>Ga0153928_1000096_pt1 | contig 45371 bp, 43 predicted proteins | sample TSNJ012MetaG_FD_106656 | JGI IMG/M metagenome (GOLD analysis project Ga0153928, IMG submission 106656) | Attine ant fungus gardens microbial communities from New Jersey, USA - TSNJ012 MetaG | ecosystem: Host-associated > Fungi > Mycelium > Unclassified | place: USA: New Jersey, Wharton State...
GCCTGTCGGCGGGAGCCCGCTGACTGCTGGCATTGTATTTTCATTGATATTTACAATGCATGTTGCATTGCAGCATAACCGGCGCTCGCTTTCCTCGTTCATTCCACTCCGTGCCCACCAGTGTGCGACACCGGATCCGGCGAAGGGTCACGGGGCATCTGCGCTGGTTCGCCGCCAGCCGGCACTTTCCTTCTCCAGCATTGTGCCCGACGAGCCCTCCGCGAGCGCAGAACAATTGGGCCGAAACTCCGATCACGAAACCGTGAACGGTCCAAGTTTTGCGACAAACGCGTCCTCATGGCCACTTCCGAACCGTGGCCACGAACGCGCCCGCGCTTGTCGCGTCGTTCTCGCCCCAATTATGCACATCTTGTCGCTCCCCGACCCCTTGGCTAAATACTCGCGCGCGCCGCGCGCGGCCGGAGAGGTGGCAGAGCGGTTGAATGCACCGCACTCGAAATGCGGCATACGGGTAACCGTATCGGGGGTTCGAATCCCTCCCTCTCCGCCAAATGCGCTAAATAGAAAAGCTATTTAAAATGTACCGGTAGCGCGCCCCGATTAATTTCTGGGATTGCTGGAGAGGGTCGACTTGGTAGGGCAGATAGCGCGTAGAATAGCTTGATGGCGCTCTCACTACAAAAGCCGGAGTATTGGCGATGGCCGATGATGAACTAACATCCCCCGACTGGAAGCTTGCTGCTGACCGGCTAAATGATGTCGGCGTATTCGCTGATGAGGAGCAGAAGTTTCCCGGTTTATCGGCAATTCGTCAACAGATGGCGCAGTTTGAAAGTCGGGTGCGGTCGCAGGGCTATAGAGGTAAAGCCCTTTCGATAGCTGAGGTAGCTCCGCCACGCGATGGCGTTGCGTTTGTGGTATTTGATCGCGACAGGCTGGGAAATGATCCTCTCACCGCTATCGCAACTTGGTTACAAGACCACTCAAGTAGGTGGCGACGAAGAGTTGATGCCGGGGACCATGTCGAGCAGGCCCGCAATAATCCGCGTCAGAGAGACGAGGCGTAAGCGGCGCGATCCCACTCGGCGGGGAGCTATTCCTCGAAAAGGTCGCGTGGACGGACGCCCAACGCCCACGAGAGCTTGTCGATGGTGCGAAGCCTGAGATCGTGCTGGCCGTTCTCGATTTCGCTGACGTGGTGCTGGTGAAGGCCGGCATCGGTCGCTAGTTCGGCTTGCGATAGGCCCTTAGCCTTCCGCAGTCGGCGCACGTTTTTCGCCACCAATCGCCGGATATCCGCCAAGCGCCCCATCGGAAAGGATGGTCCACGGCGCGGCGTTGACTGCCTATACAGAACTTTGTATTTTTACGCAGCTGTTGCAGCCTTTCACCTTCGCTACTTAACCGCAAGGTAGCGGTGGACGTCCCGCAATGCGGCCGGCGGGCAAAGGAAAAGCTGCGGCCGATCGAAGGGCATCTGCCGGTGCCTTGCCATCGCTGCCGCCGGCCGCGAAGCGCTCGGGCGACGGGGCCGGGGATGTCTCAGGACGATGGGAGGCGTCAGCGAGCGTGGGGATGCGGATGGCTTTACAGCAAAAGCCGCTGCGCGAGCCTCAAGTGCCGGCGCAAGAGCCCGTGCGAGGGCACATGTGCTGACGACCTCTATTGGATGATCCTGTTCGGTCCCGCGGCACCGCCCGCACGAGTTGACCTCGCCCCGTCAGCTGAATCGAGGATCGCAATGAGGAAACCCAAGACCTTTGCCAATGCGTGGGATGCCATCGAGGACAGTCCCGAAGATGCGGCAAACATGACGATGCGATCGAATGTGATGATCGTAATCAAAGAGACCGTGCGACGCTGGAACACGACACAGGCACAAGCGGCACGCCGGCTCGGGATTACCCAGCCCCGCCTCAACGACTTGCTGCAGGGGAAGATCAGCAAGTTTTCCCTCGACACCTTGATGACGTTGGCAACGCGCGCGGGTCTCAAGGTGAAGATCGAGGTGCGCTCAGCCGCCTGAGCAGCGCCCCCCGGCAGGGCTTGGTGTCATGAAAGGCGAATTAGCGCCTCGTACACCGTGCTATAATGCTTTTGGATGATCTGAGTCCTAATAATAATTCATATGTAGATAATAGCATCGAACAAAAGTGTTCGACTACTACGGGCCTGATACCAGCCGGATCAGGTCGTGACCTAGCAGTTCATCATTGCCCGCGAAAGCGGGCAACGTAGGGTGGGCTAAACGGGCGGAGCGAAGCGGAGATCGCGTGCCCACCAAATTTCATCAAAATATCTGGTGGGCACGCCGGCCTCTGGCCGGCTTAACCCACCCTACATCCCCGCTTTCACTGATCGGCGAGGGCGGATGATTTGCTCGCGCCTCGCTCGCCCGCCCACAATCGACCGGAACGCCGTGCCTCGGGGATGTCGGCCGGCAAGTAGGGGGTGTGCTGGTATAACTGCTGGATCCAGTTCCCGACCAGCAGATAGGCAAAGGGCCGCCATACGTTGACGGCACCGCGGCGCGGATCGTTTTTGGCGAAGTAGGAGCGCGGCGGCTCGGCCGGGAGTCCGCGCGACACGTCGCGTTCGTATTCGCGCGCGAGCGTATCGGTGTCGTATTCCAAATGGTCGAAGCAATAGACGTCGCCCGTGACGGTGTCCTCGACCAGGCACGGTCCGGTCGGGCGCGAGGCGGCGAGCATGCGCAGTCTAGGATGCCGTTCGAACTCGCCCGCGTGGACGGTGGTATGGCGCGATACCGGCGTCTGGAAGGACGGCGGAAATCCGCGCATCAAGGGCGCCGCCGGGGCGAGGACGGTCTGCCGATAAACACCGGACAGCTTCCGCCGCAACGGTCGCTTGTTGATGGCGAATGCGTTGTACAAGGCCGCCTGCGCGCCCCAGCAGATATGATAGCGGCGGAACACGTGCTGCTCCGCCCAAGCGAGAATCGCGACAAGTTCCTGCCAATAGGCCACCTCCTCGTAAGGAATGTGCTCCACCGGGGCGCCGGTCACGAACATTCCGTCGAAGAACTGCGCTTCGACCTCCTCCAGCGTTCGGTAGAACGCGTGCAGATGCTCGATCGGCGTGTTCTTCGGAACGTAGCTGCCGACCGAGAGCAAGGTCAGCTCGATTTGCAGCGGCGTGTGGCTCAACAGCCGCGCAATCTGCACTTCGGTGGCGATCTTCGTGGGCATCAGATTGAGCAGAAGGATGCGGAGCGGACGGATGTCCTGGCGCAGCGCGGCGGCGACGCCGATCAGCTCGACGCCCTCCTCGGACAGGATACGCTCCGCCGGCGACCGGTCGGGGATTTTTATCGGCATGTGCAAACCTGCTGAACGCGTGGTCGTTTGATCGATTCAAGCACTTTTATCATGAGCTGCAATAGCTTCCCGCGCCGCGTTGAGAAAATCTTTTTCGGCTTTTGCAGCACATGTTCCGCAACTATAATAACACGAATGGCGGGCGGGCTTTTGTGACGCGCAGTGTCGCGTAGAACGGGGATGCGCCCGATGAACATCTTCGACGAACTCGAATCCAACGTTCGCACATACTGTCGCCAGTTCCCGGCGGTATTCGACTGGGCTTCCGGCCATCACGTCAGGGACGATCAGGGGCGGCTTTATCTCGATTTTCTCGTCTGCGCCGGCGCGCTCAACTACGGACACAATCCGCCGGCGATCGTCGAGGCGGTCATCGCCTATTTGCGCGGCGGCGGTATCGTTTCCTCGCTCGATTTCCACACGTCGGCCAAAGCGGCTTTCCTGACGGCGTTCCGCGACGTCATCCTGGCGCCCCGCGGCCTCGACTATGTCATCCAATGCACCGGCCCGACCGGGACCAACGCGGTCGAAGCGGCGCTCAAGCTTGCTCGCCTCGCCACCGGACGCACCAACGTGGTGGCGTTCTCGAACGCCTTCCACGGCGTCTCCACCGGCGCGCTCGCCGCGACCGCGAATCCGCGCAATCGACGGGGCGCCGGGATGCCACTCGCGCCGGTCGCGCGCATTCCGTATGAAGGCTACATCCCCGATGTCGACGGCCTCGCCGTACTCGACGCCATGCTCGAGGATCCCGGCAGCGGCCTCGATCAACCGGCCGCCATCATCGTCGAAACCGTGCAGGGAGAGGGCGGGCTGCGCGCGGCTTCGGCCGAGTGGCTGCAGCGGTTGCAACGGATCGCGCGGCGCACCGGGGCGCTGTTGATCGTCGACGACATTCAGGCGGGCTGCGGCCGCACCGGCACGTTCTTCAGCTTCGAAGAGCACGGCATCGAGCCTGACATCGTGTGCCTGTCGAAATCCATCAGCGCGATGGGACTGCCGATGGCGCTCGTGCTCCTGCGCCGCCAATACGACGTGTGGGAGCCGGGCCAGCATAACGGCACCTTCCGCGGCAACAATCTCGCGTTCGTGGCGGCACGGGCCGCCATCGAGACCTATTGGACCACGGGCGCGTTTGGCGCCGCCGTTCGTTCCAAGGCTTCGCTGCTCGAAGACCTCCTGACCCCGATCGTCCGAAGGTTTGCGCGGCGCGGCGCGCGGCTGCGCGGACGCGGCATGATGCGCGGCATCATTTTCGACGAGCCGGATTTCACCCAGGCGATCTCGAAGGCCGCCTTTGCGAACGGCCTGATCGTGGAGACATGCGGGCCGCGCGACGAAGTCCTCAAGCTCCTGCCTCCGCTCACCATCGATGAGGCCGGGATCAGCAAGGGCGTGACGCTGCTGCGCCGCGCGATTGAAGAGGTCGATCGCGCCTATGCGCCCTTGCCGGTTCAGCAACAGCTGATCGCCTGACGGCGACCCGTCTGCATGTAGCGGGGTTTTTGTAAAATGCTGCGACGCTATCTCACGACCTTCGACAGCTTCATGCTCTACACCACCTCGGTGGTCGGGTTGGGGCTGATCGTGCTGCCGTCCATCGCCGCGCGGGCAGTCGGCGCCTGGTCGATCGTGATATGGATCGCACTTGGCTTGCTGTCATTCCCCATGGCGCGCGTGATGGGCGAGCTCGGCCGCCGGCATCCCTCCGCCGGCGGCGTCACCGAGTTCATCGGCGTCGCCCTCGGTCCGCGGACGGCCGACCTCACGAGCGTGCTCTACCTCGTCGCCATGCTGGTCGGTCCGGTCGCAAGTTCGCTGTTCTTTGCCGAATACCTCGGCGTGCTGGTCGAGCTCGGTCGCGGCGGCAGAGTCATCGCCGGCGCCGGTTTCCTCTGGGCGCTCGTGGGGCTCAATCTCATGGCGGTCGAAACGACGACGCGCCTGCAGCGCGCCTTGTTCTTCGGCTTCTTTCTGCTGGCGGCCGCAGGCGTGGCGTTGTCGATGACTCACGTCGACCCCGCGCGGCTTGTCGCCTTCCACGGCGTCGCGATCGGCGGCATCCTGTCGATGACGTTCTTGTGCTTCCACGCCTTTATCGGCTGGGAGCATGCTGCGTTCTCATCGGAGGAAATGGTCGACCCCGCTTCGCTGGTGAAGGCGGTGACCGCCTCGGTCGTGGTGGTCACCGCGACGTTCGCCGCCTTAGGTATCGCCGTGGTGGGGGCGGTTGCACCCGATACCTTGGCGCGGAGCAATGCGGCCCTCGCCGATCTTTTGGCGGCTTCGCTCGGCGACAACGCTTCGCTGGTGACGGCCGGGGTGGCGATCGTCGTTATTTTCATGATGATGCTGACCTGGGTGCGCGGCGGATCGCGACTGCTCTATGCCACCGCACGCCGCGGCCTCGCCCCGGGTGCGTTGTCGCGCGTGAACGCGCGGACCGGCGCACCGGCGCCGGCGCTGATTGCGCTCGGCGTCGCGTGGACGCTGTCGCTCGCGGTGTATTACGTATTCGGCGTCGACGTGCAGCGATACCTGCGGCTCGCGAACGCAAACTACATCATGACCTACCTGTTCATTTTCGTCGCCGCGGTGAGGCTGCTGCGCCACGAGGCGCGGCTTCTTGCGTCCGCGGCGATTTCGCTCGCCGCCGTCATCTTCCTGCTGGCGATCGGTTATGCCGACCTCTGGTACCCGGCGCTCACGGCCGTCCTTTTCTTCGCCGTCACCTACGCCCGCTCCGCGTTCCGCACGGCGGCGGCGCAGCCGCCCATCACGAAGAAACCAGCACGCGCTGGTGGCTGACGACGAGGCCGGAAGGAGTCGCGTCCAGCAGCAGCGGCGGTCGGGTCACGCCGAGCTGCGCCAGATCCGCGAGCACGCGCCGCAGGCCCGCAGCATGGCCGTGCACGTCGGCGATCAGCCGGAGGCAACGCTCAGTGGGCCAGTTCGGCATCGCGCACGGCTTCGCGCCCGGAGAGGCCGGCCAAGCAGAAGCGCGGCCACGTCGTGGGTTTCGATCGGGCCCGGCGGTCGCGGAAGATTTCCATTCACGTCGATGACGATCCCGTCGAGCTGCGGCGAGCCGCGCGCGACACAATGGTCGCCGGTCTTGCGGGACGCGCGCGCCACAGGTCCATTCACGCTCGCCTTGGCTTGGCAACGCAGTCCGGGCGCGAGGTAGTGACGGACGTTCCACTTGCCGTGCCGTTTTCCGCCGTCATCCCACGTGAAAATCTCGGCGCTGCGGCCGCTCGCCGCCTTCAGGTCGGCAAGCAACGCGGCAAACAAACTCTCTTCGCTCATGTCCTTCGATGCCATCATGTCGCAGTTGATCATGAGCAGCCCGGTTTCGGCCGGATGCAGGAAACAAATGCTTTCATCCGGGCGGATGCGGCCGTCCGCATCGATCGCGAGCCAACCGCGCGCCGCCAGAGCAGCATTCGGCTGCACGATAGTGTCGATCGCCATCATGCCATGATCGGAGCAAACGAGCACGCGATCGTCCGGCTCGGTTGCGTCGGCAAGGCGGCCGATAAACGCATCGAGCCGGGTGAGGACACGCATGATCTCGCGTTGGGCAATCGCAGCGCGCGGCGGCCTGTAATGGGCACAGGCAGGATCGAGGAAGCCGATCAGCTCGTGCAGCGCCAGATCGACGGCCGGCTGATAGGCCAGCACAAACTCCGCATCGCGCCGGTTGACGGCGGCGAGCGCCTCACGATCGTAACGCTCCGCCAATCGCGCGACGGCGGACACCAACAGGTGTTCCGCGGCGCCGTCGCCGTCGTCATGGAGCGAACGGCCCAGCCGCCCGGCCCGATACAATCCGGACAGGCTTTTGGCGAAGTACGGTATCTGCAGATCGTCGAGATCGCGGGCGATCTGCTGTGCATCGCCGTGATGGATGGGGCGCCATGCACCGAGAGTGACGGCATGAAAGGCTTCGTCGATCGTCACGATCGTGACAATCGTGCGCAGCCCCTCGCCCAGCAACAAATGCATCGACGCGCCGAGGGTCACGACCGCGCTGTCGATCACGCCTGCGCGTTCGTCCAGCATCCGCACGCGCGCGCCGCGCTTCGTTCGCTCGAGCTCGAGAATCGGCCCGTCGCGTACGCTCCAGCGGAGCGCACCGGCGTCGGGCAGCCGCTCGACCAGCGGCGGCAGCGCGGGCTTGACGAAGCCGTAGCTGCCGGCGAGAAGCGCATCGCCGAGGCGCTCGGCCGCGACGAACGGCACATGGCAAAGGCGCATCCGGCCCCCCGCGGCCCTCACCTTGTCCCACACGAAGCCGAGCCCGGCCGTGACGCCACGTTCGAAAGCGGGGACGATCGCCAAAGGTCCGGCGGCGAAATCAGGGATATCGAAGCCGGTAAGCCCGGTGTCTGACGGGGGCCGTCCGGTGAACAGGCTCGCAAGCGAGGGTGGCGTCTGACAGTTCGGTTGAGCCGGAACCAATCGGCTCATGCGGCCGAGGCGCTGCAGACGGCGCATGACGGGCAGCGGCGCAGCCGAGCCGACCGTCTTCTCCACGAGCCAGAACGGCAGCCCGTCGACGAGGACCCAGATCAGCCGACCCATTGGTGTGTCTCGCGTGTCGGCGCTCCCGCATTCATGCGCTCCAGTTCGGCCGTCAGGATCCTGTCAACGCGGTCGCCAAGCTGCGCAAGGCTGATGGCTCCGTTGTCGACGACGATGTCCGACGGGATACGCGCGATGATCGCATCGAGACTGCTCCTCATGATCGCGTGGGCATCGTTGCGGGCGGAGAGCCGCTTCATGCGGATGGCCTCGGGCGCCCGGATCCGCACGGCGCGGAATCCTTCCGCCTTGAGCGCCGGCCAGTCCACGTCGCAGTCGCGAATGTCGTCGTTGATCACGACGTCGGCCTCGACCGCGGCGAGCCGCGTCAGAAAATCATCCACGATCGCGCGCGGGTTGACGTCGCGCAGGTGCTGCGCCAGGCTTTCGAGGATCTTCTGGTGCTGATCTCCGGGCCGCAGCGGCACTCGCGCGACCCGGTAGATCTCCGCCTGCAGGCGATAGAGCGGCGCGGCAAGCTTTACGACCGCCGGCACGAGCCCCCGCCTTCGCGCCGCCTCCTCAAACAAACCCGCAACCGTGCTCTTCCCCGAGCCGGAGGGCGCGATCAATGCAAGCTTGACTGCTCTCGGCAACCTCATTGCACCCACTCCCTCGGAACGTCTACCTGGCCTTCGATGCGGTACCACGGCACACCGAGAAGCGACGCCAGCGCGGCCGCTTCCGGCGGGCGCGGCGCGGCGCCCCCGCCGGCAAACAGTCCGTGCCACCGCGCCGGGGTGAAATCCCGCGGCTCTTCAACGAAGCTCGCCAACGCCGCGCACGTTTTCTCGCCGGCGGGCACGGCATAGGCTTTCGGCTGCGCGGCCGAGCGATCGGGAAACAGAATGCAGGCCGGGCGTTGCTCGCGTGCGCCCGCCGGGGGAATCACGCGGCGAAAGACTTCCACGTCGAGCAGAATTTTATCGTCGTCGGCCAAACAACCGCAGTCCCGCACGCGCTGCGCGATCCGCCACGCGGCAACAGACGGCGCGAACGCCCGCAACATGCCGATGCCGAGGTGAGGATAGTCCGGCCACGCGCGCAGCATGGCGATCCGGTCCTCGACGCGCAGCAAGATCTTGTCGCCCGAGTAATAACCGAGCCCCGCGTTGAAGATCAGGTTGAACAGGGTCGTCGTCTTTCCTGCACCTTTCTCTCCGACAATCATCACGATCCCGCCGCTGCCGACCGCGGCGCTGGCATGCAACAGCGTCGTGCCGGCTTGCTCTTCGAGCAGCAGGGCGCCGTAGCGGATGAATTCGATCAGATGCACATACGAGGTTGGCGTGACGTAGGCCGTGGTGAGCCGCCGGCGGCGATCCACCAGCAGCGCCGTCCGCTTGCCCGCGTCGATTGCCAGGATGCGGTCCTGCCCCAGGCGACCGCGCCGCGCACGCAGATCGAATTCCGCCTTCGTGCTGTGGCGTATGAGAAGGGGTTCGTCGCACAGCTTGAACCAACCGGGAGGGATCGTCTCGAACGGCTCGAACACGATATCGATGTCGACGCGCGTCAGCTCGGGCGCGGGACGAAATGCCGGCGCGAGAAAGACCGCGAGCCGCTCGGCGAGGCCGGCGGATCGCTCGATCTGCGACAGGCGTAGCGAAACCACGCCATTGCACAGCGCGAGCGGTTCGCGGTTCGCCCCTATCATCGGCATGGTTCTAAAGCGCGATGACTTTTACTTCGAATCGTCATCGCGCTTTACCTTCTTGCGGGAGCATGATCTTTTCCGAAAACCGGTACCCACTTTTCGGGATCATGCTCTAGGTGGTTGTGGCAGCCACGTAGTCGCGCAGAAAACTGAGCTTGGAATAATTCGAACGGCGGAAAGCGAGGCCTTGCGACCGCATGAATGCCTCCACGTGTTCGATGAGTCGGGCGAAATCCGCGTAGATCAACCGCTCGGACGGCGTCCCTCGCGTCTTGAGGTATTCGACTTCGCACTGCTGCAGGCGCCCGGCCGGCGGATCGGCGCCGTGCACGCGGCAATCGTCGAAATTGACCATGAACAGATTGCCGGTGGCGACCGCCTCGCATGCGAGGTCAAACCGCGTGCGACGCCATTGCGGCAGCGGCTTCAACGGGTAACCGAAGAATTCCTCAAGCGCCGTGCGGGGATCGCCGGCCACCCACTGATTGTCATAGTTACGCTCCCATCGTTCGCGCCTGTCTGCGTCGAAGATCTTCTTTTTGAAGGTGAACATCGGGGCGTCCCATTCGGTTTTCCGTTTGCAGTACTGCATGATGGAGACGTAACCCCGGTCGCCGCGCTCGTTGTCGGCGATATCGTAGAAGTGATTGTCGTAGCTCCAATATTGAATCTCGTCGCCGAGCTGGGGCCGGAATCCGGCGACGTCCCCGTCGTCGAGCCGGCGCCACCAGGCGCGGCAAAGCCGGAAGTAATCGAACGGTTGCTCGATCTCGAACTTCTGCTCCAGCTCCGTGTCGGGCAGGCCCTTGATGTACAGGCATTCCCAGTTGTTGAGCGGGAGGTGATCGGCGTCGAAGGCGGACCACAGGGCGTCGGCGAGGCGCTGATCGGCGTCTCTCGGCGGACCGACCCGGATCAGATGGACAACTGCCGGATCGAGCCGCGTCAAACGGTGGTGGATTCGGTAGCCACGCTCGATTTTTTGCACGGTCGCGAGCGGAATGTCCGGGCCGAACAGGTTGCTGACCTTCGCGCCCGGAGCAAGCGGGCGCCGCGTGCCGTCTGCCTCGACCGCGTGGCCGGTCGAAGGATCGATCCGCGCGGCCAGATCCTCGATCACCGAGTGGTCGGCGATATCGATTCCGTCCGGCAGGGCGAACAGGCGCAGACGGCGATGGTCGGCGGTCAAGGGCTCGGCGAAGCGGATGCGCCAGCTGCCGAAAGCGACGAAAGCGTCAGGCATGGGCCAGCTCCCGTCGGCCGCTCGCGTCGGCCGCTTCGCGAAGGAAATCGAGCTTCGAGTAGAGGTCGGCGACATAACCGACCCCGTGCTCGGTCAGGAATCGCTCTGCGTAGGCGCAGGCAACCTCGAACTGCTCGAAAATCTGGGTGAACGGCCCCCACGTGCGGGAGCGGCAGTATTCGACTTCGCACTGGGAGAACGCGTGGGCGGGGACACCTCCCGAAGTGCGGCAGATATCGAAAAAGATGCCATAGACGTTGCCGGTCTCGAGCGACTCGAAATTGACGTCAAAGCGCTTGCGCCGATAGACCGGCAACCGCCGCACCCGGCCTGCGCACTTTTCCCGGGCGTGCTGCTCGTATTCGGTGGGATCGAGCTTCACATTATGACTGAGCGTTTCTTTGCGAATCTCGGCGTTCTCGCGGAACCATTTCTGTTTGACGCAGACCCGCCCATCGACTTGCGGAATGAAGGCGACGTAGCCGGCCTCGGTGGGCGGATCGAGTATTTCGAAAACCGTGACCTCGTAATCGAAGGCCTGAAATTCGAGATTGACTTCCGGAATGAAGCCTTCGATGTCGCCTTCGATCACCCGGCGATAGAGATCATTGATCATCGCCCAGGTATCGGGGATCCGGTCGAAGGTGAATTTGCGCTCGAACTCTAGATCCTGCCGCCAGCGACCGTAATTGCACGCATCGTTGACGCTGCGGCGAGCGGTCTGCAGCGCATCGTACCCATCCAGCATGCAGCGCACGACGTCGCCTGCCGAGCGGACTGGAACCGGTTCCTGATGGTAGCGGACGAAGATCGAGCCCCACTGCCCCTGATCGGCGAAGTGATAGACCCGGCTTGTGTTCCGATCGGCCATCACGGCGACGAGGGGATGCAGGCCTTCCAGGTCGGCCGGTGTTCGGCCGGTCACTTCCGCCAACGCTTGCCGGCTCGCATCGGCGCGGCGGCGATGGTCGCGGGTAAAATCGTTGAAATCGACCGGAAAAGCCGCCGTCTCGCGCCGGATCCATTCGACGCCATGCGGCTCCCAGATGGCACGGGCGCTCACAGAACCGGAACGGAACATGATGGAATTTGCGCCCCAAGGAAGCGCGGCGGGGCTCGCTTCAACGACGAAGGCGGGCAAGCACTGTCGTCCGGAGGGGGCGTTATGATCGCGGGGAGAAACAAACGGCAGGAAGAGGGTCGTCGCCATGGTACCTCCTTCTTCACCTGTCGATCGATTGCCGGGGCGAGGCATCCAGGGAGGCGAAATCCCGCCCGGCCAGTCGGGCATAAAGGCGCGGCGAGGCAACCGCCGGCACGCGGTGCTCGCGCAGAAGGATGGCGAGGTGGCACAGCATCGACGCGCCTTCGAACACGAAGCCGGCAACGTGCGGCAGCAGCGGCGCCAAAGCCGCGTACGGCCGCGCTACGAGCACGATCGGCGCCGCCGGGAATTGCCGCACCCGCGTCAGCAGATGATCGAGGCTGCGTGCCATGCGCGCGGTATCGGCGATTCCATTCAGGCTGACGGCCGGGCCGATGCTCACATCGACGATGGCGGCGCTCTCCGCGATCGCCATCACCGGGCCGCGCGCGACCCCGGAAGAGATGACCCTGATATCGGCGTCACCTCCGGGCAGGTCGAGCGAGTCGGAGACCCGCGACATGTCGATGAGAATCAGCTTGGCGCCGGCGTTGACCCACTCGAGTTGAACGCGACCAAACTGCGCCTGCGCCGCGATCGTGAGCTTCCTGATGAGATTCGCCTGTCGCACGGAGAACGGGCCGCGCTCATCTTTACTCAGCACGTCGATCCGGGATTTGGCGGTGCCGCGATTGAGCGCTAGGAGGCCATCGGCCGAATGCTCGCAAACGACCGTGCCACGGCCGCCCATGCGGCTGATGAGACCGCGTTCGCCGCGAATGAATTGCCGCAGCAGGATGGTGCGGACCCGGCCGTCCCGTCCCAGCATGTCCGACAGCCGGGCGGTTATTTGGTCTGCCGGAATCACCTGCTGACGAACGCGGTCGCTGACATCGAGGACGACGCTGCCCGACGGGAATTCCCGCGCGAGGCGCGCCGCCGTCGATGCCTGCTCGATGCCGGCACGATTGACCCGCACCAGCCGCGCGCGCCCCAGCTTGGCGCCGCGGCAGCGCCCGAAGGCGAACAGCGGCCCGCGTTTGGTGCGGAAGTAATGGGCGAAATCCGGCAGCGGGGCGAACGGACCGAGCCGGGCTTCGTCGTCGCAAAAGAGATCCTCGATGGCAAAGACCGGCTGATCGCTGCGAACCGGCGCCGCCATGCCGGTGATCGGCCGTATCTGCAGAACCGTAACGGCATCGCCGTCCCAGCCCCATTCGATATCCAAGGCCGCCCCGAACAGCGGTTGCAGCGATCGCGCCGCCGAGAACACGCCCGCGGCCATGCGCGCGACCGGCCTCGCCAATCTCGGCAAGTCAGACTCGTGCACGAGGGTGCCGACGGCGCGGCCGGAGGCGAGCGCCTCTCCCAAGCCATCCACATATTCGAGGCACATTCCGGCGCCGCCGCTCGGGTCGCGCGTGAACGCGACTCCCGATGCCGAGGCGTCGATCATGGGCTGCACGATCACGCCCATGCGCCGTCCGTCGTCGAGGCAACCGGCGGAAAGACGCTCGCCGATCGCCGGTAAACTGAAGTACGAGCGCCAGACGACGAGCGCCGCCGCCGCGAGCTCGGCGGGTCGCGCCGGAACGCTCAGGCAGGAGCGGTAAACGCCGGCGAAGCTCGTGCTCGCCGAATCCTCGTTGTCGGCGGAGGAGCGCACGGCAAGCCCGCGACGCTCTGCTTCGATCGCCGGAGCGCAACGCTCGGCGAGCGCGCGCTCGGCCCCGGGCCGCCACTCGAGCGCGGCAACGAGCTGCGCGATCAGCTCGACGTGCTCGTTCAGCATGGCCCCGAAAGTCGTGGCAATGCGGTGCAGGATGTTCTCGATCTCCGCGTTGATGCGCTCATAGTCGGCGAGCCAGGCGGCGAAGAACGCCGGCTCGAGCGCGGCGGTCGGCGGAACGCGGACGATGCCCTCCGCGGCAACGAGATTGCGCCATTTGGCGCCTAAACCGCGCGCTGCTGCGCCGGGCGCCGCCGCGAAAGGCTTCGGCTCGTTGTTCATGCGAACTGTTTCTGCACGTCTTTGTAGATTTGCGACGCCATCGGCCCCGAGGCGCCCTGGTATTTGCCGTGGTAGAGCTCGATCCTGCCGGAGGGACGCCAGAACATCATTTGTCCGATACGCATGCCGTCGTACACGCGGATCGGGTGGAGGCAGTAGAGTTGGAGGGTCCAGCGGCCGACGAAGCCGATGTCTCCGAGTGGCGCCGACAGATTGATGAACATGCCGAGCCGCGCCACCGACGAGCGGGCCGCGTAAGTGGGCGCATAATGGTTGCTGCCGATGCGCTCGCGCGTGACCGCGAGATAGAGCCGTCCCGGTTGCAGGATGAGCTCGCGGTCCACCATCCGGATCAGCTCGGTTGGATTCTCCTTGCGCGTGTCGATCACGTCGCACGCGTAAACGCGAAACGTCTCGGACAGGGTGAAATTGTAGCTGTTGGGATTGACCGCCGCTTCATCGAACGGATCGATGACGATTCGACCGCAGCGCACCTCCTCGACGATCTGGCTGCCGGTCAGGATCACGGATTCGCTCCCGACAGTCGCGATTGCACCACGCTGGTGCTGACGCTGTAACGTCCGGCGTAAGCACGGATGGCGCCGAAGTTCTCCCAGAAGCAGATTTTGCCGATCGGCATCCCGGCATAGATGCGCACCGCGTGGATCGCCACGATCTCCAGGGTCCAAGGGATCACGGCGCCGGTGTGTCCGAGTGGAGCGCTGGTTTGGATGAATATGCCGGCCAGACTCGTGGACAGGCGCGCGTACAGCTCCGCCGCGTGGCGCCGGCTGCCCATGCGCTCGAGCGTATGACCCAGATAAAAACGGAGCGGCTCGAGAACATAGCCGCCCGCCGGAATCTCGATCGTTTCCACGTCGGCGAGCGTCTCGTCGGAAAGGTAGTCGATGAGCGCGGAGCGATAGACGATCAGGCTGCCGCCGAGGTGGAAGCAGTAGGAGTTGGGCTCGAGGCAGCTCGGATCGAACGGATCGATCACGATCGCCCCATCACGCATGCGCCGACGAATTTCGGGGCCAGTCAGGATCATCACGCGCACGCAGCTCCGAATATCGCCCCTGCGGCTTGGGATGCGCGCGACGAACCGCCCCGCGCGCCGCAGTTCCCGGCGGCACGCTGTCCGGAGGCACAGAGCCACCGCGGAGTGATGGGTCGCAAGACAGGAGCGTTTTATCTGTCATGATTCTGTTATGGAGTTATCGGCATGTCAATTTGAAAAACTGCATGTGTTTGTTGTCGCGTCTATGATCATCATTAAAAAGTTTAGGCTGGTCTCTCACAGGAGTTATATCGGCCGCCGAAGAAGACAATGTTCCGCCTCATTTGCTGTTTGCGCCGGTAGAGACATTTTTCCGCTGCCGAGGCGGCGCAGTGCGCGTCGCACGGCGCGGCGACGGACACTGAGGGCGATCGTCTTCGCCAATTTGCCCGCGCGATCAAACGCGTCGCGCCGATCGAGTTGCGGCGTCTCGCCGCATCCTATACAACCTTCGGATTATCCAGCCGTCGCGGCGCGAGAACCGACGAGGAGAGGCCCCATGCGCATCGCTGTGATCGCCGACGTCCACGGCAACGTGTTTGCGCTCGAAGCGGTGTTGAACGACCTGCAACAGCACTCCCCCGACGTGACCGTCGATCTCGGCGATTGCGTCAGCGGGCCGTTACGGCCGTTTGAGACGGCGGAGTTGCTGATGTCGCGCCAATTCCTCACTGTGCGCGGCAACCATGACCGCATCGTGACCGGCCCGCGCGCCGAGATGGGGCGACACAATATTTTCAGCGCCGACCGCATAAACGAAAGACATACGCAGTGGCTCAAGAACCTTCCGTTGACCGCGGAAATCGCCGGCGAAGTGCAAATGTGTCATGGAACGCCGGACAGCGACAGCGATTATCTGCTCGAAACGATCGACAACAAAGCGGTGCGATTGGCGGAACCGGCGCAGGTCGATCAGCGCTTGGGCGGCGAGACCCATGCCGTCGTGTTGTGTGCGCATTCGCACGTGCCGCGCGTCGTGTGGTCGCGGCGCGGACAACTGATCGTCAATCCGGGCAGCGTCGGATTGCCCGCGTATTTCGCACCGCAACCGGAACCGCATGCGGTCGACACCGGAAATCCCTACGCCCGCTATGCGCTCCTCGACCGTAATGCGGGACGCTGGAACGTCACGCTTTGCGCGGTGGCGTACGACTGGGACAACGCGTCCGCCGAGGCCGCGCGGGTCGGCGCATCGGACTGGGCTCAGGCGCTTGCGACCGGATATGCCCTGCGACCTTAACTGGTGCCGCGAACCCGAAGGTCGCACACAATTGCCGCGAGGAATCGAGACACCAGCTGCCTTAATATGATCACTAACCTATAGTAATAAACGCCTGACAGACATCTTGCGGTGTGTGCGACTATCAGGCGTTGTCATGGTGCTTCCAACCCAGCAGCACGTCGATTCGGCCGGCCAACGAGACGGCCAAGCATGTTTCGATTACGAGTCCGTACCCGCGTCGGTTGCAAGGTTTCTCAAAGGTCAGGCCGATCGCATCCGGCGCAGCAAGGCCAAGTGCGTCATTGAGATCGGAAAGGACCTCATTGCCGCGAAGCACTATTTATCGCACGGATCGTTTGGTCGTTGGGTTCAGACCGAAATCGGCATCCCGGTTCGGACGGCGCAAGCCTACATGCGCGTGGCGCAGTGGACGTCGAAACGCGCAGCGTTCGCGCATTTGCCCCCCTCCGTTCTCTACTTGCTTTCCGCCTCAAATATACCGGACGCATTCACGCGCGACATTCTCGACCGGCTCGAGGCCGGAGCGACAATCACGGTTCCCGAGCTGAAGGCGGAGCTCAAGGCGCTCCGGCGAACGGGTGAGGCTACCGCGCGGGAGGAGTTCGGCGCCAACCACGATTTTGCGCGTGACGAAGCAGCCGCGCCCGCGGCGAAGGTCCACCCGAACGTTCTCGCCGCCGTCAAGATCATGGCGCGCGGGCTCGCGGCGGAGGATTTTGCGCGCGTGCGGGATATGATGACGAGCAAAGCCGTGCTCGACGATCCCGAGCTGGCGCAATACATCCGCGCGGCGTTTTCCTTCGGCGAAAATCTGATTGCGAGACCGAATTGGCAGAACTCACACGCCGCCTGATCATTGTTTGGCGGCGGGCTGCGGCATCAACGCCCGGTCGGCCAGAAGGGCGGCTTCGGTCCGATTGCTTGCACGGAGCTTCTTCATCAGCCGGTGTATGTGAACCTTGACGGTGTTCTCTCTCATTCCCAGTTCGTAAGCGATCAATTTATTGGGATTTCCCTGACTCAGGCAGGCCAACACCTGCGCCTCCCGCGGCGTCAGCTTGGACAGCACGCTTTCCTCGGCAACTGTTCGACCATGTGCATCCGCGGTCCGAGCATCCTGCACTCTCGCGGGCTCGCGGCTGCCGGCGGGGGCGTTTGCAGGATCGGGCGGGCGGGCTCTACAGGCACGGGCCACGCGATCGTTAATCAGCAATGTCGCAGGCAGATACGTCCCGCCCGCGACCACGAAATCGAGCACCCCGCTCACGAGCCCGGGATCGAGGCTCGTCGGGACATAAGCGCGCGCACCGCGACGCAGCACCTCGACCGCGACACCGGCATCTTCTTCATCGGCCAGAACGGCGATCGGCGTTTCGCGAAAAACCTTGGTCAGCAGCTCCACGGCTTCGCATGCGCTTTGTCGCCCCCGACAGTCGCCACGCGCGTAAATCAGGACGAAAGACACGTCGATCGGCTTCGTGTCCCGCAGCAACATATCGGTGTCGGCGAAGATGCTGACCTCGCACGCCGACCTCGCCCTTTGCAACCAGCATGCGACGCTCTTGGCCACGAACGGTCTGGCGTCGATCACCACGATCTGTTCGGGTCGCGCGGCTTGGCTGTCCGGCATCTGCTAACCGTCTGGGCGGAGAGCGTCTTTGGGCCCCATTACGCCGCGCGGCCTAGCTTGCGTCATCGGCGTTTCCTTTCAGGTCGGCGGCGCTCACTATTTGCTCGACGGCCGAATATTCGTCGCAAGCTTCGAAAGAGTGCTGAGCCAGCACAAGCGGCGGCGCGTGAGTTGCCAAAAATCTAGCCACGCGCGCAATGCCACGTCAACTCTTTTCGGCGTCGCGCGCAATTTCCCCGCCGGTCGCCGGCGCGTAGTTTGGCGATTTCTTGGCGAAAAAGTGGAGCAAAAACTAGTTGTAAAAACAATTGAGCGATCGAACGCGCGTCAACGCGGCGTTCCGGGCCGGCAGGTACTACGCGGAGCGGTTTCATCAACGGATGATAATTAGAAGGGATTAGCAACCAGAGGTACTACACCTGGGCGCGTTGACGGGTGATCGCCGCTCATGGAGGATTCGAGCGACAGTCTGTTTGCATCGCGCGCGAATGTGCGGTGGCAAGCAGCAGCGGTCCGCGCGCAAGCGGCGAAGCGAATTCGCGCGCGGCCCGATGCGGACATCATCATCGCCCGGACTCGCCTGCTCGGGTCCGCGCGCCTGCTGCGTTCACATGGGTTCCGCACCAGCAAATCGATGGAGGCAACCATGCCGCTGACACGACGCAAGCTCATTGGAGCCATGGCGCGCCTGGGTGGCGCCGGGGCGGCCTACGAGATGGTGACCGCGCTGGGATTCCTGCAGCCCCCATCCGCCAAGGCTGCGATGCTCGACCTGCCGCGCGACTCCGGCGCGGGAAAGACCGTGGTCGTTCTCGGAGCCGGCGTGGCGGGCCTGTGCGCCGCCTATGAGCTCGACCGCGCCGGCTACGATTGCGTGGTGCTCGAGGCGACGCGGCGCATCGGCGGGCGCAGCCTCACGCTTCGTCGCGGCGACACCATCGTCGAAGCGGGCGGGACAGCCCAGGAATGCCAGTTCGACGAGGGACAATGGTTCAACTCCGGGCCGGGTCGCATTCCCCACCATCACATCCATCTCATCGACTACTGCCGTCAGTTCGGCGTGGCGCTGCAGCCGTACATTTTCGTCAGTCGCGCAAACCTGGTGCACACGAGTTCCATCGGCAACGGCAAAACGATGCAGGTGCGGCGCGCCTTCTACGATTTGCAGGGAGAAGTCGCCGAGCTGCTCGACAAATGCGTCGCCAAGGGAGGTCTCGACCTGCCGGTGACCGGCGCAGACGTCGAAAAGATGCGCGAGATGCTGGCGAAGTTCGGCGACCTGACCAAGATCGAGAACGCCGGGAAGACGACCTACTCCTATAAGAACCAGTCCGGCCGCGCCGGTTACGAAATCCCGCCCGGTCTCGCCAACCAGCCGGGCAGGCCCCTGAGCCCGCTCGCGCTCGACGAGATCCTGCGCTCGAACGTGTGGAACAACTACATCTTCCGCGAAGCGGAGTATTTCTGGCAGACGTCGCTGCTTGAGCCGGTCGGCGGCATGGACAATTTCGTCAAGTCGTTCGCCCGCCAGCCGCTCACTCGCCAGGCCGGGGCGATCGGGAACCTTGTCCGCCATGGCGCGAAAGTGACCTCGATCGACATCGCGGACGATAAGGTCACGGTCGCGTATCGGGACGGCGAGAGCGAACGCACGCTCGTCGCCGATTACTGCGTGTCGACGATCCCGATGCCGATCTTCAAGACGCTCAAGACCAACCTGTCGGCGCCCTATATGGACGCCGCGCGCGCGCTGCCGATCCAGCCCGCGGGCAAGGTCGGCTTCCAGGCCGAGCGCTTCTGGGAGACCAAGGATCAGATCTACGGCGGCATTTCCTGGACCACGGACGTCATCACGCAGATCTGGTATCCGTCTTCCGGGTACCTCAGCCCCAAGGGCGTGCTCACCGGCGCCTACATGTACGGCCCGGCCGCGGTCGATTTCAATTCGCGGCCGATCGCCGAGCGCCTGCAAATCGCCAAGGACCAGGGCGAGAGGTTGCATCCCGGCCACTACGCGCAATCGGTCGGGCAGGGGATCGCGGTCGGCTGGAACAACATGGAATTCGAGCGCTTCGGCTGGGCCGACGAAGGCGATCCTTCCTTCGGCGCTCACGCCGAAGTGTTGGCGACGCCGCAAGGCCGCTTTCACATGGCCGGCGACCAGGTCACCTACTGGAGCGGCTGGCAGGAGGGCGCGCTCATCAGCGCGCTTGCCGCGGTCAAATGGATCGATCGGCAGACGAATCCGGCCGCGACGCGGCGCGGCTGAGGCTGATCATCGCGCCGCCGAATCCGGTCGCTGCGCCGCAGCGCCCTGTTACTAAAGCCGAGCTAAGGCGGCATAGCGCCCTCGAAGGGTCGAGGGCACCAAGCTACGACCGCTGGACCACTTTCGATCCGAGATAGACGCCGTTGCTGATTCCCATGAGCGTGACGAATCCCGTCGAAATCTCCGGAATGACATAGGTCGTCAACACGGTCATGAGGACAAAGATTGCCGTGATCAGGGTGAAAAAGAGCATCTGGAAGCGCGTGACGTCGATCTCGCGCGTCTTGGTTCCGTCTTCCTTGACGATCTCGTTGACGATCAGGTCCGACCACCTGGGAATTTGCTCGGGCGGAGGCGCCGTCTTGGCATCCGCTCGTGCGCGCGCGGCTTCGGCGAGGTCGGCTTTGGCCGCGGCATCCGCGTCCGCTTGATTTTGCGCCGCAACCTTCGTCGGATCCGCAGGCGCCGCGGCGGCCGCGGCGGCCGCATGCGTTGCTGCGAGGTCAGCCTTGTCTTTTTCGGCCGCCGCCTTGGCGGCGGCGCTTTCAGCACTCGCGCCGGAAGCCTCATCGTGGGCCTTCGCGCCGAGCGCCGCCGCGCCCGCGATGCCGAGCAGCATCAGCGTTCCGCTGGTAATTTCAACGAGGGTACCGGACAGGGACATCACGTACACGGCCGAGGCCGCAACGACGAACGTCCACAGCACGATCTGCAGCTGAGACAAGCTGGCGTATCCGCTGGGCGTCGAAATGATGCGCAGCGGCCAGCTCGCCTGCAGAATGCCGGGGTGTTTCAGTCTCCAGTGGACGGCGAGGTACAGCACCAAAAGACCGAGGAGCACCGTCAGTCCGGCAAGAGCCAACGCCGCCAACCTGTAGGTAACGCCGATCGTCGTGCTCACGTCGGCCGCTGCCACCTTATTCTTGTTATCCACGGCGAGGATGCGGAGTTCGGCATAGGGCACCAGCGGCAGCACTCTGGCCACGTCTCCGGGCGGCCACCCCAGGCCTTGGGGCACGCGCGCGGTCACCTTCAGGAGCTTCCCATCCGCCGAGAGGTCGAGAAGCGTCGGACGAGTTTCAATGAACTGGTGATTTTGGCCGACCTCCTTGTGCCGCCAACGGAAGCACACATAGACCGAAGCGTCAGCAGGAATTGGGGTAAAGCTTTGGACGGTGAGCTGAAGCTCGCCGCCGGCCGGTTGCCAGTTCTTGTGCTGCAGGCTTTCCCCGGCGGCCGGGACGATGCTGGCCCCGCCGGCCGTTGCTGGCTGGGGATGGTTGTTGCAGCCCAGGCTGTCGGGCGGGGCCGCTGTCGTCGTGCTCTGTGCATCCGCCCGAGAAATCGCCAAAGCGGCCGCGAGCATAAAAATGGCCGCCAGCAACGGCGGCGTCGTGTGACCGCGCATACCCTCATCCCCCTGGTCAAAAAAATCTCAGGCTGGCCGTCGGAATCGGCCACTCTTTGACGCGGCAGTCAAGCAGGCCGAGCCCAGGTGGATGGCGATTCACCGTGGCAGAGGCCGGATGCGAATCCGCCCCGGCTCGAGGACCAACAAGTTGCCCGCGAGTTTGTCTATATGGGCCGAAACGGCTGAGGCAACCACGTCAGCCTCGCCCGCGTTCGACAGCCGATCCAATTCGAGCAGGATGATGCCGCGAACGGCCAAGTTCTGACGGATGACCAGTTCGCCAAAATCACGATCCTCAGTGATCAGAATACAGCTCTCGGCATTCGCCGCCTCAAGAACGTCTCTATCCGAAATACCTGGTCTTGTTTCGCTGATCGACACGACATCCAAACCGCCGGCGCGCAGCCGCTCGATAACAAGCCGCGACACGTTCTCATCGGCGATGAAGCGCATCACTCGGCGGCGATAACCGTCTCATGCTGCATGTAGTCCGCGGCAAATGCCAGTGCGGCCCGCACGTCATCCTCGGTCAATCGTGGATAGGCTTCGAGCAGATCAGCAAATGAGCGGCCCGCGCCCAGCTTGCGCAAAATCAGCTCCACAGTGATGCGCGTCCCTTTGATGCACGGCTTGCCCATCATGACCGCCGGATCGATGGAGATTCGGTTATGTGCCATTCGTTTTCCGGTTGGATTGATTGCGAAACGCGGTCGCACGATAGCCGAAAATCCCGCGCGCGACAAAATTCTCGTGTCGTAAAGAAAAGAAGGCCAATCAGGTAGCCTTCCGCCCCACCACCCGCCGCCACAGCCTCGCCCAATCCCAGCGCGGCCGGCGCACCAGCAGCACCACGGCGACCAGCACGAAGCCGAGCCCGAACTGCCAGAACTCCGGGCTCACCGCCGACAAACGATTCTCCAGCACCATGTAGAGAACCGCGCCGATGAAGGCGCCGTAGAGCCAGCCGGGGCCGCCAAGGATGAGCATCACCATCACGCCGGCGGAGCGCTCGAAGTCGAACACGCCGAGCGTGACGAAGCCGTTGGTCTGGGCGAACAGCGCGCCGGCGACGCCGGCGATCGCCGCCGCGATGGTGTAGGCGACAACGAGGCGCCCGTGCACCGGCGAACCGAGCGCATGCATGCGCGCGACGTTCTCGCGGATGCCGGCGAGCGCCTGGCCGAACGGCGAATAGACGATGCGGCGCACCAAAAAGAACAGCACGAACAAAACGGCGAGCGCATAGAGATAATAGGTGTGGCCGTAGAGGTCGTAGTCGAAGGTGCCGAACAGCGGCGCGACCGTGACGCCGGGAATGCCGTCGTAGCCGCCGGTGAAATCGGGGACGAGATTGCCCGCTTCCTGCAGCATGATGGTGGTCGCGAGCGTGAGCACGAGCAGCGCAAGCCCGCGGTAGCGCAGCAGAATAAAGCCCGAGAGCACGCCGCCGACGGCCGCGCACGCGGCCGCGGCGAAGAGCCCGGTGATCGGCTCGGTCCACTGCAGGCGCGTGACCAGCAGGCCCGCCGTGTAGGCGCCGATGCCGAAGAACGCGGCGTGCCCCAAAGTGACGATGCCGGCAAAGCCGAGGATGAGGTCGAGCGAGAGCGCGAACAGGATCATGATCAGCGCCTGGCTGCCGAGCATCATGCGGTCGGGGAACAAGAAGAAGGCGGCGAGCGCAACGAGCCAGGGGAGCGCCTCGATCGGGCGGAGGCGGTGGCGCGCGGTCAAGAAACGTCCGGCGCGCTCGCGCCCCGCGCTTAGCGCCGCGGTCGCCAGGCTATCCGCGGCCATAGAGCCCCGCCGGTTTGATGAGAAGAATGGCGACCGCGACCGCATAGATGAAGAAGCCGCCGGCGTCGGCATACAAATATTTGCCGGCGGTGTCGCACACGCCGAGCACCAGGGCGGCGATCAAGGTGCCCCACAGCGTGCCGGAGCCGCCCACCGCGACGACGAGAAGAAAGAACACAAGGTAGAGGATGGCGAAGCTCGGGGTGAGCCCGAACAGCTGGATCGCGAGCCCGCCGCCGAGCGCGGCCAGCCCGCTGCCGAGCGCGAAGGAAATACGGAACAGTCGGTCGACGTCGATGCCGACCGACTGCGCCATGCGACGGTTATCGACGGCGGCGCGGATTTTCGCGCCCAGGCTGGTGCGCTCGAAACCGTACCACAGCACGGCGACGAGCACGGCACCGATCACAATGATGAACACGCGGTAGGTCGGGAAGCTGCGGAAGCCGAGGCTGATCTCGCCGGTGAGATACTCGGGCATGCGCACGTGCTCGGGCAGCGGCCCGTAGAACCAGGTGATCGCGGCGATCACCATGAAGGTGAGCCCGATGGTCATGAGCACCTGGTCTAGCTCGCTCGCGCCATAAAGCCCGGCGTAGAGCGTACGCTCGAAGGCAATGCTCACGGCGCCGATGACGACCGCGGCGATGACAAGCGCCAGGGGAAACGGCACGCCCCAACTTTGCGTGGCGGTGACCACCAGATAGCCGCCGGCCATCGCGAAGGCGCCATGGGCGAGATTGACGAAGCCCATCAGCCCCATGGTCACCGAGAGGCCGACCGAGACGATGAACAGGAACATGGCGTAGGCCACGCCGTCGAACAGGATGCTGATCGCGGTATTGGCCATGAAATAAATTCGGCGTCATCCTGAGGAACGTGCGCGGCGAAGCCGCGCGAGTGTCTCGAAGGATGGAAGCAAGCTCGGTGCTTGTGGCCATCCTTCGAGACGGCCGCTCGCCTGCGCGAGCGGCCTCCTCAGGATGACGGCGGTATTTGTTGCAAACACTAGATGCTCACTGCCCGCAGCGGCCGACCTTGAGCACCTTGCACTCGTCCTTGGTGTCCGGGAAGGTGGCGAGCACCTTCACGCCGAGCTTGCCATCGGGCTTTTTGACGACCTCCTCGGCGTGCTCGGCCTGCACCACGTCGCGGGTCTGCGGATCGATGGCGATATGCCCGCGCGGGCCGTCGGTCGACCAGCCCTTGAGCGCGTCGACGACTTTCATGCCGTCGTCGAGCTTGCCGTCGAGCGCTTTGACCACGTGGAAGATCGCCGCCATGGTGTCCCACCCGGCCGCCGACATGAAGTCGGGATAGGAGTCGGGACCATAGGCCGCGTGCCATTCCTTCACGAAGGCGGCGTTCTGCGGGTTGTCGTAGTCGTCGGCGTAGTGGCCCATCACGATCAGGCCGACCGCGGCGTCGCCCATGCGCGCCAACTCATAATCCGGGATCAGGTCCATGGGGCCGATCAGCTTCACGCCGGCCTCGCGCATCTTGAGCTCGCCGTAGGTCTTCATCACCCCGGCTGCGTGCGCACCGGACGGCACGAACACGTAGAAACAGTCGGGATGCTCGTCCTTGACTCGCTGGAAGAACGGCGTGAAGTCCGGCACCTGCGCGGGATTGCCCATGCGTATTTCGTCGACAACCTTGCCGCCCGCCTTCTCGTACGCGGTCTTGAACGCGAGCACGCTGTCCTGGCCGGGCGGAAAGTCGGTGTAGCCGGCGGCCGCGGTCTTGCAGCCGAGATCCTTCGCGGCGTAGGTGCCCATGGGATAGGCCGGGCTCCACATGCTGAACGAGAAGCGCACGATGTAGGGCGACAGGTTGGTGATCCAGGCGGTGCCCGCGTTGGCGATCAGCATCGGCACCTTGGCCTGGGTGGCGAGCGGCGCCGCCGCGATTGCCGAGGGCGAGAACACGAAGCCGGTGACGATCTTCGCCTTCTCGTTGGTGACAAGCTCGGTGACGACGGTGCGGGCATTGGCGCCGGACGGCGGGCCCTCGTCGCGCTTGACCAGCTCGATCTTGTGCGCGCCCAGGTCGTTGGCATGCAGCTTGAGGTAAAGATCGAACGCCTTGTCGATCTGGTTGCCGAGTGCCGCGTTCACGCCGGAATAAGGCAGCACCACGCCGACCTTGATGGTGTCGGCCGATACCGGTGCGGTGAAGGCGAGCGCGAAGGCCGCGGCGATGACGGCCGCCGATCGTTTCATGAGTTCCCTCCTGGGGCGGACTTGATCCTTGGTTTTTCAAGCTCCCGACGCGTTTCCTACGCTCGGGAACGGCTTGCCGCGCAGTATAAGTTGAGGCTGCGCCAAGGCAACGCAGGTAGGGTCGCAGGCCTTTTATTGAGCATGATCTTTACCGAAAACCGGTACCCACTTTTCAGGATCATGCTCCCGTGTCGGGCTGACGACGCGCCGGCGAGCCACTATATGGGCGGGATGACCGACCAGCCGAGGCCGCCGGAGCGGCCGAAAGTCGAGCCCGAAATCATTCCGCCCGGCGCGCCCGGGCCGCTGCCGCGCGGCCGCAGCTGGGTGTGGATGTCCTCCGGCCAAGGCCACGGCCGCACGCTCCGCTTCGAGACGCGCGGGACAATGGCGCTCGTCACCGCGCTGCTGATGCTCGGCGTCGGAGCGGCGGTGGTGCTGGTGCTCCTTCTCGGGCTGGTGCTGCTGTGGATCCCGATAAGCCTCGCGATCGCGGCCGCGATCGTGTGGTCGATGTTTCGGCGCAAATCGTAGCCCGCATGAGCGAAGCGACATGCGGGGCAACCCCGGATATCGCCTCGCTTCGCGAGGCTCATCCGGGCTACATTTACGCGTCAGCGGAGGACCGACCCATGCACAAGCTCGAAATGCCCCAGTGGGCGATCAACGTCGCGCTCGACCGGCGCGGCAAGGCGCACATCTACGACAACCTCGACCCGCGCAGGACCGCGCTCGTGGTGGTCGACCTGCAGAACGGCTTCATGGACGAGGAGGTGGCGATCGCCTACGTGCCGACCGCGGTCGAGATCGTCCCGAACGTCAACAAGCTGGCGGCGGCGGTGCGGCGCACCGGCGGCAAGGTGGTCTGGATCAAGATGACGTTCGACGCGGCGACCGTCGACGCATGGTCGGAGTATTTCGACATGCTCACGCCGGCGAAACGCGCCCGCGCGCTCGCCAACATGGCGCCCGGCACGCGCGGCCACGGTCTTTACCCGACCCTCGAGGTGAGGCCGGAGGACGAGATCGTCGACAAGCACCGGTTCAGCGCGTTCGTGCAGGGTTCCTCCGACCTGCCGGAACGGCTGCGCGCGCAAGGGTTCGACACGGTGCTGATCACCGGCACGGTCACCAACGTGTGCTGCGAATCGTCGGCGCGTGACGCCATGATGCTCAACTTCAAGACCATCATGGTGAGCGACGGCAACGCCGCGCGCACCGACGCCGAGCACAACGCGACGCTCGCGAGCTTCTATTCCGTGTTCGGCGACGTGATGGACACGGATCATTTGATCCGCTGCCTGGAGGCGGGCGCGCAGCAAAGGCCGGCGGCGGCGTAGTCGTAGGGTGCATTAGGCGCGAAGCGCCGTAATGCACCGCTCAACCAAAGTGGCGCAATACGCTTCGCTATTGCGCCCTACAGCATCTTCTCCAACAACCGTCCATATCCCGTGATCGGCGCGCGCACGCCGGCGAGGCGAAGCGCGCGCCACATCATCGCGGAGGCGGCGGAGATCGCCGGTTTGCCGAGGTCGCGCTCGAGCGCGTCCAAGATCGAAATCGTCGGCATGCCGCTGCCGCTCAGGAACACCGCCTCGACGTCGTCCCGGTCGACGGCGCGGCCGAGCCGGTACGCGCGTTCCGGCGTCTCGTCGTAGATGTTGCGCACGTTGTCGAGCCGCCCGTGGCTCACCACGGCAAACCCGTGCTGCTCCAACAGCGCCTTGCCCTGGCGGGTCGTCTCCTCGCCGTAGGGCGTTCCGAGCGCGATTTTGCGCACGCCGAGTACGCCCAGCGCTTCGAGCACGCTCGCGAACGCGGTCTCGACGATCGTGCCGCACTGTTTGCGCAAGTGCTCGATCAGCTCGGCCTCCTTCTGCGGGCCGAGCGTGTAGCTCGTCGCGGTATGGGAGAACATGATGACGTCGGGCTTGACCATGGCGAGCAGGGCCGCGCTCTCCGCCACGTGCTCGATCATGGTGCGGTTGCGCTCCTCCTGGCCGGCGTGGCTGCCGGCCGCCCCGTGCGCAACGAGGCGCGAGAAATGCACCGTGACGCCTTGCGGCGCGAGCGCGATCATCTCGGGCTCGACCGTCGGGTTTCCCGGCGGCACCAGAAACCCGAGCCGCGCGCGCCATCCGGTCATGGAGAGACTCCTTATTCGTAGGGCGCAATAGCGAAGCGTGTTGCGCCGGCTTCGGCGCATTACACGGTCCATTGGCCGCTCATGCGCCCTACGACCGTAACCCGGTTTCCGCGGCGGCTCCATCGGGTTAGGCTCACAGCCATGACCCAAGAGACGCAGGAAAAATCCACGGTCGCGAGCCGCTCGGGTATCCGCGAAGAGTGGCTCGCGCTCCACCGCGAAGACGCACTCGAGCCCGCGCTCGAGATCGTCGACCCGCATCATCACCTGTGGGACTTCGCGCGCCATCGTTATCTCTTGCACGACCTGCTCGCCGACACCGGCAGCGGCCACAACGTCACGCAGACGGTGTTCATCGAATGCACCGCCTGCTACCGCGCCGACGGGCCGCCGGCGCTCCGCCCCGTGGGCGAGAGCGAGTTCGTCAACGGCATCGCCGCGATGGCGGCGAGCGGCGCCTATGGGCCGATCCGTGTCGCCGCCGGCATCGTCGGCTTTGCCGACCTCACATTGGGCACCGCGGTCGAGGAGGTGCTCGCCGCGCATTTGATGGCGGGCGGCGGGCGCTTCCGCGGCATCCGCCACGCCGCCGGCTGGCAGGACAAAACGCCGGAGGTGCACAATTCCCACACCGACCCGCCGCCGCATCTCTATCGCGACCACGCGAAATTCCGCGAAGGCTTCGCGGTGCTCGGCCGCATGGGCCTGACGTTCGACGCCTGGCTCTATCATCCGCAGCTCGACGATCTCACCGATCTCGCGCGCGCATTCCCGGATCAGCCGATCGTGCTCGACCACGTCGGTGGGCCGCTCGGGCTCGGCTGGTACGCCGACAAACGCGCGGAAATCTTCGCCGAATGGCGCCGCGGCATCGCTGAACTGGCGCGCGCCGAGAACGTCAGCGTGAAGCTCGGCGGGCTCGGCATGCGCATCAACGGCTTTGCCTTTCACCGGCGCGAGCGGCCGCCGTCCTCGCAGGAGCTGGCGGACGCGTGGCGGCCTTATATCGAGACGTGCCTTGCCGCGTTCGGGCCGGCGCGCTGCATGTTCGAGAGCAATTTTCCGGTCGACAAGCTTTCCGGCAGCTATGCGACCTACTGGAACGCGTTCAAGCGCCTCGCCGCCGGCGCCTCGGCGGACGAGAAGGCGCTGCTGTTCCGCGACACGGCACGCAGGTTTTATCGATTGCCGGTAGCGTCATCGGAGACAGGGTGAAACAAACTCGCCGTCATCCTGTCAGGATGACGGCGGTGTTGCGAAAAGCGCTCCGATGACCAGGAAAGCCGCGTTTCTCGCCGGACTGTTCGTGCTGTGCATGGGCGTGCTGCTGCTGCAGATCGTCGAGACGCGGGTGCTCTCGGTCATCAGCTATTATCATCTCGCCTTCTTCGCCATCAGCATGGCGATGTTCGGCATGACGGCGGGCGCGCTGATCGCCTATTTCAACCAGGCGCGCCTCGCGCCGGAGCATCTGCTCGGGCATCTCGCCTGGATCACGAGCGCATTCACGCTCGGCGTCGTGCTCTCGACCGTGGTGCTGATCTCGACCGTCGTCCTCGACACGTCGGCCGGCATCCTGCTCTCGGCGGTGCTGTGGCTCAAGTTGATCGCGGCGCTGGTGCCGCCCTACGTGTTCGCCGGCATGGGCATTTCGCTCGCGCTCACGCGCAGTCCGTGGCGCATCGGGCGCGTCTACGGCTGCGGTCTCGCCGGCGCGGCGGCCGGCTGCCTCGGCGCGCTCGTGCTGCTCAACCTCGTCGACGGCGTCTCGGCGCTGTTCGCGATCGCGGCGCTCGGCGCAGCCGCCGCGCTCCTGTTCCGGCACGGCGCGCAGCCGGTGGAACGCACCGCGGCGGCGCCGCCGCCATGGACGCTGCTCGGGCGTCCCGGCGGTTTGTTTGTCGGCCTTGCCATCTTCACGCTCGTCAACGCGGCGATCGCGCCCAACGGCCTCGCACTCACTTTCGCCAAAAGCGGGGTGCTGAGCGGCAACCTCGCCGCGACGCTCACGCTCGCGATCATCATCGCGCTCTCCACCGTCCTCGTGGTGCTCACGATCGTGCTGCCGGCGCTGCCGGCGGCGCGCCGGCTCCCGGCGCGCTTGATCGCGAGCGGGACCTGTTATTTTCTGCTGATCGGCCTCGGCTTCATGCTGGTGGAAATCGGCGTGATCCAGCGCCTGTCGATTTTCCTCGGCCACCCGGTGTACGGACTCGCGCTCGGTCTGTTCGGCATCATCGTGGCGACCGGCGCGGGAAGCCTGCTGAGCGACCGCCTGCCGCTGACGGCGCCGGCGCGCGCGCTGACACGGTCGGCGCTCATCGTCCCCTACCTGGTGCTGCTGCCGCTGTGGCTGCCGGCGGCGATGCAGGCGTTCGAGGCGAACGGCATCGCCGTGCGTGCGGCCCTCGCGCTCGCTGCGATCGCGCCGGCCGGCGTGCTGATGGGCTTCGGCTTTTCGACCGGCATGCGGCTCGTCACCGCCCTCGACCCGCGCCCGACGCCGTGGTTCGGGGCGATCAACGGCGCGGCCGGCGTGCTGGTGGCGGGACTCGCGGTCGCGATCAGCATCGCGTTCTCGATCGACGCCTGCATCTGGCTCGGCGCCGCCTGTTATCTGCCGCTCGGCGCGGCGGGGCGCGCGCTGATGCGCGCGGGCTCCCCGGCCGCGGCCGAGCGGCCGGCCTATGCATGAGCTTGAGCCGCCATTGCGAGGAGCCGCGCAGCGGCGACGAAGCAATCCAGGGTACCGAGTATGGTCCTGGATTCCTTCGTCGCTTCGCTCCTGACAATGACGGTCCTCAGAGCGCCTGCAGAATGGCGGTCCCGTTCGGCGTTCCCAGCCCGGTGCACGCATCCCAGCCCGGGCCGGCGTCATATCCCTTCACCGTGGCGGTGATGCCGTTGGTGCCGACGGTGACGTCGGTGCACACGCCCTTGGCAACGTTGGCGTAGAGGAAGGGATTGAGGAAGCCGACGTTCTTTCCCTTCGCCTGGTTCAGCAGCGCGACCAATCCCGACATCAGCGGGGCAACCGCGCTGGTGCCGCCGGACGCGCCTTCCGAACCGTCGACCCGCGTGAAATAGTTGGTCGCGCTCATCGCGATGTCGGGCACGCCGCGGCCGGCCTTGCCGGTGGCGATCGACACCGGAAGCTTGGCGTTCGCCTGATAGGCGGGCACCCCAACGGTCGTGCTGATGCCGCCGCCGCTGGCCCAGCCGCCGTCATCGAGGCGCGTGCCGTCGTTCCAGGTGACGTCCTTGCCGTTGTCGATCTGAGTCCCGCCGCAGGCGAGCACCAGATCATCCACCGCCGGATGATCGACGTGGATCTGCTGGTCCCAGCCGGCGGCCTCGAGATCGGCGGTGCCGTGGTCGCCGGAGGCAACGCAAACGGTGACGCCCATCGCCGCCGCCGCCATGAACATTTCGTGATAGGCGGCAGCGCCCTGCGCATCGGTCGCGTTTTCCGGACCGCCCCAGCTGATCGAAATGACCCCAGGATTGCGCGCTTTGTCGTGAATCGCGGCGCTGATCGCGTCGACGAATCCCTTGTCGCCGTTGTTGGGCGCAAAATAGACGGCGATCTTCGCCTTGGGCGCCACCGCTCCGGCCACCTCAATGTCGAGCATCACCTCGCCATCCGCCGACTGGGCCGTCGTGGGCTTGTTGCCGGCATGGTCGACGGAGATCGACGTGATGGTCGGCGCCGCCACCCCGATTTCCTGGAAGAAAGCCTTGAGATCGGTGGTGCGATAGCCGCCGCCGAGCTCGATGATGGCGATCGTCTGGCCGCTACCGTCGAGCTTGGTGCCGTTGAACGCGGTAGGGAAATTGTAGCGCTTGGCAAACTCAGTCGCGGCAACGCCGTTGCTGCCGCCGGGCCCGTTGGCGGCCATTATTTTCGCACGATGCGGCGAGCGGTGCTTGGGGCGGGAGTCGAGCCCGAATACGCCGGTGATGATTCCGTCAAGCTCCTGGGGAATCTTGATTTCGCCCTTGCGCCCGCGATAGGTGCCGCGCGCGTGATGATACATCTGCACGTCTGCCGGGAACGCGGCGAGGATGTCGCCGAGCCTGCCCTTGAGGACGATGGAGCGCTCGGCCGAACTCCGGTGCACCACCACCAGGTCGTGCTGCTGGGCGAACTGCTCCACCTTATCCAAGTCGTCCTCGCGCGCGCCGTGTTGCGCCGCCAGTTCGTCGCGCGTGAGATATTTTCGCTCGGCGAGGGGCTGGCTCGCGAGTTCGCTGACTTTCTTGGCGAGCGCGTCCATGCCGCCGCCCGCGCGTACCCGGATCGTCACGCTGGCGATTTCCGCCGGGTCGACTTGGCCGGCCGGTCGAGAGTTCGGCAGCAAGGTGCGTGTGCTGCCCTTCAAAGTGACTAAATTTGGCATATGAATGCTCCCTGATATCTAATTTCCCCCAACGCTTAGATTGTGCCTCGTCTTCCCCAAAGGTTGTGTGAAAGAATTCACAGTCTTTCGTTGCCGATCGCGGCCTCGCCGCTCGGTCTGTACTGCTCGGCCGCCATCGGAAGGTTTGGACTGACGAAATCTGCGCGTGCCGTTTGGTCTGTAATGCACGCTCGCTGGCGGCAAATCATAAAGCGCGGATGGCCGGGGCGCCGCCCCGGCCATCTCACACCCCCATCCCTCCGCGCCGGATGCGCGGGCCAGTCCCCCGCCGGTCACAATCACTTCGCCGTGGTCCGCAGATCGTGTCCCACCCCGGACGGACCCGGCAAAGCAGCAAACTAGTCGAACCGCCCGCCGTGCTTCTCCAGCCACTTCGGGCCGGGTCCGCGCATGTAGTGCAGTTCGGGCCGATACGGATGCAGCATGTCGTGCGCGCGCGCCTTGAGCTTCACGGCACCGAGATGCGAGACCATCAGCCAGCGCTGCAGGCTCACAAGTCCGAGAGCGGCGCAGATCGCAGCCCCCACCACCAGTGTTTCAGTCGCCATTTTGTCCCCCCGCTGACTTTGGACAATTCAGGCGAGCGGGAGGCTACTCCCTCGGCGCCGCAAATGCTGTGACATCTGCGCCACACATTCGGAAAACACGCTGTTGTGGCTTCTGGGCCACACCCGGATGACAGAGGACGGATGACAGAGGACGGATAGAAAATGCGGTCGGGCTGTGCCGCTTATCCGTCGTCTGTCCTCCGTCGGCCGTCGTCGATATTCTCATCGCAATGAACGAAGCTGACCGTCCGACACCGACCTCGCTCGCCGCCGCCATCGCGGCGGGGCGCTTCGCGCTCACCGCCGAGATCGCGCCGCCGCTCTCGTGCGATCCCGCCGACGTGATCGAGCTGGCGCGGCCGCTCAAGGGACTTGCCGACGCGGTCAACGTCACCGACGGCGCGGGCGCGCGCGCCCACATGGGCGCGGCGGCGGCAGCCGCGATCCTGGCGCGCGAAGGCATCGAGCCGATCCAGCAGTTCACCTGCCGCGACCGCAACCGCATCGCGCTGCAGGGCGACCTGCTGGCGGCGGCGGCGCTCGGCGTGCGCAACCTGCTGCTGCTGCGCGGTGACGATCCCACCGCCGGCGACCAGCCCGAGGCCAAGCCGGTGTTCGATTTGGACACCGTCGGCCTGCTCACCACCGCCGCGCGTCTGCGCGACTGCGGCGAGCTGCCGTCGGGGCGCAAGCTCACAGGACAGCCGACGTTCTTTCTCGGCGTTGCCGACACGCCGATCGATCCGCCCGCCGGCTGGGCGCCCCATTCGCTCAAGGCCAAGGCCGACGCTGGCGCGCAATTCGTGCAGACCCAGTTCTGCATGGATGCCGGGATCGTGCGGCGCTATCTCGCGCGCCTGACGGAACATGGCCTGGTGCCGCGCCTGGCAATGCTCATCGGCGTGGTGCCGCTCAAGTCGGCGCGCGCGGCGCGCTGGATGTGCAAACATTTGCCCGGCACCATCATCCCGGACGCGACAATCGCGCGGCTCGAGCGTGCCGCCGATCCGGCGGCAGAAGGCCGGCGCGCATGCCTCGAGCTGATGCAGGAATTGGCGCAGATTCCCGGCGTCGCCGGCGCCCACGTGATGGCGCCCGCCAATCCGGAGGCGATTCCCCCGGTGCTCGCCGAAGCGGCAAATATCAGGAGGCGCACGAACTGAGATGCCGCACGACTTTTCAAAACGGCGCAGGCCGCGGCTCAAGCTGCCGCCGGGCGCATGCGACGCGCACAACCATGTGTTCGGGCCGGCGGCGAAATTTCCCTACGCGCCGGAGCGCCGCTACACGCCGGAAGACGCGCCCAAGGAAACACTTAGCGCGCTGCACGCGCTCCTCGGCATCGAACGCGCCGTGATCGTGCAGGCGAGCTGCCACGGCAAGGACAACCGCGCCATGCTCGATGCCATCGCGGACGCGCCCGACAAACGGCGCGGCGTCGCCATGGTGGACGACGGCCTCACCGACAACGATTTGGCGGCGCTCGACCGGGGTGGGGTGCGCGGCGTGCGCTTCAACTTCGTGCGCCACCTCGGCGGCACGCCTGACATGGACGTGTTCCGTCGCGTCGTCGACCGTATCAAGGGCCTCGGCTGGCACGTGGTGCTGCATGTAGACGCCCCCGACATCATTCCGCTCAGCGAGATGATGAAACAATTGCCGCTGCCGTTCGTGATCGACCACATGGGTCGCGTGGATGCGGCGGTCGGAACGCAGCAGCCGGCATTCCGGGCGCTGCTGGAATTGGCGAAACGCGAGAACTGCTGGATCAAGGTGTGCGGTTCCGAGCGCATTTCGCCGCCGCCCTACACGGCCGCGGTGCCGATTGCGCGGACGCTTGTCGAGGCGATTCCGGACCGCGTGATGTGGGGCACCGATTTCCCGCACCCGAACCTCAAGCATGAGGCGGACGAAGCCGACCTCGTCGACTTGATCCCGCAGTTCGCCGCGACGGCAGACGCGCAGCGCAAGCTGCTGGTCGACAACCCGGCGAGGCTGTACGGCTTCGCGTAGCCCGCATGGAGCGTAGCGGAATGCGGGAGCGGAATCCCGGATTACCGCCCGCTTCCGCGGGCGTCCATCCGGGCTACAATGACCGCAACAAACACCTGGAGAGGAAGCGCGTGAAGCCGGCGCCGTTCGATTACGCGAAGGCGCGCTCGGTCGAGCACGCGGTCGAATTGCTCGGCCGCGAGGGGGCGCGGGTGCTGGCAGGCGGGCAGAGTCTGATCGCCACGCTCAACATGCGGCTCTCAAGCCCGAGCCTGCTGGTCGACATCAACGCCATCGCCGGCCTCGACCGCATTGCCCGGCGCAACGGGCACGTCGAGATCGGCGCGCTGGTGCGTCACGCCCAGGCGGAGCGCTCGGCGGACCTCGCGCAAGCCGCGCCGCTCATCGCCCGAGCGCTGCCGCACATCGGCCATCCGGCGATCCGCAACCGCGGCACTATTGGCGGCTCGATCGCCTTCGCGGATCCGGCGGCGGAGCTGCCCGCGTGCTTGCTCGCGCTCAACGGCGAGATCGACATCGCGGGTCCGGCGGGGCCGCGCACGGTTAAGGCCGACGATTTTTTCCACGGCCTGTTCGAAACCGCGCTCGGCCCGCACGACGTGCTCACCGCAATCCGCCTGCCGGCGGCAACGCACGAGGCTCGCGTCGGCTTTGCCGAACTCGCGCGCCGCCACGGCGACTACGCCATGGTGGGGCTCGCGGCCGCCGCGCACGCGAATGGCACGAAGCTCAACGACGTGCGGCTTGCCTACTTCGGCGTGGGAGCGAGGCCGGTGCGTGCCCGGGGCGCCGAAGCGGCGCTCGCAGACGGCGACGTGGATGCGGCGGTGAACGCGCTCGCAGGCGACCTCGATCCGCCCGACGACGTGCAGGCAACCGGAGGGGTGAAGAAACATCTTGCCGGCGTGCTGCTGCGCCGGGTGGCGCAACAACTGAGCGAGGCGCCGCAATGAGCGCCCACGAAATCACGCTCGCCGTGAACGGCGAAGAGGTGCGCGAAGAGGTCGACGCGCGCACGACCCTGGTCGACTTCCTGCGCGACGCACTCGGGCTCACCGGCAGTCACGTGGGCTGCGAGCATGGCGTGTGCGGCGCCTGCTCGGTGCGGCTCGACGGCGCCGTGGTGCGCGGCTGTCTCACCCTCGCCGTGCAGTGCGACGGACACACGGTCGAGACCATCGAGGGCGCCTCGGATTCGGGCGCCATCGCCGACCTGCAGGAGGCGTTCCGCACCCGCAACGCGCTCCAGTGCGGCTATTGCACGCCGGCGATGCTGCTTACGGCCGCAGAGCTGCTCGCCGGCGGCGGCGTGCCGAGCCGCGCCGCCATCCGCGCGCACCTCTCGGGCAATTATTGCCGCTGCACCGGCTACCAGGCGATCGTCGACGCCGTCGAAGCGGTGGCGCGCGCCCGCACGCAGGGGCGCCCATGAACGAGCGCGACGTGCCGCCGGGCCTGACCGCCCTCGACCGGCCCAATTCCTACATCGGCCGCTCGGTGCCGCGCCCGAACCTCGCGCGCCTGATGCAAGGGCGCGGGCAATACGTGAGCGACGTCGTGCTGCCGCGCATGGCGCACGTCGCGTTCGTGCGCTCGCCCCACGCGCACGCGCGCATCAAACAGATAAAGACGGACGCGGCTAAGCGCGCGCCGGGCGTGGTCGCACTCGTCACCGGGGCGGAGCTGGCGAAGGTGTGCACGCCGTGGGTGGGCGTGCTTACCCATCTCAAGGGCCTCAAATCCGCACCGCAGCACCCGGTCGCGGTCGAGCGCGCGTGCTGGCAGGGCGAGGCGGTGGTCGCGGTCGTGGCGCGCACGCGCGCGCGCGCCGAGGACGCCGCCGAGCTGGTGGAAATCACTTACGAGGAGCTGCCCGCCGTCACCGACGCGGAGACCGCGCTCGACAAGGCAACGCCGGTGATCCATCCCGACCTCGGCGACAACCTCGCGTTCGAGCGCACGCTCGACGCCGGCGAAGTCGACAAGGCCTTCGCGGCGGCCGACGCCATCGCCGAGGCGACGTTCCTGTTCGGCCGCCACACCGGCGTGACTAACGAGCCGCGCGCGGTGGTGGCCGACTGGAACGAGGGCGCGCAGCGGCTGACCGTGCATCACGGCACCCAGGCGCCGCACATGATGCAGAATATTTTCGCCAAGCACCTGGGGCTAGCGGAGCATCAGGTGCGCGTCGTCACCAACGACGTGGGCGGCTCGTTCGGCATCAAGGTGCACGTCTATGCCGACGAGATGGCGACGGTCGCGCTGTCGAAATTGCTCAAGCGGCCGGTGAAATTCGTCGCCGACCGGATCGAGAGCTTCGTCACCGACATCCACGCGCGCGACCACCGGGTGAAGGCACGCATCGGCGTCATCAGGGACGGCCGCATCACCGCGTTCGAGATCGACGACCTCACCGGCATCGGGCCGTACTCGGTCTATCCGCGCACGAGCGGCATCGAAGCGAACCAGATCGTCAACCTGGTGGGTGGGCCGTACGGGTGCCCGAACTATCGCGCTCGCGCCCGCGTCGTGTTCCAGAACAAGAACGTGATGTGCCAATACCGCGCGGTCGGCCATCCGATCGCAACCGCGGTGACCGAAGGCCTGATCGAGCTGGCGGCCACGAAAATCGGCATGGATCCAGTCGAGCTGCGGCGGAAGAACCTGATTGCCGACGACGCCTATCCGTGCGGCTCGGCCTCCGGGCTCAAGTTCGAGCAGCTCTCGCACCACGCTTCGCTCGACAAACTCATCGCCATGATGGACTACGAACGCCTGCGCCGCGAGCAGGCGGCCTCACGCGCGCGCGGCGTCTACCGCGGCATCGGTTTTGCGGCTTTCATCGAGGTGACGAACCCGAGCGCGGCGTTTTACGGCGTCGGCGGCGCGCGCATCTCGTCGCAGGACGGCGCAACCGTGCGGCTCGACGCGCAGGGCGCCGTGATCTGCCACACCGGCGTGACCGAGCAGGGCCAGGGCGCGGAGGCGGTGATCGCGCAAGTCGTTGCGACCTCGTTCGGCGTGCCGCTCGAGTGGGTGCGGGTGATCACCGGCGACACCGACAGCACGCCCTACGGCGGCGGCACCTGGGCTTCGCGCGCGGCCGGAATCGGCGGCGAAGCGGCGTGGCAGGCCGGCAAGGCGCTGCGCGCCAACGTGCTCGCGGTCGCGGCCTCGATCCTGCAGGCGGACCCGACGGCGCTCGATATCCGCAACGCTGCGGTGGTCGACGCCGATTCGGGGCGCGAGCGCCTCGGCCTCGACGAGGTGGCGCGCATCGCCTACTTCCGCCCCGACACCTTGCCGCCCGGCTTCCAGGCCGAGCTGATGGCGACGCGCCACTACGTGCCGCGCGCCTGGCCGTTCGCCTTCACCAACGGCATCCAGGCGTCGCATTTGGAGGTCGACGTCGAGACCGGCTTTATCACCTTGCTCGACCATTGGGTGGTGGAAGACTGCGGTACGGTGATCAACCCGCAGCTCGTCGACGAGCAGATCCGCGGTGGCGTGGTACAGGGCATCGGCGCCGCGTTGTTCGAGCACTGCCTCTATGACGCGCAGGGGCAAATGCTCAACGGCAATATGGCGGATTATCTGGTGCCGATGGCGGTGGAGATGCCCGACATTGAGGTCGGCCACGTGGTCACGCCCACGGCCGACAGCGAGCTAGGCGCCAAGGGTGCGGGCGAAGCCGGCACCGCCGGCGCCCCCGGCGCGGTGATGAACGCGGTCAACGACGCGCTCCGCCCGCTCGGCGCAGCGCCGATCACGGCGATGCCGATCACGCCCAGCGTGGTGCTGGGGGCACTAGGACGAGTCTGAGTGTTACTCTTCAGTGCACCGGCCTCTCAGTTTCCCCTCCCCCCACGCGCGTAGCGCGTGGTGGGGAGGGGTAAGGGGTGGGGGGAAATGCAGGCACATCATAAGCCGGATCGGCGTGTCACGCGTGCGCGAGCTTTTCGCCGGGCGATGACCGATGCTGAAAGGAAACTGTGGTGGCAGTTGCGACAGCTGCCCCTCAAGACAGGTCATTTTCGTCGTCAAGCGACCATCGGCCCGTATTTCGCTGATTTCGCTTGCCATCAGCATCGACTCGTCATCGAACTGGATGGTGGCCAACACAACACACCTGCGCAAATCGCATCGGATGAAGCCAGGACAGCTTTTCTGAATTCGCACGGCTATCGCGTTCTTCGATTCTGGAACAACGAGGTCCTCAAGGAGATTGATGGCGTCATGCAAGTGATCTATTCGGCACTCTACGAGCAAGAAGAGCCCCCCACCCCTAACCCCTCCCCACCACGCGCTACGCGCGTGGGGGGAGGGGAATAGAAATGGCGCGGGGGAGGGATAAGATCGGAGCGACAAGGGAGGAGAAAACGCCAATGGCCAAGGGCAACAAGGTCGTCATCACCTGCGCGGTGACCGGATCGATCCATACGCCGACCATGTCGCCGCACCTGCCGATCACGGCGCAGGAGATCGCCGACGCGGCGATCGGCGCGTCGGAGGCGGGCGCCGCGATCGTGCATCTGCACGCGCGCGACCCGAAAGACGGACGGCCGGATCAGTCACCGGAGGCGTTCGCGCCGTTTCTCAAGGTGATCAAGCAGCGCGCCAACGTGGTGATCAACATCACGACCGGCGGCGCCCCTACCATGGCGATCGAGGAGCGGGTGCGGCCGGCCGCCACCTTCAAGCCCGAGGTCGCCTCGCTCAACATGGGCTCGATGAACTTCGGCCTCTACCCGATGCTGGCGCGCTACAAGCAGTTCAAATACGAGTGGGAGAAGCCGTATCTCGAAGGCTCGCGCGAGCGCATCTTCCGCAACACTTTCGCCGACATCGAATACATTCTCACCACCTGCGCCGAGAACGGCACTCGCTTCGAGGTCGAGTGCTACGACATCGGCCATCTCTACACGCTCGCGCATTTCGCCGACCGCGGCGTGGTCAAGCCGCCGTTCTTCATCCAGTCGGTGTTCGGCATCCTCGGCGGCATCGGCCCGCATCCGGAGGACGTGATGCACATGCGGCGCACCGCGGACCGGCTGTTCGGGCGCGACAAATATCACTGGTCCGTGCTGGGCGCCGGGCGCAATCAGATGGCGATCGCCGCCATGTCGGTCGCCATGGGCGGCAACGTGCGCGTCGGGCTCGAGGATTCGCTGTGGATCGGCCCCGGCAAGCTCGCCGAATCGAACGCCGCCCAGGTGACGCAGGCGCGCCAGATCATCGAGGGGCTCGGCTACGCCATCGCCTCGGCCGACGAGGCGCGCGAGATCCTCGGGCTCAAGGGCGGCGACAAGGTGGCGTTTTAGTTTGTCGGGCCACAAACAACACCGTCATCCTGAGGAGGCCGTGCGCAGCACTGCCATCTCGAAGGATGGCAGCAAACTCGGTGCGTGTGGCCATCCTTCGAGACGTTCGCGCGACTTCGTCGCGCGAACCCTCAGGATGAGGGCGGAGAATAGGAGACAAAATGAACATCGCGGTTGGGCGCAAGGCGATCGAGGAGGCGTCGAAAAAACTGTCGAACTGGGGCCGCTGGGGCAAGGACGACATGGTCGGCACGCTCAACTTCGTCACGCCGGCGGACATCGTCAACGCTGCCAAACTGATAAAAAAGGGCAAGGCGTTTGCGCTCGGCATTCCGCTCGACGGTAACGGCCCGCAGACCGGCCTGTTCGGCGGGCGCTTCAATCCGATTCACCAGATGCTCGCGACCGGCACCGACGCGCTCGCCGGCCGGCAGGACTGGAACAAGCTGCGCTACGCCGACGACACCTTGAACCTGTGCGTCCAGGGCGCGACCCATTGGGACGCGCTCGGCCATATCTTCTACGAGGACAAGGCTTACAACGGCCACGACGCCAAGCTGATCGACTCCAAGGGGCTCAACGTGCTCGGCATCGAGCACTCGAAGGACAAGATGAACGGCCGCGGCGTGCTCCTCGACATCGCGCGCTTCCGCGGGGTCGACTGGCTCGCCGACGGGGAGGGCATCGGCAACGACGAACTCGACGCCTGCGCCAAGGCGCAAGGAGTGACGATCGGGCGTGCCGACTTCGTGATCCTCCGCACCGGCCAGATGGAGCGGTGCCTCAAGGAGAAGCAGTGGGGCGGCTACGCGGGCGGCGACGCGCCGGGCGTGAAGTTCGAGAACTGCTACTGGTGCCATGCCAAGGAGATCGCAGCGATCTGCACCGACACCTGGGGGGTCGAGGTGCGGCCGAACGAGACCAAGGAAGCGAACCAGCCCTGGCACTGGGTGGTGATCCCGTCCATGGGTCTGTGCATGGGCGAGATCTTTTATTTGAAGGAGCTGGCCGAGGACTGTGCGCGCGACAAGGTGTACGAGTTTTTCTTCTGTGGCCCGCCGCTCGCGATCACCGGCGGCACCGGCTCGCCGATCAACCCACAAGCCATCAAGTAGCCCGCATGGAGTAACCAATGCCCCAGTATTTGAAACGCGGGATGGATACGAGCGCGGTGAAAGCCGCAGACGCCAAGGTGCGCGAGACCGTCGAGGCGATCCTCGCCGACGTGGAAGCGCGCGGCGATGTGGCGGTGCGCGAGCTCTCGCAGAAGTTCGACAACTGGGCGCCGGCGAACTTCCGCCTCACCGAGCAGGAGATCGAGCGCGCAATCGGCGAGGTGCCCCGGCGCGACCTCGACGACATCCGCTTCGCCCAGGCGCAGGTGAGGAACTTCGCCCAGAAACAAAAAGAGACGCTGAAAGACCTCGAAGTCGAGACCCTGCCGGGCGTCGTGCTCGGGCACCGGCACATCCCAGTCAACAGCATCGGCTGCTACGTGCCGGGCGGGCGCTATCCCATGGTCGCCTCGGCGCACATGTCGATCGTCACCGCGCGGGTCGCCGGCGTCAAACGCATCGCCGCCTGCGCGCCGCCGTTCAAGGGCGGCCCGCATCCGGCGATCGTCGCCGCCATGCACTTCGGCGGTGCCGACGACATCTTCGTGCTGGGCGGCGTGCAGGCGGTCGCCGCCATGGCACTCGGCACGGCGATGCTGCCGGCGGTCGACATGATCGTCGGGCCGGGCAACGCTTATGTCGCGGAGGCGAAGCGCCAGCTGTTCGGCCGTGTCGGCATCGATTTGCTCGCCGGCCCGACCGAGACCTTGATCATTGCCGACGAGAGCGTCGACGGCGAAATTTGTGCGACCGACCTGCTCGGCCAGGCCGAGCACGGGCCGACCTCGCCGGCGGTGCTGATCACCAATTCGGAGAAGCTCGCGCACGACACCATGCGTGAGGTCGAGCGGCTGCTCGCGATGATGCCGACCGCCGACGCCGCCGGCAAAGCCTGGGCCGACTACGGCGAGGTGATCGTGTGCGCCGACGAGGACGAGATGGTGCGCGAAGCCGACCGCGTCGCCTCCGAACACGTGCAGGTGATGACGCGCGATCCGGATTATTTTCTGGAACGGATGCGCAACTACGGTTCGCTGTTCTTAGGCGCGCGCACCAACGTCGCCTACGGCGACAAGGTGATCGGCACCAACCACACGCTGCCGACCAGGAAGGCGGCGCGCTACACCGGCGGCCTGTGGGTCGGCAAGTTCCTCAAGACCTGCACCTACCAGAAGGTGCTCACCGATCAGGCGAGCGCGCAGATCGGCGAAGTCTGCTCGCGCCTGTGCGTGCTCGAAGGCTTCCTCGGCCATGCCGAGCAGGCGAACGTGCGTGTGCGCCGCTACGGGGGGCGCAACATCGGCTACGCCCAGCCGGCGACGTGAGCATGGATTTGCCCGGGACGCCCTCGTTCCGCCTCGACGGCAGACGCGCACTCGTCACCGGCGCCGGTCGCGGCATCGGGCTGGCGGCGGCATCGGCGCTGGCGCAGGCGGGGGCGCAGGTGACGCTCGCGGCGCGCACGAAGAACGAGATCGAGGAGGCGGCGGCGGCAATCCGCGCGCGCGGGCAACACGCCGACGCGCTCGTGCTCGACGTGACGGACGTGGAGGCGGCGCGGCGCGCGGTTGCCGGGGCTGAGCCGTTTCAGATACTCGTCAACAATGCCGGCATGAATCGGCCGGCGCCGCTCGCCGACGTCACGGTCGAGGATTTCGATGCCATCTTCGCCCTCAATGTGCGCGCGGCCTACTTCCTGGCACAGGCGGTGGCGCGGCGGTTGATCGAAGCGAAGCTTCCCGGCTCGATGATCAACATCTCTTCGCAGATGGGCCACGTCGGCGCGGCGCGACGCAGCGTCTATTGCGCGTCGAAGCACGCCATGGAGGGCTTCACCAAGGCGATGGCGATCGAGCTTGCGCCGCACGCCATCCGGGTCAACACGCTCGGCCCGACCTTTGTCGAGACGCCGTTGACGCGGCCGTTCTTTCAAAACGAGGCGTTCCGCAAAGAAGTGTTGGGTAAGATCAAGCTCGGCCGACTCGGCCAGGTCGATGATTTGACCGGCGCCATCGTTTTTCTCGCCTCCGACGCCTCCGCGCTGATGACCGGCTCCGCCCTCGTGGTCGACGGCGGCTGGACCGCGGAGTAACCACCCCGCACGGCTTATGCTCGTGGGTTTGCGCCTCTGCGAAGCAGCGGCTCCAGTACGTAACGATTTACCCAGGCAGGGATCGGAGGAAACTCCTGATGAGTAGCCATCGATAATTCTTCCATGTACCTCCAAAAGAAGACCAGCCGCGCCCCGGCCTCGAGCATGCCGGGAGCACTATTGTCGAAGACGTAGGCATCATCGGACGCGAGGATCGCGTCATGAAGGAGCGCCATGGAGCGACGCCACCGAGGAACAATTCGATTTGCCCGGACGTCATGTCCGCCCTGCGCGACGCGCGCAGCGCGACACGCTCGATATTCGTGCGGGGGTCGTCGATGCCGACAAAAAACAAGGTAATGAGGAATCCAGCGTCCCTTGCCTGATGGAGAATTTCCACCTTGCTCGGGTGCGACATCACCGTTTCGAAGCTGAAGCTTCGCCTATCGGCGATGCAAGCGGCCCGGCGCTCGTCGGCAATGGTTTGGGCTTGCACCGCCCGCTCAAAGTCGGAACCGACAAGCTCACGCGCGATGTCGTCGGGATTGATGTATTCGCCGAGATCAATCCCGCGCTCGACGAGCGCTCGGGTCAGCGTTGTCTTTCCCGAGCCATTTGGCCCGGCCACCATCAGGAGAAATGGTTGATCCAAATGAAGCGCCCCCAGCGACAATACCCCACAGGCAGCGGCGGTAGCCCTTACTCGCCAGCCTTCAGGGTTGCCGTTACCTCGGCATCGATGGGACCCAAATCCTCGATCCGCCCGTCGGGGTAGTAACGAAAGCGCCTGCCTTCACGCGAACCTGTAATGGGAAGGCCGTGCGAGAATGCCTCTTTCGCTGCATCGCCCCATGCTTCGCGGGCAATTGCATCCAGCTCCTCGACGGACAGGTCTTCCACTCGCTTTTTTGTCATGGACTGAATGTATCAACGACGTGCATCGCCCGCAACAAGCCCCTATGTTTACGTGGTTGGTAGGGATCGATGCCAGCGTTTGGCCGTAGGGGCGGCTGGACGGCGCAGTAAATCAGGCGGCACAATCCGCGATGCGTTCCCCGGACGCGGTGCAGCCCCGGGGAATGTGGAGAGAATGGAGAAGTCCATGACCACACAACAAACCTCTGCTCCCGCCCGCCTGCGCACGCTGCTGCGAGAAGACGGCATGATCGTCGCGCCGGGCGCCTACGAGTGCATCAGCGCGCGGGTGATCGCGCAGGCCGGCTTTCCGGCGGTGTATATGACCGGCGCCGGCACCGCCGCGATGCTCGGCTATCCCGACTTCGGCCTCGTCACGATGAGCGAGATGGCGGAGAACGCCGGGCGGATCGCGGCTGCCGTGAACGTACCGGTGATCGCCGACGCCGACACCGGCTACGGCAACGAGCTCAATGTCACCCGCACGGTGCGCGAATACGAGAAGCGGGGCGTCGCCGGGCTGCACATCGAGGACCAGGGCTTCCCCAAGAAGTGCGGCCACCTCGACGACAAGACCGTGATCCCGCTCGACGAATACCTCGCCAAGATCCGCGCCGCGGCAGCGGCGCGCACGAACCCGGATTTTTTGCTGATCGCGCGCACCGACTCGCGCGCCGTGATCGGCTTCGAGGAGGCGGTCACCCGCATGAACGCCGCGCTCAAGGCCGGCGCCGACATGGCGTTCCTGGAAGCGCCGCAGACGCCGGAGGAAGTCGCGGCGGTGCCGCGGCTCGTCAAGGGGCCGTGCCTGCTCAACGTGGTTTCGGGCGGCAAGACGCCGGTGCTCGATTTAACCGAGGCGCAGCGGCTCGGGTTCAAGCTCGCGATCCTGCCGGGCCTCTTGTTCCAGACCGTAGTGCCGGCATTCGACGCGGTGCTCGCCGAGGTCAAGGCGACACGACGCCATCCCGACATGAAGGTGAGCATCAAGGAAAAATTCCGCCGCATGGGCTCGGACGAATGGGACGCCCTGCGCACGCGCTTCCGCGATGAGGGCGGCGCAAGCGGCGGGAGTGTGAAGACGGCGGCGGAGTAAATCCCTCCCCCCCTTCGGGCTAGTATGGGCACAGATGTTGCAGTGCGATTCAAGGATGCTGCAGCGCGATTCGAGGCGGAGCGGTAATTTTCGAATCCGCATCGCGTTCACCGCGCAATTTTAGAATCGAA
>Ga0153928_1000097_pt1 | contig 45362 bp, 39 predicted proteins | sample TSNJ012MetaG_FD_106656 | JGI IMG/M metagenome (GOLD analysis project Ga0153928, IMG submission 106656) | Attine ant fungus gardens microbial communities from New Jersey, USA - TSNJ012 MetaG | ecosystem: Host-associated > Fungi > Mycelium > Unclassified | place: USA: New Jersey, Wharton State...
CACGTCGTCATTTGCAAAAATGGTATTGGTCGGATCGGTAAACGTCTTGCTGCTGAAAGCTGTAATTCTTGAGCCAAGACCGTATTGTTTCGTCATTTCTTCAACGACACCCCAGTTCACCTTGTCGGACCATGTAAGTTTCTCTTTCGGCATTTGCTTTTCCTCCTTAATAAGATAATATTTGTTAATTGTTGCCGATGCTTTCACATATCTAATTTTAGGTAGCAAGAAAGATGCCAGCTTTGCAATGCCCACGAAATCAGGTGATTCCGATGATTTCTTTCACTTTCTGCTGTTTTAGGATTTCCTAATATCCAGATTATATACCTATTTATATCCTGAATCCAGTTTAATAAAATACGCCCGCCGATGAAGACAAAACCTTCATGGGCGGACGATAAGAATGCGGTAAGGATGCCTATTACGGCGCGGAGTTGATGTTCCTGTAATCGTCAATGAGTTGTTCCAGTGTGTGTGTGGACATCGCCTGCTGCACGGCTTCCCCGATTGCGTCATAAGGTTTTTCAAGCAGCGTATAAATGTTTTTCCCGATCGGGCAGCGCTGCGAGGGGGTGGGATGCAATCCGATCAAGCTGTTCAGTGAAATGGGATCCACCGCCTCATAAACCGTCCAAATCGTAATATCCCGCGGATCGGCTTTCATAGCGGTGCCGCCGATTCCTCTCTGCACCGTAATCAGGCCGGCCTTTTTTAAGCTGCCAAGTATGTTGCGCACCATAACCGGGTTGCAACCCGTGCTTTTTGCGAGGCGCTCACTTGTTAGCTTTTCGCCGCTAAACACAACAAGCGCAACCAATATATGAAGCGCCAAAGAACACTTGCTGCTGATTCTCATAGCCAACCTCCTTTACCGTACTGTTGCAAAACCAAAACATATTGGCTATAGAATACTATCCTGCAGTACTTTTACACCTAGTTCGGTGATGCTGGAGCCCTGTTTTGTTGTTCCCGTCAGTATCAATTGCCTTTCTTTCAAAGTAACAAGCGCTTTCTTCGCCTGGCCTTCTGATATTTGCTGCCCTTGCTTCTGCAGTGCTTCGATCAACATTCCTCTGCCCAATGAAGATGGATATACCTTTTTTAGCGCCTTCAATATGGGCAGCAGGAAGGGGGTCTCAATCACAAAGCTCTTCAAGTCATATTCTGCACTCCCCCTGGCAGTCATGTAAGCCGGTATGTCTTCCATTCCAATAACTTTGCTCTGTCCGGAGGAATGATACATATACTCAACTACATTGCGAAGTTCGCGGAAGTTTCCGGGCCATTTATATTGTTTCATAGTATCCATTACAAATGGCTCCACGGTCTTAGGAATAGAAAAGAATGAGTCAAGCTGCCGGGTGATGAAATCGGGTATTTCGTTACGAAAATCACGTAAGGGAATCGTTGGGATCGGCAGTACATTCAAACGGTAAAACAGATCCGAACGGAAAGTCCCCTTTAGAACCTCATCGGACAGGGACTTGTTTGTTGCGCAGATGACCCGAATGTCAACAGGTGTATTTTCTTCTGCGCCAACGCGGGTAACATTGTGCTCTTCCAGGACGCGGAGCAGCCGAACCTGGATATAGCCTGGCGCGTCTCCGATTTCGTCCAAAAAGATGGTTCCGCCATGCGCCAGTTCAAACATTCCCATCTTCCCGCTTTTTTTGGCGCCGGTAAAAGCCCCCTCCACATAGCCAAACAGCTCGCTTTCCATCAGGCTTTCCGGCATCGCTCCAAGGTTAATCGCGACAAAAGGCTGCTTTGCCCGCTTCGAAGCGTTGTGAATTGATTGGGCAAACAGCTCTTTGCCGGTGCCGCTCTCGCCAGTGATCAGAATTGTCTGATCTGTCTGCGCAAACCGCATAGCAAGCTCTTTGGTTCGCTGCATTCGCTCGCTTGAACCCCATAAATCCGTGAAATTGTATTTTGCGGAAAAACCCTTCCATTGTTGTTTTCGACGTACGCTTTGTTCCAGCATCTGGATCTGCTCGACGTTTTTAAATGTAACCAGGCTATGGTGAATACCACTGTTTACGAAGCTGTATTTACTACAGTATAACTCCTTATTCCTGTGTTTCATCAATATAGACGGCATCCCCGACGAATCCGGCCGCATTCCCTGGGCAATATATCCATCTTCTTTAACCAGACTATCCAGAACGCCCTGTAGGCTTGGACTGTGTTTCGTGTTATGGATCTCGCCAAACAGTTCGGTGGTGTTTTGATTGTATAGCAGGATATTATCGTCTTCATCCAACATCAGGATACCTTCATCGATGTTTTGGAGAATGACATCCTGGAAACCGCGAAGTTTCTCTGATGCCTCCAGGGCACGTTGGACTTTCCGGCCGGCATCCACCAGTTGTCGGCTGTGAATCTGTTCGAATATATCCAGATACTTCATGTCCAGATCAAAGTGCAGTAGAATCTTCGCAAATGTTTGAATGGAGATGGTACGCTCGCCGATATCGATGGTCTTTTTAATCCCCGGTGGGCAGAGATGAGACATGCCGGGCGTAATCGCCAGATCAAACGTCTCCACATCAATTTCCTTGCCCTTCCAGAAGCTCTCATAATCCAAATGGTCGATCCCCATTTTGCGCAGGCTCTTGATGGTATCGTCCGAGGCTTCTTGCGGATGAACCACAACCAATGCCCGCTGTCCCTTGGGAGTCATGATCACATGCTCAAGGTTATGACCCGTAATGGCACGTTTACTATATAAAACCGGAACCCCCGGGAAATGTTCGCTGGCCGCTTCCTTCATAAATTCGCCGGAGGTCAGGACAAGATCCGTCTGTTGCTGGGGCATGATCATTTCATCGGTTGATATTCCGGCAATATTGATTTCCGAACCGATAACATCCCGTATACTGTTTACGATATATTGTTTTACTTTCCGGTCGGTGGTCAATATCGTAAGATGTCCTTTTTTCTGCACGTTGGCTTCCATTTTGCTTACCTCATACCATTCATACGTCCGTTTATGGTTTCTATTGTAGTAGGTGACCTGGTGATTGTCAAGATTAATTTGGATACTAATAGGATATTAGGATTCCAATTTTGGTGAAATTCAGCTCTTGTGCTTCGGTCATGATCAAGCTGCAAGCAATGACAATCCTATAAAAAGGCTTTATATCGCAATTATTATGATATGTGTGAATATAATTTCATTTATTATCATATTTGGCACGTATATTGCTTGTTATACATAATGGATCATGTACTTGTTACCGGTAAAATTCTTAGAAAAGAGGTATGACGATTGGAACTTCAGAAAGTAATTCTAAAGGTTAAAGACAGTGTAGCCACCATTACCATGGATTATATGAAAAATCTCAACGCAATTGATGAGCAAATGGCATCCGAACTTATCTTTGCATTGAATGCCTGCGAACAGGACGATTCGGTTCATATTATTATTCTGAAAGGTGGCGACAAGGCATTCTCTGCCGGAGGCGATATTGGTTTTTTTAATGATCGAATGCGTGCAGGTGGAAAAATCAATATGGAAGTGCTTACCTCCCAGGTAGGTAAGTTATCCCATATAATCAAGAAAATGCCTAAGCTCGTTATTGGCGCGGTTGCCGGTGCTGCTGCCGGCGCCGGTGCAAATCTTGCGTTATCGTGCGACTTTGTGATATGTGCCGACAACGCAAAATTTATCCAGGCTTTTGCGGGGGTTGGACTGGTGCCTGATACTGGTGGAAGCTATTTGCTTTGCCGCAGCATAGGAATCCAAAGAACACTTGAACTTTGCGTCACCGGTCGGCCGCTTGCGGCCGAAGAGGCTAAAAATTTGGGGTTAGTCTATCAGGTCGTCCCCAAAGAAGAATTGATGGAGACGGTAGAAAACCTGGCTAAAAAGCTTTCATCAGGTCCGCTGCTTTCCTACCGGAATATTAAAAAGCAAATATATGATGCCAGCTTCCGGGATTATGAACGATACCTCATCGACACAGAATCGCCGACACAACTGGAGTGTTTTGCTTCACAAGATTTCAGGGAAGGGGTTAATGCCTTCATTGAAAAAAGAAAGCCTGAATTTACAGGCAGATAGAGACAAATTACCACGAAACAGGAAAAGAAATAAGGAGGCAAATGACATGGAATTCACGATGGAAAACAAGTTTAAAACAGAATATCAAAAAAAGCTGGTTACAGCTGATGAGGCTGCAAAGCTGGTTAAATCAGGAGACTGGGTGGAGTATTCAGCAACCATTAATTGTGCGCATGATTTTGATGAAGCTCTGGCCAGGCGCAAAGATGAACTGTGGGATGTAAACATACGCTGCGACATCGGCACTTACACTCACCATACGGCGGAGGCAGATCCAAGCGGAGAACACTTCGCATGGAGTGCGTGGCATTGTGGCGGTATTGACAAAAAATTCATCGGAAAAAATCTGTATCATTGTCCGCAGAATCTTCATGAAAACCCAATGATGACACGGAAAGACTGTGTTCCGGACGATATTGCCGTCATCATGGTTACGCCGATGGACAGGCATGGATATTTTAACTTCGGCGCCAGTACGATAAGCGGTTTTGCCATGATGGAAACGGCAAAAATAACCATTCTTGAAGTCAACGAAAACCTTCCCCGCTGCCTGGGCGGTTATATGGAGAGCGTCCACATTTCTCAGGTTGATTATGTCATCGAGGGTAAAAATATTCCAGTCATGACGCTGCCGTCCGCAGAACCGGGTGAAACAGATAAGGCCATTGCCAAACATATTCTGAGCCGTATGTATGACGGCAATTGTATTCAGTTAGGGATTGGCGGCATCCCCAATGAAGTTGGTAAGCTGGTGGCTCAGTCTGACCTGAAAAATTTGGGTGTACATACAGAAATGTACGTTGACGCTTATCTGGAAATGTACAAGGCGGGAAAAATAAACGGTTCGCAAAAAAATATCGACAAATACAAACAGGTCTACTCATTCACCATGGGTTCAAAGGAGTTGTACGATTTTATCGATAACAATTCGGGGCTTGCTTCGTATCCGATTGACTATACCAACGACCCCGCTATCATTCGGCAACTGGATAACTTTGTATCCATTAATGCCGCCATTGAGGTGGATATGTTCGGGCAGGTCTGCTCAGAAAGCGTGGGAACAAGACATATCAGCGGCTCCGGCGGTCAACTGGATTTTGTCATCGGTGCTTATAAGTCGCAGGGCGGACAGAGCTTTATATGTCTCCCGTCAACCATAACGATTAAGGGCCAGACAACATCAAGAATAAGACCAACTTTGGCAGATGGCGCTGTCGTCACTGTTCCAAGGTCGTACACTCATATGATCGTTACGGAACATGGGGTTGCAAAACTAAAAGGACAAAACACATGGCAGCGGGCAGAAGCGCTGATTAACATCGCAGCCCCTGAATTCCGCGATGAGCTGATTAAAGAGGCGGAGCGTATGAATATTTGGAAGAAAGTCAATAAAAGAATCTGAAAACTAATGAAACCAAACCATAAAATGGGAATTAGGAGGTATTAACAATGACTTATAAAACTTTATTGGTGGAGAAACAGGGCGGAATCACCGTTATAAAAATGAATACTCCTGAGCGCTTAAACGCAATCTCCGAGCAGGCTGCTGCTGATTTGCTTGCAGTGTTACAAGAGATTAAAAATGATAATAGCTGTCGTGTTGTCATTATGACCGGGGAGGGAAAAGCTTTTATTGGCGGGGCTGATATTAAACATATGATCGGTCTGGATGCTATTGAGGGCGCAAAATTCTGCTTTGCCGTGTCTAAATGCACACTGGAAATGGATAAAATGGGGAAGGTATTTATCGCCGCTGTGAATGGCTATGCGTTGGGTGCGGGCTTTGAAGTGGCCCTGGGCTGTGATATCCGTATCTTTTCAAAAAAAGCAAAGGTCGGATTTCCTGAAACAGGCCTGGGGGTTTTCCCGGGAGCCGGCGGTGCTCAAAGACTTCAGCGTCTGGTCGGCATAGGAAAAGCCAATGAAATCATCTTTACGGGCGATATGGTTGACGCAGACGAATCGCTGAGGCTTGGCATCGCAAACAAAGTGACAGAGCCTGATGAATTAATGGCTGGGGCCATGGAGATGGCGGAGAAAATTCTGACAAAATCACCGGTAGGCACCCGGATGGCTAAGGAGGCGCTCCAAAAAGGCAGAGATACGGATTTGGAAAAAGCTCTGGAATATGACAAAAACCTGTTTGGGCTGTGCTTCTCCACGGAGGATAAAAAAGAAGGAATGGCCGCGTTTGTCGAAAAAAGGAAAGCAAACTTTAGATAACACTTATGATCGGTGACAGGGGGCGAGAAAACAATTCGCCCTCTGTGTCACAGTATAACGATGGGAGGATATGATGAGCAAGTTTGTTAAGGAAGTAGTGATTGTAAGCGCCTGCCGCACACCGGTGGGCAAATTTATGGGCAGCCTGAAGGACATTCAGTCCATTGAATTGGCTGTGCTGGTCGCTAAAGAAGCCATTAAAAGGGCAGGTATACCATCAGAATCCGTGGATGAGATTGTCATGGGTCAGGTATATCCCCATATGCAGGGTTCACTGCCTGCGAGGCAGGTCGCCATGCATGCGGGGCTGCCGTACCGAAGCGCTGCTGTGAATGTGAATCAAAACTGCGCCTCCGGCATGCGAGCTATGGAAATAGCGTGCCAGAATATTCAACTGGGGAAAACGGATATAGGACTCGTAGTAGGCGTAGAGAGCATGTCGAACGCGCCTTATATGCTTCCGAAAGCCAGATCCGGCTACCGCATGGGGCCGGGCAAGGTGGAAGACGCGTTGCTGATGGACGCGCTGGAAGACCGTCTGGTGCCGGGGCATATGGGGTTGACGGCCGAAAATGTTGCTGAGAAATACGGCATTACCCGTCAGGAATGTGATGAATTAGCTTTGTTGAGCCACCAAAGGGCGACAAGGGCAATGCAAAGCGGCATATTCAAAAAAGAAATCGTACCAATCGAAATTAAGAGCAAAAAGGGTGTCACCCTGTTTGAGCATGACGAGCATATCATACCGGATGCCAGCCGGGAGAGCCTGGCTAAGCTGAAGTCGGTATTTAAGGAAAACGGCGTCGTCACTGCGGCAAACGCATCCGGTGTAAATGATGGCGCGGCGGCTGTAGTTGTCATGTCTTTGGATAAAGCCCGGGAATATGGCATTAAGCCAATGGCAAAATTGCTAAGCATTTGCTCTGAAGGTGTGGATCCCAAGGTGATGGGTCTTGGACCAGCTGTCGTTATCCCAAAAAGTTTACATCAGACCGGTATCACTTTTGGGGATGTTGATTATTGGGAAATCAATGAAGCTTTTGCAGCACAGTTTTTAGGCGTTGGGCGAATGCTCAAGGAAGAGCATGGCATCGAGCTTAATATGGAACGCGTAAACGCAAACGGTTCAGGGATTGGTCTGGGCCATCCTATTGGATGTACGGGGCTCAGGATAGTTGTCTCACTATGCTATGAGATGGAACGCAAAGGCTATCAAACAGGCGGCGCATCTTTGTGTGTCGGCGGAGGGCCGGCTATGTGTTCGTTATGGTCCCGTGCGCTTTAGATAAAAAATACGAGGAGGATTTATTGTGAATTTTGAATTTAGCAAGGAACAAAATATGACAAGACAGCTGTTTCGCAGCTTTGCTGAAACAGAGGTAAAACCATTGGCAGGGGAGGTTGATGAGCAGGAGCGATTTCCCGCCGAAACAGTAGTGAAGATGGCGAAATATGGTTTTTTGGGCATACCGTTTGATCAGGAATTCGGCGGACAGGGTTGTGATAACTTAACTTATATCATGTGCGTGGAGGAGCTAAGCCGCGTTTGTGCGACGACGGGAGCAATCGTGTCAGCACATACATCCTTGTGTGCCGAGCCGATTCGCAAATATGGTACTCCGCAACAGAAGGAAAAATATCTGACACCACTGGCAAGGGGTGAAAAAATTGGTGCCTTTGGTCTGACGGAACCGGGTGCAGGTACAGATGCGTCAGGACAGCAGACGAAGGCGGTTTTAGATGGTGATCATTATGTGCTGAACGGTACTAAGATTTTTATTACGAATGGCGGTACGGCCGATATTTTTGTCGTTATGGCAATGACGGATAAGAGTAAGGGTAATAAAGGGATTACGGCATTTATCGTAGAGAAGGGTTTTCCGGGATTTTCGATTGGGAAAAAGGAGCTGAAGATGGGTATTCGCGGTTCCTCAACCACCGAGCTGGTATTTGAAGATTGTATCGTACCGAAGGAAAATCGACTGGGGGCGGAAGGCAAGGGCTTTGAAATTGCATTGGGAACACTGGACGGGGGACGGATTGGGATTGCGGCGCAGGCGCTGGGAATTGCCCAGGGGGCATTTGATGAGACGGTTGCTTATGTGAAAGAGCGCAAGCAGTTTGGGCGCAGTATTTCAGCATTCCAGAATACCCAGTTCCAGCTGGCGGATATGAAAACACAGATAGAAGCGGCCAGACTGCTTGTTTATAAAGCGGCGGTGGCGAAGGCTAGTGGTGCACCATTTGGGGCGGATGCCGCGATGGCAAAATTGTTTGCTGCCGAGACGGCGATGGCGGTTACGACAAAATGTGTACAGCTATATGGCGGTTATGGTTATACCAGAGATTATCCGGTGGAGCGAATGATGCGTGATGCAAAAATTACGGAGATTTATGAAGGAACCAGTGAAGTGCAAAGAATGGTTATTTCCGGTTCGATACTTAAATAGAAGACAGGAGGACATGAGAGTGAATATCATTGTATGTATGAAACAAGTGCCGGATACTACCGAGGTGCGTTTGAATCCGGAAACCGGTACCTTGATTCGGGACGGTGTTCCCAGTATCATCAATCCGGATGATAAGGCGGGACTGGAGGCAGCACTGCGGTTGAAGGATCAGTGCGGTGCCAGGGTGATTTTGCTGACTATGGGACCGCTGCAGGCGGATGAGGCGTTGCGGGAAGGTCTGGCCATGGGAGCAGACGAGGCGTATCTGGTGAGTGACAGAGCGTTTGGTGGGGCTGATACCTGGGCGACCAGTTCGACACTTGCTTCGGCGATTCGTAAGATTGGATATGCGGAAAGTTGTGATTTAATTATCACCGGGCGTCAGGCAATTGATGGGGATACGGCGCAGGTTGGGCCACAGATTGCGGAGCATCTGGGACTGCCACATATCAGTTATGCGGAAGAATTGACCTTGACAGATGGTGGAATCAGTGTAAAAAGACAGTATGAGGAGTGTTATCATTTAATTAATGCAAAGCTGCCATGTCTGGTGACCGCATTGGCAGAATTAAATGAACCTCGGTACATGACTCCGGGCGGTATTCGTAACGCTTATGAGAAAGTGACAACTATTTTAACTCGTGCAGACTTAGATGTGGATGATGTCAATATCGGACTGAAGGGTTCGCCAACAAGAGTATTTAAATCCTTTACCAAAGAGGCAAAAGGCAAGGGTACGGTTGTGAATCTGGAACCGGCAGAGGCGGTTACATGGCTGACCGGAAAACTGCGCGAAAAGCACATGATATAAACGGAGGATGGTGAGAACAATGCAGAATTACAAGGGCATATTTATATTTGTAGAGCAGGTGGACCATGTCATTCATAAGGTCAGCTTTGAACTGATCGGCAAAGGAAAAGAATTGGCAAAAACATTGGATACTCAGGTGACGGCGGTGCTTCTTGGCAGTGAGACTGGTAATCTGGTGGAGGAACTGGTCAGCTTTGGTGCTGATGCAGTGATAACCGTTGATGATCCGGCACTGGCAACTTATATGACAGAGCCGTATACGAAAGCAATGACAGCAGTGATTGAACAGTATCGGCCGGAAATTGTTTTGGTTGGGGCAACGGCGATTGGGCGTGATTTGGCACCGCGGGTATCGGCTCGCGTGCATACCGGACTGACGGCAGATTGCACGCGCCTGGAGATCCAGGAGGAGACAAATTATCTGATGATGACCCGACCGGCATTTGGCGGTAATATTATGGCAACCATTCTTTGTCCGGAGCATCGTCCGCAGATGGCAACCGTGCGTCCGGGGGTTATGCAGTGCGCAGAGAAACAAACAGACAATGATGCGCAAGTGGAAACATTTGCAGTAGCTGGTTTGGAAGCAGCTAAAAATGTTGAAATTGTAGAGATTATTAAAAAAATCAGCGAGTGCGTTGATATTGCTGACGCAGATGTGCTGGTAGCAGGTGGCAGAGGTATGGGTTCGGCGGAGAACTTTGCCATGCTGGAGGAACTGGCAGGAGTACTTGGCGGAACGGTAGCGGCTTCGCGTGCGGCAGTCGATGCCGGATGGCAGGATAAGAGTCGGCAGGTTGGTCAGACTGGTAAGACAGTACGCCCCAATTTATATATTGCCTGTGGTATCTCGGGCGCAATTCAGCATATGGCAGGAATGGAAGAAAGTGATGTTATTGTTGCGATCAATAAAGATGAAACAGCACCCATTTTTGAGATTGCAGATTATGGTCTGGTCGGGGATGTGGCTAAGATTGTGCCGCTGCTTGTGAAAGAAATGAAGGGAATTTAATGATGAACACGGTTTTAAGCAGGTAGTTGCTGATCTTGAAAAAGATTTGTGTTACTGGTGATGGAGCGCTGCAACAGGACGCTCCTTTTTTTGTGTATGCAATAGACTGCACTTGCGTGCAGTGATAAAGTGTGCTACAATCTACAAAAATAAGGCTTATTTTCTTATAGAAAGAAAGGGATGATACCGATGAATTTATCTTATCAGAGCACCAGAGGCGGGGAAAGCGGATTGACTGCATCCCAGGCGATTTTAAAAGGACTGGCCCTCGATGGCGGCCTGTTTATGCCGACATCAATACCGGTTTTAGATATCCCGATGGAACAGCTGGCCGGGAAAACTTATCAGGAGACAGCTTATGAGGTGATGAAACTATTCCTGACGGATTTTACCGAAGAGGAACTGAAATATTGTATCAACCAAGCGTATGACAGTAAGTTTGATACCGCAGAGATTGCCCCGTTAGTAAAAGCAGATGGTGCTTATTATCTGGAATTGTTTCATGGCAGTACGATTGCCTTTAAAGATATGGCATTATCCATTCTGCCGTATCTGATGACAACTTCCGCGAAAAAGAATCAGGTGAAGAATGAAATCGTCATCCTGACAGCAACCTCCGGCGATACCGGAAAGGCGGCGATGGCAGGATTTGCCGATGTGGCTGGAACCAGAATTATCGTGTTCTATCCCAAGGGCGGGGTCAGTAAGGTCCAGGAACTTCAGATGGTCACCCAGAAGGGGGACAATACCAGTGTTGTGGCCATCCATGGGAACTTTGACGATGCCCAGACCGGGGTCAAGAATATCTTTGGCGACCGGGATTTTGAAGCTTTGCTGGCCGCAAAAGGTTTTCAGTTGTCCTCGGCCAACTCCATCAATATCGGCAGACTGGTACCCCAGGTGGTTTATTATGTTTATGCTTATGCCCAGCTGGTCCGGAAAGAAGAAATTAAAAATGGCGACCTGATCAATGTCGCCGTACCGACGGGTAACTTTGGCAACATTTTGGCCGCATATATTGCGAAACAGATGGGCGTGCCGATTCAGAAGCTGATCTGTGCTTCCAATGATAATAAAGTGTTGTTTGATTTCTTCCAGACCGGTACTTATGATAAAAAACGCGAATTTATCCTGACCAATTCGCCGTCGATGGATATTTTGATTTCCAGTAATCTGGAGCGGCTGATTTATTTGAGCGCCGGAAGTGATGCGGCGGCCAATGTCAGAATGATGTCTGACCTGGGCAGTGCCGGAGCATATACCGTGACAGAACAGATGCGTGAATATATGGCTGATTTCTGCGGTGGCTATGCGACCCAGAAGGAATGTGCCGAAGCCATTAAAAAGGTATTTGACGATACCGGCTATCTGATGGACACCCATACCGGCGTAGCTGCCGCTGTATATAACAAGTATACGGCTGCAGCCGGCGATACCACTCCCACCGTAATTGTATCTACCGCCAGTCCTTATAAGTTCTCCCACAGCGTCATGGAGGCAGTGGCCGGGGATCAGGGCGGTAAAGATGAATTTGCTATTATTGATGAACTGCATAAAGTTTCCGGCGTAGCAATTCCAGGTGCCGTGGAAGAAATCCGCAGCGCCGGAATTCGCCATAACCGTGAATGTGATGTGGCTGATATGGAAAAAACGGTGGCGGAGATTCTTGGTCTATAATCGCTAGCATAAAAAAAATTGTAGGAATTAAAGAAAGAGAACACCACTTTGTGTTAATGCTGTTAGTAACAAGCCAACCAGCACACACAAAGAAAGGTGTTCTCGTTGATTTTAAGCTCACAACAATTTGAAAGAACTGACATTAGAAATTAGAAAAAGAAATCGAAAAATTTCTACAGAATCCGACAATCGTCTCTGCCTTTAATCCCTACAGTACTACAGTAAATTTACGCAACCTACGTTGGGCAAATTCTTGACAATCGAATGATACCATGTTAGATTTAGAGTATGAAATATTAAGCAAAGGAAAGGACTATGTTGTATATATGGAGAAAATCAAGTTAAAAACCCATGCTTATACCACAATAAAAGATAAAATTATTTCCTGTGAGTATGCACCTGGTCTTTTTTTAAATGAAGAACTGCTTTCAACGGAGCTGAATATCAGCCGAACTCCGATCCGTGATGCTCTTTCCCGTCTTGAACAGGAGGGGCTGATTACCATAAAACCAAAAGTCGGAATCACGGTCAAGCCCTTAACCATCAAAGATGTTACGCTGTGTTTTGAGATTCGGATGCTGTACGAACCCCATATTATTAGACATTATGGCTCTTCATTAGATGAAGATGAGCTTGAGAAATATTTCAAACTTTTTTCTTATCCGGGAGCAAAAGAAAAAGCATATACTGATAACGAATACTATCAACTAGATACTGATTTTCATCAGATGATCATAGACATCTGTCCTAACCATTATATCAAACGGAGGTATTCGCTGATTCAGACTCAAAGCGAACGGTTCCGCTTTATGACCGGCAATATCTCGGAAGACCGTTTGAGGCAAACCTTTAAAGAACATTGTGATATTATCTCGGCGTGCTTATTGAAGACTTGGGATAAAGCGGCGGAACATATGCTTTTTCACCTGAAGGAATCAAAGGAAAACACCTTACTCTTAGCATTTCATCATCTGGAGAATACCAATGCAATTTAAACTATAGGACAAAACGAAATATCATTTCGGGAGAGAAATAAGATGGCCAAAACAAATTTGAAAACACTGGCTTACAAATCCATAAAAGATAAAATTGTAAGATGCGAATATGCTCCAGGCACCGATTTAAACGAAGAGTTGCTGACCGAGGAATTAAAGATCAGCCGGACCCCGATTCGCGATGCTCTTTCCCGACTGGAACAAGAAGGTCTTGTCGAAATCCGTTCCAAAAAGGGAATCACTGTCACCCCGCTGTCAATACGGGAAATCAACATGATTTTTGAACTTCGTAATCTTTACGAACCCTACATTCTGCTGAATTACGGATTATATATTGATAACGAAAAACTAAACGAATTCTATCATATTTTTTCACAAAAAGACAAAAACAGCAAGTGTTTTAAAGATAACGATTATTACTATGACCTGGACTCCGCTTTTCATCAGATAATTGTCTCTGCCTGTCCCAATAGCTATATCAGAGAGGACTATAATCTGATTCAGACACAGAGCGAACGATTTCGCTTTATGACCGGAAACAAATCTAATAATCGGCTGGAGGATACTTTCAAAGAACATATTGATATCATCATTCCCTGCCTGAAAAAAAACTGGGCGACAGCCACAGAAAAACTTCTCTATCATCTGGATCAATCGAAGAAAGCCACGTTTCAATTAGTATTTGATACTCTGGATAATAATAATATTACATTCTAAAGAGAGTATCCCTCAAGTCAAGAAATTAAGAAATGACTTGAGGGACACTCTCTAAGCAAAAGTTGCAAAATCAATTACTACTTTTAAAATATTCCCCTGGTTTTTATCAAAATCGCCAAACGCCTTTGCCGCATCCTCAAATGCATATGTATCGGTAATGATTTTCTCAAGTGGTACACCGCCTTTTTTGACCAGGTCAATCAACTCAATAAAATCGGAACTCAGTGCATTACGGGAACCAAAGATGTTCAATTCCTTCTTCTGAATCATAGTATAATTGAAATCCAGATTTTTCTTGCCCACACCAATTACAGAGATTCTTCCACCGAAGGCTACCGCATCTATGCAATCCTGGAAAGTCGACGGAAGGCCAACCGCTTCAATGGTTACATCAAAACCAGCACCACCGGTCAACTCCTTTGCCGCATGTTTCAAAACATCCGGAATATCATTTAAGATAACGCCATCGACACCGAATTCTTTTGCATAGGTAAGCTTACCTTTCGCAACATCCGCAATATAAACAACAGCACCGGCAGCTTTTGCTGCGATCGCAGCTAATACACCAATGGTTCCGGCTCCAATGACCAGAACTTTATCACCGGCTTTTACCTCCGCCCGTTTCACACCATGATAACTGATACAGAATGGTTCGATTACCGCCAGAGTTTTGGGATCAAGACCCTGTCCATCAAAAATACGTTCTACCGGTATCGTGATATATTCTGCGAATGCACCTTCTCGCTGAACTCCCATGGTCTGATTGTCCATACACGCATTTACCGTTCCATGTTCACAGGAGTAACAATGCTTACAGTTAAAATATGGGTTGCAGGTCACGATCATACCCGGCTTTAAACCTTTGTCATTTTCACCAATTTCAACGATCTCCGCCGAAAACTCATGACCGGGTGTCCGGGGATAAGAAAAATATGCAAAAGTGCCTCTGTAAGAACCTAAGTCACTGCCGCAGATTCCGCCATACAAAACCTTCAGCAATGCTTCTCCCTCCTCTCTGACCGGTTTCTCAATTTCCTTGATTTCCACCTCACCAGGAGCATTAATAAATATTGCCTTCATATACAACCTCCTCCGTCCGGCCAATCGGATGCGTTCTTTGTTGCCTTATTGCTTCCAGAAATTTCACAATCTCCTGCGCCTTTGCAGCGCGTGTAATCACCTCTGCTTCTGGGTAATCGATCAGTTGACCGGTCTGTCCCTCTGTTCTCACCAAAGTGATGATCTTCTTTTTATCTGCCGGATACAGATAGGTCTCGTCATACCACCGGCACAGCCGATCCCATTCGCCTTTCTCGATTCCCAGCAGATAAAAATCTTTAACACATGCATATGCATATAGAAGTTCATCATCCGTCTTTGGTTCCTTGATCAGGCTTCTCATCCTTTGCTGTACCAGATCCCGATGTCCCTGCCCCAGATGAAAAATCCGCTGGTTGTACTGATCCCGTTCCTTCATCCGTTGTTTCCTGCTCTTTACGGTTAATAAATCTTTTAGCTCCATGCTTAATATCCTCCGGAATAATATCCAAAAAAACGGAAGTCAGTATTGCGACCACTCCCGCAGCTATTCTTACTGTAAATAGTTCTCCATAAAAAATCACACCGGCTCCTGTACTTATCAGCGGCTCTAAAAGCGTGGCAAAGGCAGCTCGCGATGGACCGATTCGTCCGATTCCATAGAGCAGCAGATTGTATCCTGTTGCTGATAAGATTCCTGCCAAAACCGCTATCAATCCGGTGGCTGCACTCGCTGGAAACTGGAACGTACCACTGACCAAAAGAATTCCGCCAAACGCCGCGCATATGCCAGCATACATCAAGGCACATCTAAGCTGAATAGGAATACCGTCAAGTTTGTCTCCCCCACTTCGGATCAGATAAAAACTGTAAGTAAGGCTGGAGAGAATGGCTGGAATATAACTGGCTAATCCGCCATTTTGCCCCCCGCTGTTGGTAATCATCATAATTCCGGCTATAGAGAGAATCATTGCGATAGCCTTTCCGGTATTCATCCGTTCCACTCCAAACAATGTCATGATAACTGTAACCAGAACAGGATACATAAAATGGATGACCGTGGTTCTTCCTGTTCCGATCAGCCCATAGGACAAGGCCATCAAATACCCCGTTCCGCCAATCCCCACAACACCTGTGGTCACAAGAGACAGCCCCCACCGCCTGACTTCTCCCACTTTTGCCCTGACACCTCGCATCTGGTACACCGCAAGATTGGTAAAACAACTGGAAAGACCCATCCAGAATACCATATTGTCCGGCGTGATTCCCCTTTTCATTGCCTCTGAAACCAACATTGGATTTAGACCGAAGATAATTGAGGCAAGGACAGTACAAACAATTCCTTTGACCATATCCTTCGTCCGCTCCTGTCTTCTCTTCTTAAAATTCGAAAAATCCATATGCTCGCAGAGCATACCAGGGCATGGTGAACCGCATCGTCCTACTATCATCGCCACAGGCAACACACACCTCATTATTTCCAATGGCTGTCATCAGCATCGAAATTTCCTCCCCGTCAAGACCGGTGCGTTCTTTCAGATACCGGTACATCTCTCTGGTGCTGTTCCGGATGGCCTGATCAGCCGTAGTTCTGCTGGCAATAGTGGCAAAGTGAGTCGGTGAAGACACTACCGGTTCATTGACCTTGATATCCTTTCGAATCTTAAATGTCAGTGTTACAAATGCCGGTGCCTCTACCGCCGAGCAGTTCATCTCACCGTCGCCCATGACGGCATGTACATCCCCGGCACCCACCAGAGCACCTTCCACTTCAATCGGAAGATACAGGGTAATCCCCTGGCGCATCATGGTATTATCCATATTTCCGCCCCAGATTCCGTTTAAGTTGGAGTTAATATGCTGCCCTTTCGCTGTTACTCCGATGACTCCGACCATCGGATCGCAAGGAATCTGAAGCCGATCATCAAACACCACCATCCTATCACGAATAGGCGTAATCTTATAGGTTGTCTCGGTGAAAAAATCCCCCACATGTCCATAATTTTCCTGACAGGTCACCAGCGCATGATCCTTTAACCGAATCTCATCAATATGAATTTCCAGAACATCGCCCGGCATCGCCCCTTCAATATAAACCGGTCCGGTAACTGGGTTGACATTGACCTTGTCAAACACTGCCACATTATACTTTTCGCTCTTCTGCTCGGTTAAAACGTTACACAGGCAGTCCTTTGTCTCGAACTCCACGCTGTCACCCGACTGGATGGTAAGCACCGGTTCATTCGCTTCATCCCAGTAATGAAACGCTTTGTCATGATCGATTTTGTATAACATCTTGTTCTCCTCCTCTATCCGTTCTTACGCTGCATCTGGTCAAATACAACGGCAATCATCAATACCAGCCCCTTCACACACATCTGTACATCGGATTGTATTCCCATGATTGACATACCATTATTCAAGACACCGATCACAAGAGCGCCTATGAGTGCTCCGAAAATCGTGCCCGTTCCCGTTGCCGGAGAAGCGCCTCCGATAAAACAGGCGGCAATAGCATCACCCTCAAATCCGTTCCCAATCATCGTGGAACAGGAATCCATTCTGGCCGTAAATACAATTCCTGCAAAAGCAGCTAGCACTGACATATTCATATAGACCATAAACAGCACCATATCATCATTGATCCCGGACAGTCGGGCGGCTTTTCGGTTTCCGCACACAGCATACAGTTTTCTTCCCATCACTGTTTTTTCCAGAATAAAGTTATAGATCAGTATAATCAGAGCTAAACTGATAAGTACCACCGGCATGCCCTTATACGCCGCCAGGGAATACATGAACCACATAATCACTGCAACTAAAATCAACTGCTTGGTCACAAAGAACGGAATACCCGGTACTTCCAGTTTATATTTTTGCTTTCTACGCCGTTTTTTAACATCAAGGAAAATACAGATCATACAGACCACCACACCAATCAAAAGTGTAGTAATATGAATGCCATTCCCATGGAAAAAATCTGGAATATAACCTGTGGTAAGCATTAGAAATTGCTTGGGATAAGAGGTATAGGACACTCCCTGAAGTACAATATAAGTTCCTCCTCTGAAAATAAGCTGTGAGGCCAGCGTCGCAATATAAGGCGGTACTGCAAATTTGGCAATGCTTCCGCCATTCCACAATCCAATCAGAATCGCTACCCCAAACACAATCATCAGAACCAGCCAGGTATTCATCCCCTTGCCAATCATAAGCAGCCCACACAGAGCGCCGCTGAAAGCACACAGAGATCCCACGGACAGGTCAACATTTCCACCAGTCAGAATACAGCACATCATTCCGGTAGCCAAAATAATCACATAAGCATTCTGCATTACCAGGTTGGCAATATTCATTGGCCTTAAGATCACACCTTTGGTAATAACCTGAAACAGTGCCACGATGATCAAAACTACCAAAAGCATTCCATTCTGCCGCGCATGCTTCCTCAGCATTGCCTTTATATCCTGTATCATATCCCGTCCTCCTTGTTGTGATCTACTATACACTGCATGATCTGTTCCTGGGTCACTCCAAAACCATCCAGTTCCGCACAGATGCTCCCCTCATTCATCACATAAATCCGGTCTGACATGCCCAGGATTTCGGACAGATCTGAAGAAATAAACAATACGCTCTTTCCCTCTGCCGCCAATTGGTTCATAATACTATAAATTTCACATTTCGCCCCTACATCAATGCCCCTTGTAGGTTCGTCCAAAATCAACACATCAGGTTTTGTAAAAATCCATTTCGCCAGCACTACCTTTTGCTGGTTTCCACCTGAAAGATTCTCCGCCTTCTGGAAAATCCCGGATGAATGGATATTCAGGCGCTGTGAGTACTCCTCCGCTACCATTGCATCCTGATCCTCATCCACCACTCCATATCGGTCAGCAATTGCAGCTATTCCGGCCAGGGAGGTATTAAACTGAATATCCTTTGGCAGCACCAGACCATAAGTTTTCCTGTCTTCGCTGATATAAGCTATTTTCTTTGTAATAGCGGCAGTTACCGATTTCAAATTAATTTCCTTTCCATCCTTATATGTGGTGCCGCTTGTCCGCTGACCGTAGGAACGACCGAATACACTCATGGCAAGCTCCGTTCTTCCTGCTCCCATCAGACCATAAAGTCCTACAATCTCCCCTTTATGAACCTTCAGATTCACATGTTTGACAATTTGCTGATCACCATAAATAGGGTGAAATGTGCTCCAATCCCTAATCTCAAAACCAATTTCCATTCGTACATTGTTTTTGAGCCGCTCCGGATAGCGATGGAGCAGCTCACGCCCCACCATCCCTTTGACAATCACGTCCTCCAAAAATGGCTTGTCCTGCTCCTCCAGTCTGCCAACCGTGCTTCCGTCCCGGATAATCGTCACCCGATCTCCCACATAGCAAACCTCGTTAAGCTTATGAGTGATGATAATACTGGTCAGCCCCTGTTCCTTAAGCTCCTTCAGCAAATCCAGCAAATGCCTGGACTCCTTTTCCGGCAGTGCCGCCGTCGGCTCATCCAAAATCAGTAACTTTACATTTTTGGCCAGCGCTTTGGCAATCTCAATGAGCTGCTGTGCACCTACCCCCACATCTTTGACAAGACTGGTAGTACTGGCTTTAAATTCCACCATGTCTAACCACTTTTTCGCCTCTTCATTTGTTCTGTCCCAGTCGATAATCCCATGATCCTGGCGTTCGTTCCCCAAAAACAGATTTTCAGCCACCGACAGTCCCGGTATCAAGGCCAGTTCCTGATGGATAATTACGATTCCTTTATTTTCGCTATCCTTTAGATTGCGGAATTGACACTCTTTGCCCTCATATACAATATCTCCGGTATAAGTTCCGTAGGGATATGTTCCGCTGAGCACGTTCATCAATGTAGATTTTCCGGCTCCGTTTTCCCCCACAATACAGTGAATTTCCCCTGGCTTCACTTTCAGATCCACATTACTCAGAGCCTTTACTCCAAAGAACTCCTTGCTTATTTGTTTCATTTCAAGTATGTAATCTGGCACCCTAATCCACCTTTCTTCTTAAAAAGTTCGCTAGGAGCTTGGGACAAAAGTATTTATTATTGTCAAACAAACTCCGATCATATTTCCAAAAATGTATTTGTTCCGATCTCATTAAAAAATGGTACAACAAATTATTCTGCATAAACAAATCATTTCGCATCAGGTTTAATTCGCATCCCGAGGCAGGCAGGGTTGGCAATTTCATAAATTAAAAAAAATGTTGCATTTTCCAATCAGCATGGTATGCTATAGATAGGTTTTAAAAAAGTGCCGCCTCGGTTTGGATGTTTTCTCGCAAAAAACAATATACCATAAGCCAGGCACTTTTTTAATGCCTAAATGCGACAAATCCGGTATTTATGCATATTTTCTGTGTATTCTTTCCATCTTCAATTTCCCAATATATCTTCGTGAACTTTTGTCCCAAGTTCGCTGGATTATACTAGGAGCTGAATATCTGCCCTTCCGTATATAACCCCGACTCTACAACTGTCGCTTTCAAATTCTCCTTCGTCACGCTCTCCATCGGAATAAAAATAGTAGGAATCTCATGCTGGTCAGGTTTGTACACATCCGTAGCCGTTGGCTCATCGCCTCTTGCCAGAGCATCAATAATATCCACACAAGCTGCACTCAATAGTCTGGTATCTTTAAATACAGTCATATAAATCTTATCATTGGCGATCATTTTACACACCGATTCTGTTGCATCATTTCCTGAGATCACTGGCATCGGCAGATCTGCCGTTCCATAGCCAAAAGATTCCAGACGGGTAGCGATTGGGCCAGACAGATAATCCGATGGACTTAAGACAGCATCCAATGTTGTTCCATCTGAGTAGTAAGTGGTCAGCAGATTATCCAGCCTTGATGTCAATAATTCCAGCTTCCAGTCGACAACCGTACACTGCTCAATACTGGTCTGTCCGCTCTTTACCACCAACCGGCCATCATCTATATAGGGCTTGAATTTTTCCATTGCGCCTTCGAAGTACATATAGCAATTGGCCTCCGCCAGACTCCCTGCCACCAGTTCGATATAGAAGGGACCCTCTGCACTCTCATCCAGCCCCAGCTTCTGGATAATGGAATTCGCCTGCATGGCACCTACTTTGGAATTATCAAATCCCACAAAATAGTCAATATCACTGGTTCCGATAATTCCCAGATCATAATCGATCACCACAATATCATTCTCCTTTGCGGTTGCCAGCACTGGGGACAGAGCACTGTTGTCTACAGGCGCCACGATCAGAACCTTACACCCCTTAAGAATCATATTTTCAATCTGCTGAACCTGCATCTCTGGCTTGCTGTCTGCATATTGAATATCGACTTCATATCCGGCTGCCGTCAGATCTGCCGTCAGTGCATTACCATCCCGTAGCCATCGCTCCGCTGAGCGGCTGGTCATGGAAACACCAATCAAATCACCTTTACTGACCATTGTCTTACCGTCACTGCTGCTTTGCGAAGAAGTTTCCGCACTCTGTGCTGCCCCGCTGCTGCTTTTGGAAGAATCCTGTGTTGTCTGACTTCCGCCGCACCCAGCCAGCAAACAAACTGCTGCAAAAAGCGCCATACCTTTCCATACATGTTTTTTCATAAAATTCCTTCTCCTTTTCTTGTATTTTTGTGCTTGATCCATGTTGTATACTTTAAAATATACAACATTTTTCTGATATATGCAAGAGATATTTTTTGTCAAATTTGTATTTCTTTTTCATTTATAATGCCATTGTTTTATTAAATTTGTATCATATATATGAGTATTTTTGCACTTATACTAAAAAAGCCTCCTTTGCTATAATTGATATAGGTTCTCAAGCCATATCAAAAGCAAAGGAGGCGATATCCAAATGGATAGTAACAGTTTCGCACCTGCAAAATGGAATTGCAAATTATTTGAGAACTTGGATATTGCCAGTTATTTATAATCAGTTTCCCTTTTCAAAGCGGCAGAAATGTATTATAATGTAAATAACATTGCAAAAAAAATAACAATGCGTATCATAAACAGTGAAATGGAGGTTATGAACATGTTAGTATCCGCAACAGAAATGCTGAAAAAAGCAAAAGCAGAACATTACGCAGTAGGACAGTTCAACATCAACAACCTGGAGTGGACCAAAGCCATTCTGGCAGTTGCTGAAGAATTAAAATCGCCGGTAATCTTAGGCGTATCCGAAGGTGCCGGTAAGTACATGACTGGTTATCATGCAGTAGTTGGCATGATAAACGGGATGCTGCAGGATATGGGAATTACTGTACCGGTAGCGCTGCACCTGGACCATGGCAGCTACGATGGATGCCTGAAGTGTATTGAAGCCGGATTTTCCTCTGTTATGTTTGATGGCTCCCATTATCCCATCGAAGAGAACGTAGAAAAAACAACGGCATTAGTGAAGATCTGTCATGAGAAGGGAATCTCTCTGGAGGCGGAGGTAGGCTCCATTGGCGGTGAAGAGGACGGTGTCGTTGGCGCCGGTGAATGCGCTGATCCGGACGAGTGTAAGGCAATTGCCGACTTGGGGATTGATTTCCTGGCCGCTGGCATTGGCAATATCCATGGCAAATACCCGGCTGACTGGCCTGGCCTAAGCTTTGAGACGCTGGCTGCCGTACAGGATAAGACGGGTGATATGCCATTAGTACTTCACGGCGGAACGGGAATCCCGGCCGATATGATTCAGAAAGCCATCAACCTTGGCGTTGCTAAAATCAATGTAAATACCGAGTGCCAGCTGTCCTTTGCGGCTGCTACCCGTAAGTATATTGAAGCCGGCAAAGACCTGGAAGGGAAAGGCTTTGACCCAAGAAAGCTGCTGGCTCCGGGGACCAGCGCAATCAAAGATACCGTGAAAGAGAAGATGGAACTGTTTGGTTCGGTAGGAAAAGCATAATATCATTTAAATTTCTGCCTCTTTTTGTGCAAACTGGCAGAAATTAATAAAAAATGAAAAAACGCTTGCATTTTTCCTGAAGATAGTATATTTTAGTAAAGAACAATGGTGTTCTTCCTGAATGGGAGAACACCATTTTTTTCTGATAAGCAGACAAATGAGGAGATTAGTACTGCAGGGAGAGGAAGGGAAAAATTATGAGTGATATCGTAAATGTTGCTGAAATTTTCGGCAAAAATGTGTTTAATGAGACGGTGATGAGAGAGCGGCTGCCAAAGAGTATATTCAAAAAGATGAAAAAAACAATTGAAGATGGTATTGAACTGGATCCATCCATTGCTGATGTAGTAGCACATGCAATGAAAGACTGGGCGATTGAACGGGGAGCCACTCATTATACCCACTGGTTTCAGCCGCTCACCGGTATGACGGCAGAAAAGCATGATTGCTTCATTACAGCACCAGGTGCCGAAGGCAAAGTAATCATGGATTTTTCCGGGAGAGAGCTGATTAAGGGCGAACCGGATGCATCTTCCTTTCCGTCAGGCGGACTTCGGGCCACCTTTGAGGCCAGAGGTTATACCGCATGGGATTGTACTTCGCCGGCATTTTTAAGAGAGGATGCAATCGGTGTTACGTTATGTATCCCCACAGCCTTCTGCTCCTACAAGGGCGAAGCGCTGGATCAGAAAACACCGCTGCTGCGTTCCATGCAGGCGCTTGATAAGCAGGCCCTGCGAATCTTAAGACTGTTTGGCAACACCACCTCCAAAAGGGTCGTACCGTCCGTAGGACCGGAGCAGGAATATTTTCTGATTGACCGGGCCAAATACTTACAAAGAAAAGATCTGATTTACGCAAGACGTACCTTGTTTGGCGCAATGCCGCCGAAGGGACAGGAGCTGGATGATCATTATTTCGGCGTTATCCGCGAGCGGGTCGGTTCCTATATGAAAGAAATAAATGAAGAGCTGTGGAAACTGGGCGTACCCGCCAAAACCCAGCATAATGAAGTGGCGCCGGCCCAGCATGAACTGGCATCGGTTTACGAACAGGCCAATGTAGCCGTGGATCATAACCAGATGGTGATGGAAGCCTTAAAAAGGGTAGCCGGACGTCATGGGATGACCTGCCTCCTTCATGAGAAGCCATTTGCCGGGGTAAATGGCTCTGGTAAGCATAACAACTGGTCGCTGACAACGGATAATGGCATCAATCTGTTGAAGCCGGGCGAGACCCCACATGAAAATATCCAGTTCCTGCTGGTGCTTGCATGTGTTTTGAAGGCGGTGGATGTTCATGCGGATTTGCTTCGCGAATCGGCAGCTGATGTGGGCAATGACCACCGTCTGGGGGCCAATGAGGCGCCGCCGGCGGTTATTTCGGTATTTATGGGCGAGCAGCTGGAGGATGTCATTGATCAGCTGTGCAGCACCGGCGAAGCGACCCGCTCCAAGCCGGGCGGAACTTTGAAGACCGGCGTGGCAACCCTGCCGGATCTGGTTAAGGATGCAACGGACAGGAACCGGACTTCACCGTTTGCTTTTACCGGCAATAAATTTGAGTTCCGTATGGTTGGTTCCTCTGATTCGGTGGCATCACCAAATGTGGTGCTTAATACCATTGTGGCAGAAGCGTTTAAGGAAGCTGCGGACCAGTTGGAGAAGGCCGCTGATTTTGATACGGCGGTTCACGATATGATCAAGCAGTTATTGAAGGATCATCGGCGCATTATCTTCAATGGCAACGGTTATGCGGAGGCCTGGGTGGAGGAAGCCGAAAAACGTGGTTTGCCGAATATTAAGTCGCTGGTGGAGGCGGTGCCAGCGTTGACGACGGAAAAAGCCGTGAAGCTTTATGAGCAGTTTGGCGTATATACCAGAGCCGAGCTGGAATCCCGGGCGGAAATCGAGTATGAGGCTTATGCCAAGGCGATTAATATTGAGGCAAGGACCATGATTGATATGGCCAGCAAGCAGATCATTCCGGCGGTTGTGAAGTATACTACCCGGCTGGCATCTTCGCTGGCGGCGGTAAAGACGGCTTGTCCGGAAGCGGATAGCAGCGTGCAGACGGAATTGCTGATTGAGACATCGGCATTGTTGTCTGATATGAAGGTGGCATTGTCAGCGTTGATGGAAGAAACTGAAAAAGCTTCGGCGATTGAGTGCGGCAAGGGCCAGGCTTTCGCCTACCATGGTGATGTAGTGCCGGCAATGGCGGCCCTGCGGGCGCCGGCAGATCGGTTGGAGATGATTGTGGATAAGGAGTTGTGGCCGTTTCCCAGTTATGGGGATTTGATTTTTGAAGTATAACCGGGGATGGGTTTCCGCTGGAAACCCGAAGGTGAAGGGAGAATGATCGTTGGATTTTATTAGAAAACGAATACCGACCGGCCAGGAAGATTTTAAAAGTATCATTGAAAATGGATACTATTTTGTTGATAAAACAATGCTGATTAAGGATGTTATAGAACAGCACGGTTTTGTGAATTTTATTACACGTCCACGCCGGTTCGGGAAAACCCTGAATATGAGTATGCTGCAGCGATTCTTCGAAGATACCTCGGAGGATGTTTCCCATCTGTACGGCGGATTGAAAATATCTGCCGAAAAAGAGATTTGTAATGAATACATGGGAAAATATCCGGTCATCAGCTTAACCCTGATGAATGCCAAACGGTCTGCGTTCGAGGATGCCCTTGCCTCCCTCCGGTTTACGATTTCCGAGGAGTTCAGGCGTCATCGTGAAATCGTGAATCAATATCCGGATTACCGTGATAAGATCGAACGAATTCAACAGGGACTCAAAGAGGACATCAATGATTATGTAGAATCTATACGTTTACTTTCCATGATCCTGCATGAACACTATCAAAAGAAAGTAATCATTTTGATTGATGAATATGATGTACCTTTAGAAGCGGCTTATGCCAACGGTTATTATCAGGAGATGCTGGATTTTTTACGGGCACTTCTTAATTACGCGTTGAAAAGTAATCCGTATCTTGAATTTGCCGTGCTGACCGGCTGTTTGAAATTGTCAAAAGAATCTGTCTTTACCGGCCTGAATAATTTCAGTACGTATTCGCTGACAGAGCTTCAATTCACTCAATATTTTGGCTTTACACCGGATGAAGTGCTTGCGATGTTAGCGCATTATGAATTGACCGATAAGCAGGCGGAGATGAAATCTTGGTTTGACGGATATACCATCGGCAATTATGAAATTTATAATCCCTGGAGTGTTATTAAACAAGTAAACGAGTATCTTACCGGAGGCGGGCAGCCGGTTGCGCATTGGGCTAATACCAGTAGTAATGATATAGTAAAAACGTTTATCAGTAAAGCGGAGCTTAGTACAAAGGCGGAGATCGAAGAACTGCTGGCAGGCAAAACCATTGAGAAGACGATAGCAGTAGATTTAACATATAATGAAGTTTTCAGCAATGTTGAGAATCTCTGGACTTTTCTTTTCTATACCGGTTATTTAACGGCTGATGAAATCCGGATTACAGGTGGAGTCCGGTATGCAAAGCTGCGGATCCCCAATATTGAGGTTCGTTATATATTTGAAACGAAGATACGACAGTGGTTTGATGAAAGTATCGCCGATTCTTGTGCAGAGCTTTATGCAGCAATACTGGAGCGGGATAGTAAAAAGCTTCAGGATGCCATCAATACTATTTTATTTGAGAGTATCAGCTATATGGATTTTAATGAAAATTATTATCATGGTTTTATGGTTGGATTGCTTGCAAAAGCAGGTTATCTGCTGAAATCGAACCGGGAAACCGGTTTAGGGAGAGCAGATATCACTTTGAGCAGTAAGGATACGGCAGTTATCATTGAACTTAAGACTGCCGCCAGTGCAAGAGGTATGAGTGGCGCTTCCCGGGCAGCGTTAAATCAGATTAATGAAAGGCATTATGCGGATGAATTTGCTCAAAGTAATATCATAAAAATTGGCATTGCCTTTTATAAAAAGGCTTGCGCGGTTGTTGTGGATTCATAATTTGGCCGGGACTTTTTCAAAAGGTCCCGGCTGATGTAGTCAAAATGGAACGGTTAGAAGATAAAGGATGTCAACCGCTTCTCCCGATATTCCGAAGGCGAAAGCCCGCACAACTTCTGAAAGACCCGGTTAAACTGCGAAGAACTGGAAAACCCCGTCCGATCTGCAATCTCGGTAATCCTTAACGTGCTGTTCAACAAAAGGTGCTGGGCGTTCCGAATCCGCACCAGTTGAATATAATTCAATACCGTATACCCTGTAACTGCCTTAAACTGATGTGCCAGATAATAAACACTAAGAAAAAACTCTTTTGCCAAAATATCCAATGACAAATCATCCTCATAATGGTTATGGATATAAGCAGCAATCGTCTGGATCTTTGCTTCCATTTCATTGGCAGATTCCGCCTGATAGATATTATCCTTTTGCAGATTCCATAGCAAGTACAAAAACTCCGTAAACTTATTCTGAATCATCATATTCTTAACATTACGGTCCCCATCCTGTGAGGCGATCTGGACAATCTCATTCAGTGGCTGAAACAACACTTTCTGCTCCGCTGCCGCAAACCGGAAAACTGGCGGCGGTACGTGGAAGACCGACAACAGTTCCTGATAAGCCAGATCCTGTTCCAATAACTGTTTCGGCAGCATAAAATCAATAACAATTCGGTCGCTGGGCGGTCCTGCCCGATATTCCGTCCGGTGCAGGACGGAGGGGGCAAGCAGAACGATGTCATTGTTCTGGATATCATAGCGTTTTCCGGCAATGCTGTGCTGTGCCTTGGGACTTAATAATATCATCAGCTCATAAAAGTTGTGAAAGTGCGGAAAGCTCATATTGAGAGACTGCCACCGGTGGTCATAATCAAAATAGTAGAAGGTAGATTCCTCTACCGGTGTGGCAAAATCATTGATAATAACTGAAAAGCCTTTCTGATAAAGTAAAAAAGAGTCTGAATATGTCTGCATACCACACCTCCCTCGCCCCTCAGTGATACTTACCGTTATGGTACACCAAAATAGCAAAAATTGCAATGTTATCAGCGGGAAAATGAAAATAGATCTCTATATTTTGTTTCAATAACGAATGAAAAGCAAGATTTGGTAACCAGCAACTTTTAAAAGACAAAAAGAAGATTGTAAATTATGCCCATGGCTGTTAAAATCTATGTAAGCTAGTAGTAAAAGAAGAAAGGATATTGTGTATGAAACGCTATCTGGCACATTTGATTCATTCAGCAGAAGTACGAGTCACACAATTTTTAAAAAATCAGGAAAGGAACCCCGGAAATTTAATGTATGGTGGAATGCGTTCGGAGGTTTGGGAAGTAAAACCGACGATCTACCGGATGGCGGATGCAGTGGCAGTTTATGTGAATCAGGATTCCCGGTATTATCACGATGAGACATTATATCAGGCGATGCTGCTGGCCATGCAGTTCGTCAGCCGGACACAGCGGGAGGACGGCAGCTTTGACTATCCTGACTGTAATTTCAAATCACCGGCAGATACGGCATTTTGCTTTAAACGGCTGATCGGTGCGTTCCGCCTGCTGATTAAATATGAAAAGACCGGTGCAGCCGAGGAACTTAAGCAGATCTATCGGCGGGTGATGATATCGGCCCTTCCGGCCATCTGTGAAGGCGGCTTTCACACCCCCAATCACCGTTGGGCGCTTACGGCGGCACTATTGCAGGGGGCCAATCTGTTTGGCCAGGAACCCGAATTCACCGATCGGTTAAAGGATCGGGCCAGGCAGTATCTGGCTGAGGGGATCGACTTTGACGAAGACGGAGAATACGCGGAGCGTTCTGCCGAGAATTATAATGCCGTAGTGAATATGGCCCTGATTTCGATTTATGAAGAAACGGAAGATCAGGCTTATCTGGACTATATCAGAAAGAACCTGTTTACCATGCTTCATTACATCGACCCCGATGATACGGTGTTCACTGAGAATTCGACCAGGTGGGACCGGCGGGAAGTCGCATTTGCCGATAAGTATTTTTATCAATATCTTTATCTGTGCAGCATGGCGGACGATCCGGTCTTTGATGCGGCAGCTCATAAGATTATCAAGGATAATATGGATCGCGGCGATATGGCGCCGGAGTGCCTGCATATTGTAATGCTGTATGACCGGATGCAGAATTATGAATTTAAGGGGTACGGTTTTTTGGAAAGCTACCGTAAATTCTTCCGCAACACCGGCATGCTGAGGGTGAAGAGGCCCCAATATACCTATACGGTTATGAATGGCAATGTATCGTTTCTCTATTTTAAAGCCGGCAAGACCCAGCTTCATTGGCAGATTGGCGAAAGCTATTGCGATATCCGCAATTTTATTCCCCAGAACATTGAGGAACAGGGGACGAAGACTGTGCTGCGGGGACATGCGGAAGGTTGGTATTACCTGCCTTTTGAGAAGGCCCCCGGAACCAGTGACTGGTCGAAGATGGATCACACAAAACGGAATCGGGTAATCAGCTCTTATATTGACCTGACGGTAACGGTTGAGGAACAGGAGGACGGTCTGGAAGTATCGGTCAAAGCGGAAGGCCTGGACCGGCTGCCGCTGCGGGTGGCAGTCTGTCTGCCGCCGGACAGTATTCTGGAACAGCAGAGTTTCCGGCTGAAGACTCATGCCGGCGGAAATCTGATTTTGCGGGAAGGCAGTGTGGACATCCATAGCGGTGATGAGCATCTGACCTTTGGCGATGGTTTTGGCGAGCATGGATTCCAGGGCTATTATGCGGATCCCGAGCCAAATCCGGAGGAGTACACGTTGTATTGTAATGCTTATACCCCATGTGAAAAGAAATTATACATAAAGGTTCGTTAGGTGGATGATGATGAACAGAGTAAAATTTTATGCCGGTCTGGATTTTGGCGGTACATCCGGACGGATGCGGCTGGCGGATGAACAGGGCCAGGTGATCGGAACTTATATCGGGGAAGGCTGCAGCCTGAATACAGATGGAATGGAAAAGGGCGGGCGGCGTTACCGGGCGCTGATGGAAGATGCATTGCAAAAAGAGGGACTTCATGCCCAGGATTGTCTGGGGCTTTGTGCGGCGGCCAGCGGTGTTGATTCGCCGGAATATATGGAAGGCTGCTGCCAGATTCTGGTGGACCTGGGGTTTCCCCGGGACCGGGTAATTGTGGTCAATGACTGTGAGATTTTCTTATACGATTTACCGGTGCCGGCGCTGGTGCTGGTTGCCGGTACCGGCTCGATCTGTTTTGGCCGGGACCGGGAAGGGAACGTCGTGCGTACCGGCGGCTGGAATCACATCTTAAGTGATGAAGGCAGCGGCTTTGATCTGGGCCTGGAGGTGTGCCGGCAGGTTGGTGATTATCTGGATGGCCGGACCGGGGATGGAGTATTGTACGAGCTGTTTCATGAACAGACGGGGATCAGTGAACTGATGGCGCTGAATGACTTTGTCAATGCTTGTTTGTTTGAAAAGGACCGGATCGGGCAAATGGCGATGCTTCTGGAACCGGCATTGGACCGGAAATCTGTGGATGCGGAGCGGATTCTAGGGAATAACGTAGAGCGGCTGAAAGGCCTGGTGGAGGATACTTATCTGAAAATCGCCAACCGCAGCGGCCGCATCACCATTATGCTCTGGGGCAGTGTGCTGATGAAGAACAAGCGTATTCAGGAGCGGTTAAGCCAGGAGATCTTAACGGTGATTCCGGAATGCGAGATTGTGCTGGCGCAGAAAGAGGCTGTGGATATTGCGGTGGAAGCGGCGAGAAATTGGAATAATGGGAAGTGAATGAATATTTTAGGAGAAGCGTGTATGCCCAGATGGAAGAAGGTTGTGCGAATATTACTAATCAGTGGAGGCGTTCTGGTAGTTACCGGTTTAAGTATGGTTTATGCAATTTATCATGGATATATATTACCTAATCGTTCGTCTGCCTCCCAGTATCCCATTCACGGCGTGGATGTGTCTCATTATCAGGGGGAAATCGATTGGCCGGTATTGGCCGGCAATGATATCCAGTTTGCCTTTATCAAGGCAACCGAGGGCAGTTCTCATGTGGATCCTAAGTTCCGGTATAACTGGGAACAGGCACAAGGGACGGACCTGGAAATCGGCGCATATCATTTCTTTAGTTTTGACAGTCCGGCGGAGACTCAGCTGGCGAATTTTACAGCCCAGGTAACGGCATTTGACGGAATGCTGCCGCCCGTGGTGGATTTTGAGTTTTATGCTGATAAAAAGGTGAATCCGCCGGATGCGGAACCGCTGCGGGAGCAGTTGCGGGCATTTCTGAATGGTTTGGAAGGTTACTATCATATGCGTCCGGTAATTTATGCCACGGAGGATACCTGGGAGTTGTATCTGGAAGGGTATTTTGAGGAATATCCATTGTGGATCCGGAATGTGGTATCAATGCCGAAGATCAGCGGCATTATGACTTTTTGGCAATACAGTAACCGGGGACGTTTGGAAGGGTATTCGGGGGAAGAGGAATATATCGACTTAAATGTATTTTGCGGCAGCGAAAAGGAATGGAAGACGTGGGTATATTATAGTACTCAGGGATACCATTACACCATTGGTTGGGGATCTTATACCCCATTTGATACGTATAGTTATGATGGGAAATATCTGGCTTGCCAGGATGTTGTTACCCCCTATGAAACGCGGTATGTACAGGTGACAATTTATGATACGGAAACCGGCTTGCAGGTGGAACAGTTTTATACCCAGCGGGCCAGAGATTTCCATGGGATTTGTTGGGAACCAGATACTTATAATATCTGGTCGAATTCAGGAGATGTGGGCACAGAGCGTTTTAAATTTTCTGATGGAAAATGGGGGAACCGTGAGTTTATGATTCCGCCGAAGACGATTGTTTCCCAATATGCAGTCGCACCAGAGCAAAATGATAATAAAAAAATAAATGAAAATAAGCGGAGATAAGTGTGAATGAAATTTCAAATTGTTGCGGATGGTTCTTGTGATCTTGGCCGGGAGGCGGAGGCGCTGGGGATAAGAGTAGTACCGTTTTATGTTTCTTTCGACGACGAGCATTCCTATAAAGAGATAGAAGAAATCGGTGTGCGGGATTTTTATCAGCAGATGGTAGATCATCCTAAGGTATTTCCTAAATCATCGCTGCCCAATGTGGGTGATTATCTGGAGGTATTTACGGAATATGCCGAGCAGGGGATTCCGGTGGTCTGTTCCTGCCTGACCGCTAAGCTCAGTGCCTCCTATACGGCAGCTTGTAATGCCAGAGATATTCTGCTGGAGGATCTGCCGGAGGCAAAAATTGCGGTGTTTGACAGTACCGTGATTACGGTGCTTCATGGTATTTTGCTGAAAGAACTGGTGAAAATGCGTGATGACCGGATGGACTATCAAGAGGCGGTTGCCGCTGTTACGGAGTTGGCTGAAAGTGGGAGGATATTCTTTACGATTGGCTCGATGGATTATCTGATTCATGGCGGCAGAGTGGGCAGGGTTTTGGGTGTTGCCGGTAAAAGTCTGGGGATCAGGCCGTTGATTGCGTTTGAGGATGGTGATATATATCCGGCGGCGATTGCCCGCAGCAGAGGGAAAAGCAAAGAAAAAGTAATTAATGTGCTGCAGAAGTACCTAAGTGAGATGGGAGCGGGGGCGGATGATTATACAGCGGTGATTGGTTATGGTTACGATTATGAGGAAGCAGTGGATTTCAGAAAACAACTGCTGGCGTCTCAGTCATTTGCCGGGGATGTTAAAATCTATCAGATTGGTGCGACCATAGGGGTACATACCGGGCCTTATCCGCTGGGTGTGGGGATTTTGAAGCATAGAAAGGGACAATAAAATGGACAACGAGTTGATTTGGCTGGAGCCGGTGTATAAGGAAATGATCTGGGGAAGTGAAACCTGGACAGTTAGTGCCCATCCTCATGGGGACTGTGCCGTTACCCGGGGCAGATTTAAAGGCATGAAACTGAGTGAGCTGTGGCAGCAGCACCCGGAGGTGTTTGGCGCTAAGGAAGGAGAACCGTTTCCCCTGTTGGTCAAGATCATTGATGCCAGGGAGGATTTAAGTATCCAGGTGCATCCTGACGATGCTTATGCAAAGGAGCATGAAAATGGTTCTTTAGGTAAGACGGAGTGCTGGTACATTGTTGACTGCAAGGAAAATGCCTCGATTGTCATTGGCCATCATGCGAGGGATAAGCAGGAGCTGGAAGAGATGATCCGAGAAGGGCGCTGGGCGGATTTCATCCGGGAAGTGCCGGTGAAGAAGGGCGATTTTTTTCAGATTGAGCCGGGCTGTCTCCATGCGATCAAAGGCGGAACGCAGATTTTGGAAACGCAGCAAAACAGTGATATTACGTATCGGGTATATGACTATGACCGGTGGTCTGATGGAAAGCCAAGAGAACTTCAGCTGCAGCAAAGCCTGGATGTCCTCAAAGTGCCGTTTTCGGAGACGCCGGTGCAGCCGGAAACCGAATATCTGGCAGGCGCAGAGAAAACCCATTTGATTACGTGCTCTTATTATCAGGTGGACAAGTATCAGGTGAAGGGAAGCTTTCGGCAGTCATTTTCCGGTGGGTTTACGAATGTGACAGTGATTGAGGGAACTGGATTTGTTAACGGTGAGCCGGTGGCGATGGGTTCGGCGTTTATTGTACCGGCAGGGGTGGCGGAATGTGAGTTTTCCGGTGAATTTTCTTATATTACATCGGTGGTTTAAGGAGACATAAGGAAGAACGTAAAAGAGAAAAGAATAAGGAGGATGTGAAGCATGAAGTTAGGCGCATTGGAAGCAGGTGGCACCAAGATGGTTTGTGCAGTTGGCAATGAGAAGGGGGAGATTTTTGAGCGAATTTCTATTCCTACCGAGACCCCCGATATTACTATGCCGAAAATCGTGGAGTATTTTCAGGGTAAGGGAATTGAGGCGCTGGGAATCGGTTGTTTTGGTCCGATTGACCTGAATCGGGATTCCGAAACTTATGGCTATATTACAACAACACCTAAGCTGGCCTGGAGTAACTATAATATTGTCGGAGTGCTGAAAGACGCTTTGAGAATTCCGGTGGGATTTGACACGGACGTGAATGGCTCCATGTTAGGCGAAGCAACCTGGGGCTGTGCGCAGGGATTGGAATGCAGTATGTATATCACCATCGGGACTGGCATTGGCGCCGGCATTATCGCCAATGGTAAGCTGCTTCATGGAATGCTGCACCCGGAAGCCGGCCATCTTCTGATGCGGCGCTATCCGGATGATACCTATGAGGGAAAATGCCCCTACCATAAGACTTGTCTGGAAGGAATGGCAGCAGGTCCGGCGATTGAAGACCGCTGGGGCAAAAAGGGCGTGGAGCTGACCGACAGGAAAGAGGTTTGGGAGATGGAAGCCTATTATATTGCCCAGGCGTTGGTGGATTATATTATGGTGCTTTCGCCGCAGAAGATTATCCTTGGCGGCGGTGTGATGCATCAGGAGCATATGATGCCGTTGGTGCTAAAGGAGTTGAAAGAGCAGCTGGGCGGGTATATTCAGACCAAGGAAATTGAAAATTTGGCGGAGTATATTGTGCTGCCAAGCCTGGATGATAATCAGGGGATTATGGGGGCGCTTAAATTGGCGTTGGATGAACTTGAACGATAATTGATGGGATAAAATGCCCCGGCGATGAGCTGGGTATCATCAACTTTAGAAAGAAGAAGTGATCTTATAACAAAATCACTTCTTCCTTTAAACATACGAAAGCGAATTTGAAAGGATATCTTATGGATGGTAATGTAAGGGTAATTGATCGTGTATTTGATATCATTGAGCAGTTAGCTCAATCTGCGTCTCCCCTTGGCCTGACTGAAATCACTCAAAAAACCGGAATGAGCAAGAGCACTGTACACCGGCTTCTTTCCTCCATGATTTCGCGGCATTACGTAGAGAAGAACCCGGATAATACTTATCGAATCGGCCACAAAATGATAGAGACAGTTAGTTATCATATTAATGGTCTGGAATTATTGACGGAATCCAAACCCTATTTATACACAATACGTCAGGAATTAAACCTGACCTCTCATCTGGGTGTTCTGGATGGCGGTGAAGTCATCTACGTAGAGAAAATGGATACTTATCCCAATACGCGTCTGTATACACAGGTGGGCTACCGATCCCCTGCGTATTGTTCATCCATTGGAAAATGTCTGCTGTCTTGCCTGTCTCGTGACGAACTTGATGAAGTTCTTTATACCCATTCCTTAATACGACATACCGAGAACACCATATGTAATGAGAATGAGTTGCGCAAACACCTGTCTCTGGTTCGAAGTCAGGGCTGGGCCATGGACAACGAGGAATACTTAATAGGACATCGCTGCATTGGAGCACCTGTTTTTGACTATCGCGGAGATTGTGTTGCGGCTATAAGTGCAAGTGGCTCGACAACATATTTGCATGAGGGAATTTTCGAGGATGTAATACGGCATGTAAAAGAAGCTGCGGCTGATTTGTCACAGCGAATGGGTTATATCAAGTGAAAAGGGAGACCGGCAATCCATATGCAGTCTGCGGCCTCCCTGCTCATGATGCGTTAGGAGATGATATTTTTCAATACAATGGTTTTTAAACGAGTTACTTCGTCAAATGTCGTCATAACGCCTTCCGTACCGATTCCGGAGTATTTATAACCGCCAAAAGGCATTTCAAAGCTTCTGAAGAAGCTTGCGCCATTGATGACGGTGCCGCCGCATTCAAGAGCATTGCAGACTCTAAAGGCCGTTTTCATATTTTCAGTAAATACACATCCGCAAAGTCCGAATATGGAAGCATTGGCAATGTCGATGGCTTCTTCTTCCGTATCGAATCCAATGATCGGAACGACAGGTCCAAAGATTTCCATATCCTTTGCAACATCAGCTGTTTTTGGTACATCCTTAATAACAGTAGGTTCTATGAAGGCACCATTTCTTTTTCCGCCAAGGACTACCGTACCGCCTTGCTTTACCGTCAGATTGATTTGCTGCTCTACTTCAATGGCTGCCCGCTCACTAATGAGACAGCCAATCTGCGAGGATTCATCCGAGGGCATACCTTGCTTTAGCTGACTAATTCTTGTAACTGCTTTTTGGGTGAATTCTTCTTTTCGGCTATTATGAACCAAGAATCTTTTTGAAGCACAGCAGACCTGTCCGGTATTGTACATACGTCCCCATATCAACTCTTCCACGGCCAAATCAACATCGCCATCTTCCAATACAATAAATGCATCGTTTCCGCCAAGCTCCAGAGCAATATGCGCCAGATGCCCTGCTGCAGTTTTTGCTGTTTCGATCCCTACTTCGGTGGAACCCGTTAATGTAATGGCATGAACATCTTTATGCCCGCATAGCCAGCTGCCCACTTTAGAGCCACGGCCGGTAACAATCTGAATTGCGCCATCTGTGACACCAGCCTTTACAAGCAGTGAAGTGAGCTTACAAAGTGTGAGTGGATTATCTGTAGAGGGCTTTACGATAGCCGCATTTCCGGCCAGGAGGGCAGGTGCGATTTTCTGGTCGAACAAATCACAGGGGAAATTAAATGGAATGATACAGGCGATGATGCCAATTGGCTCCCGCTGTGTCATAATAATGTTTTTATCCTGTCCGCCTTCCAATCCTGCCGGCACTACTTCGCCATATAAGTGCTTCGCCTTTTCGCTAAATGCCCGAAAGGCTATTGAAATATTTCCGATTTCTCCACGAGCTTCCACAATTGGTTTTCCTGTTTCGGCAGATAATGTCTGCGCTAAAGCTTCTTTGTCTTCTTCCACATAAGTAAGGAATGTGTACATGATTTCTACTTTTTTATGAACCGGTATCTTAGCCCATATTTTTTGACCTTCCAATGCCTTTTCTACTGCTAAATCAATATCCTCTTTTGTGGCAGCAGGAACAGTGTCAATCACCGCGCCGGTAGCCGGATTGACCACCTCAATCACCTGACCGTCAGAAGCATTTACTTCTTTACCGTTAATAATCATTTTCATATTTACACCCATGCATATCACAGATTGATCTGCGATACTCCGTTCTCTTTTTTTTCTTTCAACCGTGCGCACCCTTTTATTTCGCGAACCCTGTAAACGATAGCATGAGTCCGCCGCAAGTATTTAAGCCATCCTGTTCATATCCATATTCACCAAATGTAAATTCTACGATGAAGGGCACCCCTCCCGCAGCCTTTTGTATGTTTTCTACAACTTCTTCTATGCGGTCGTCAATTCCGGCTCTTCTTCCGCCGCAATGTACTAAATGATAGGCGCCCGGAGCCTCTTTCATCTTATTATTCAGTACCTCCAACTCGTTTTTGGTGGAGGAAATCAATTCGTCTACCGTAGCTTCCATTCGGATAACTGCGGTTTTTTCCGACAATTTATTACCTATGTTCATGGAGCCATCCTCATTTCCGTTCATGGGATGTCGTATGGCTATTAAATCACCTAAACGATCTTTTACACCAAGAGGGGAGGTGATTGTTGCGGCCAGTAAATTTCCGCCTTTTATAGATTCAACGCTGCAGCCTGTCCATGCTGCGTATTTTTCCAGTGCCGGCTGACCATCGATTTCTACCAATGTTCTGTTGCCATCAACTTTAGTGATGATTCCCACGTCAGCAGTTTCCCTATAGGCACCGGTGAAATGATTATAAGCAGGCTTATCCGTATAGAAAAAAGCAACTGCCACACCATCTGCAAAAGCACCTTTATCAGTGTATAGCTTCCATTCTCCGGTAATCGTATTATCAGCGGCGCTTCCGCCAAAGAACGGTACGCGGCCGATCACCTGGGTAATGCCTTTCAAAAAATATTCCTCTTCTCCGGGAGGTGCAGCCATATAAAAATAATTTGGCGGTGTCGTTTTATTTGCAGCTTTCATAGCAGCTAAAGCCACTTCCTTACCCGCTTCAATTGCACATGCTCCCTTTTCAGCAGAGGCAATGCCCACCTCAAGAACATCATCGTCCAGTGCCATGATACCTAAAAACCCATCATCTCCCGTAATAAAACCTTCCGGCAGGATAACGCCCGTAAATGAAGTGTTTCCAATAATGGGAACCCCCGGCATTTCCCCGGCAATGCCTTTTAGCATAGCATCTAAATCATAGGTACAGCAGGCATAGGCAAATGCCATTTTAATATTCACCAACCCTTCTTTTGCTTTTGCTGCTGCTTCTTGTCCTGCACTTTGTGCACATTTCATTGTACTTGAACCCGTATTTGCTCTTAACATACAAAAACCTCCAATACATTTTTTTGAAAATCATTTTACGATAGTACCTTCTTATGATTTTATTATATGTTTTTTTGATTCTTGATACAATGTGCACATACCATAGGATAAAACACTCATTCCACTGTGTGGGATGAGCACAACGCTGACGATTTATGGCGGAAATAGTTGTAAAGAAGAGTATCAAATATTCTGTTGGCAGGAACAACAATACCATCCACGTTTTTTACAAATCCAAACATCACCGCAATATCAACGGCTGGATTCATTGGATTGAATGCGGCACTTTTACCAGAAAACAGCAAATTATACAGTATCTCATTCAGTTCAGGATAATCGGACAGTTTATTAATCAAAGATTCAAACAATGTGTTCTTCTCGGACAGAATCATACGTTCTGCCTCCAGGAAACCTTCCTTTGTCCATACAGACGCTTTTGTCTCAAACTGTTCCAGCTTACTAATCTTCTCATCCATCAGCTTACACAATCTGGATACAAGGAATGGATAGCCGGAGGTGTAATCATAGAGAAGACCGGAAATTTCATCAATATCCATACCTGTCTGATGATCATTGTCATATTGCCTCAGCATCCCTGCGATACAACTGGGAGAAAAACTCATATCCACAAGGAATTCCGCTGCAATATTCCATGGGCTATTATACTGATGTTCTCCTTTACTGCAAATTTTCAACTTCAAGTTTTTAATATCGTGTACGCCGGCTAAAATCACTGATTGAAAAGTCGGCCGATCCGTCCGTTTTAAATACTTATTTCTCAGCATTCCAAGGAAGCTTAAAAATATTGGGTTTCCACTCGCCTGATCTACCTCATCAATAATAAGCACAATCGGTCTTGTGCATTCCTTGCACATCTTGGAAATTACATTAGAATACACCCTGAAAGACGACTTTTGTTCTCCGCTTGCATAAGAAGATAATATCTGATGGATTTCATCTGGAATTCCGGTTGTTTCACCATAATCTATGGTATCACACAAAAGTCCACTGAATTCCTGACAGAAATTAGAACCATTCTTGTAAATATAATCATCCAATCCCTCAAAGCTAATAGAAAATACAATGTATTCGGGCGACAGCATCTGTGCCAGCTGCCGAATGGTAGTAGTTTTTCCATACTGCCTTGCTCTATTGATTGTAAGATATTTTCCATTGTCCACAAGATTCTTAATCTCGTTCAGCTGCCTGTTAATATCCACCATATAATGCAAATCAGATATGCAGACACCTTCTGTATTAAAGCATTTACCCATATCCATACGCTCCTTTAAGCGCAAAAATCACGCTCCATTTTATGGTTTTATCTTACCATAGGGCCGTCAATGATTCAAGCTATAGAACATATTATACAAAGTTCAAGAAAATGCCCCGCACTTTCGCAATTAAATTTTAAATTTTGCGTAAGTTTACATTTCATGGTAATTATAGTATAGTAATAAGTAATTTAAGAAGAGGAGCTGCGAGCATGAAAAAATATGATTATATATTGGCCGGAAGCGGCTTATATGCCGGAATCTGGGCTTATGAGGCACGTAAACGCGGTAAAAAATGCCTGGTGGTGGAAAAACGCAGCCACATTGGCGGAAATATATATTGTGAAGAAGTGGAAGGCATTCATGTGCACCGTTATGGCGCCCACATTTTTCATACCAGTGACCGGAAGGTCTGGAATTATGTAAATAAGCTGGCGGAGTTTAACCGCTATACCAACAGTCCGGTGGCTAATTATAAAGGCGAGATATACAACATGCCGTTTAATATGAATACCTTTAGCAAAATGTGGGGAATCAGCACCCCGGCGGAGGCAAAGGCGATTATCGAAGAGCAAAGACAGGCAGTGACCGGTGAACCGCAGAACCTGGAAGAGCAGGCCATCAGCCTGGTCGGGACGGATATTTATCAGAAGCTGGTCAAGGGCTATACGGAAAAACAGTGGGGTCGGGACTGCAAAGACCTTCCGGCCTTTATTATTAAGCGTCTGCCGGTGCGTTTTATCTACGACAATAATTATTTTAATGACTTATATCAGGGTATTCCCATCGGCGGATATAATGTGATCATTGACAAACTGTTTGAGGGCTGTGATATGGAAACCGGAGTCGATTATCTGGAGCACAAGGAACATTATGATGCCCTTGGCGAAACGGTGGTTTATACCGGCACCATTGATGCTTATTACGGGTATCAGTATGGAAAGCTGGAATACCGCAGCTTGAGGTTTGAAAGCGAGATTTTGGCAGAAGAGAATTATCAGGGGGTTGCGGTGGTCAATTATACTGACCGTGAGACACCTTACACCAGAGTAATTGAGCATAAGCATTTCGAGTTTGGCACCCAGCCAAAGACGGTCGTCACAAAGGAATATCCGGCTGACTGGCAGGAGGGAATGGAAGCTTATTATCCGCTAAATGATGAAAAGAATCAGGCATTGTACCGGCAATATGCCGATCTGGCCGCGCAGGAGGGATCTGTGATTTTCGGCGGGCGCCTGGCGGAGTATAAATATTATGACATGGACAAGGTGATTGCTTCTGCATTGCAGCGGACAGAGCAGGAGTTTAAAAGTTTTTAAGGAGTGGGGAAGATGAGACAGCTGACGGTAGCGGTGCTGATACCGACATACAAACCGGATAAGAAATTTGCAAGGTTGCTGCAGATGCTGAAACGACAGACGTATCCGGTGACACAACTGATTATTATGAATACAGAAAAAGCTTACTGGAATGAACATGGCTATGAGGGCGTCACGGGGCTGGAGGTTCATCATGTGAAGAAGGAACAGTTTGACCATGGCGGAACCAGGCGGCAGGGAATGCAGTATGTAAAAACAGATATCTGTATCTGCATGACCCAGGATGCGGTTCCGGCTGATGAACAGTTGGTTGCGGAACTGGTGCGGGCTTTACAGCGGACGCTGCCGGCGGTGAACGGTGAGCCGGGTGATATGGTGGCGGCTGCCTATGCCAGACAGCTGCCGGATAAGAATTGCCGGCTGATTGAACGCTATACCCGGTCATTTAATTACCCGGAGCAAAGCTTTGTAAAAACTGAGGCGGACCGTACCCGGTTGGGCATCAAGACTTATTTTTGTTCCAATGTCTGTGCGGCCTATTCCATGGAAGTATACCACCGGATGGATGGTTTTGTAAAAAAGGCCATCTTTAACGAGGACATGCTGTATGCTGCGGAGGTGATTGGCGCCGGATATGGAATTGCTTATGTGGCAGAGGCCCGGGTGATCCATTCTCATAATTATAGCGGTACCCAGCAGCTGAAGCGGAATTTCGACCTGGCGGTATCACAGGCGGAGCATCCCGAGGTTTTTGCCGGGCTTCCTTCGGAGGGTGAGGGAATCCGCATGGTGAAACAGACCGCCAGGTACCTGAAAAAAAATAAGAAATGGTATCTGCTTCCGGAACTGGTGATGCAGAGTGGTTTCAAATATATCGGATACTGGCTGGGAAAACGCTATCGGATGCTGCCGGCGGTGATGGTCCGGAAGCTGACCAGTAATCCTGCTTACTGGCAGTGAGTAAGGGTGAATGAAGCGTACGAAGGAGGAAAAGTGGATGTCAATCGTGCTTAGAGGCTGCTTGATTGCCGCATCGCTGTTATCTACCATACTGATGCTGCAAAAGATTAGAAAGTCAAAAATCCAGATTGAGGACTCGATCTTTTGGGTGGTATTTTCCGGGATTCTGATCGTGTTCAGTATCTTCCCCAGTGTTGCCTACCGGATTTCGGATTTGGTTGGAACCCAGTCAGCATCGAATTTTATCTTTATGCTGGTGATTTTTCTGCTGCTGGTCAAGGTGTTTTCCATGACGGTGCGGATGTCACGGCTGGAAATGCAGCTGCGGGAGCTGGTGCAGCAGATGGCACTGGACGCGGCAAAGGAGAAGGAAGCGAAACAGTATGAAGAATAAGGAATATCGAACCTATATCATTGGCTTGCTGTTGATGATTATTCTGGCAATTCCTCATTTCCTGGATACAGAAGCCGGAATTTTGGAGAGTGGAAACCAGTGGATTCTCAGTCGCTATCGGATGGTGGCATTTAGCGGGATCATGGTGGCGGCGGTGTGCGGTTTTGGCCTGCTTTGCCAGAACAATCCCAAAGAATCCCGGAAGGCTCTGCCGCTGGAAACTATATTTTTAATTGCTGCGCTTTTATTCGGGGCAGTTTATCTTTATGTATTACCGCCCCTTTCGGCTCCGGATGAGGCTTGTCATTATATCACTTCTTACCGTCTGTCGAACCGGTTGATGGGACTTCCGATGACCGATCAGGAGGGAAAAGTCCTGATTCGGGAAGAGGACTGGTTTGCTGAGGATAGCTGCGGCGATTATCAGGTTTATCTGCGGGAAGACGGTATCCTGGCGGCAGTGGACGAAAGTGCTGACGCCGCGAAGGTATTGGGACAGACACTGACAGAGGAAACTTACCGCCTGATTCATGAAAAAGGAACCACAGCCGCGCCGGCCTTTGGCGAAAATAGCGGTACGGCAGTTTCGGTTCATTTACCGGTTGCAACCACACCGTTTGCTCATGTAATGCCGGCCCTGGGGATTACCCTGGCGCGGATTCTGGGACTTAACAGTCTGGGCCTGTTATACCTGGGGCGGTTGATGAATCTGGTATTTTATGCAGCGGTTACCTGGCTGGCCATGAGACGGCTGCCCTTTGGGAAAGAGATGTTGTTTGGCGTTGCGTTATTGCCGATGAGCATTCATTTATCGGCCTCTTTTTCTTATGATGCGTTTATTATGGCGGGGATGTTTTATTTTACCGCCTGTTGTCTGGATCTGGCTTACCAGGCGGAGCGGGTGCGGCCGGTGGATGTGCTGGTATTGGCGCTGGTGATGGCGGCGGTAGGACCATGTAAAATGGTATATGCGGTATTGATGGGTCTATGCCTGCTGATTCCGGTCCGGAAGTTTGGCGGCTGGGGCAAATGGCTGCTGTCGGCGGCTTGTGTACTGGGCGCCTGGGTGATTGCCATGGTGCTGATCAATGGGCAGACAGTGGCAGCCTATGCGACGGAGACGGATACTTATATTATCTGGGCGGAGGAATCCGGATACAGCCTGTCGCTGCTGCTTCACCGTCCGCTAAAGACAATGGCGATGTATTACCGGACCTTTCTCTGGCAGTTGGAGCATTATCATCTGACCATGATCGGTGCCTATCTGGGCAATGTGGACCCGGTGCTGGATGTGCCTTATGCAGTGGTGGTATTTTTCACCTGTGGCTTGCTGGGATTGGCATTTCGTAAACCCGGCGAGAATCTGATTCTGACCGGCGGTAAGCGGATCTGGATCTGGCTGGTTTGCCTGGTTCTCGCCGGCGCCCTGCTGTTTTCGATGCTGCTGGCATGGACCCCGATTGGTTCAAAAGTAATCAGTGGAGTACAGGGACGATACTTCCTGCCGTTTTTGCCGGTGCTTTTGATGACGTTAAAAAATGACACGATCGTTTTGACAAAGAACGCAGACCGTAGTATATTATACCTGATGTGTTGTGCCAATGCTTATGTACTGTTGCGTTTATTCAGTATTGTAAGTATACGTTTATAAGACATTCATAAGAAAGAGGAAATTCCATGGGAAAGATTAAAGTAACTACTTGTGAAATTGAGGGTTTATGCGTAATTGAACCAACCGTGTTTCAGGATGAAAGAGGATATTTTGTTGAAACATATAATCAGAAGGATTTCTATGAAGCAGGACTGAAGATGAGCTTCGTCCAGGACAACCAGTCCATGTCGGTCCGGGGCGTGCTGCGCGGCCTGCATTTCCAGAAGCAGTTCCCCCAGGGGAAACTGGTGCGGGCGGTTCGTGGATCGGTGTTTGATGTGGCGGTTGATCTGCGCCCCGGCTCTAAAACATACGGTAAGTGGTTTGGGGTGGAGCTGACCGCTGAAAATAAGAAACAGTTTTATATTCCGGAAGGTTTTGCCCACGGTTTTCTAGTACTGTCTGATGAGGCGGAATTTGCTTACAAATGTACGGATTTCTATCACCCGGGCGATGAGGGCGGTCTGCCCTGGAATGATCCGAAGATTGGAATTGACTGGCCGCTGCAGGATGGCGTACCGTTGATTATTTCAGAAAAAGATCAGAAATGGAGTAAATTCTAATGGCTTATGTGATTTCGCTGTTAAAAGAAATCATTAAAAAAAGAAAATTAATTCTGGAACTGTCCAAAGCCGACTTTCGGAAACGCTTTGTCGGATCTTATTTTGGCATTGTCTGGATGTTTGTTCAGCCGATGGTGACAGTGCTTATCTATTTCTTTATTTTTCAGCAAGGCTTTGGAAGTGCTTCGCCGGTACCGAATGTGCCGTATGTGCTGTGGCTGGTGCCGGGCATTGTGCCGTGGTTTTTCTTTAGTGAAGCCTTGAACTCCATCACCAACTGTCTCCAGGAGTACAGCTATCTGGTGAAAAAAGTGGTGTTTCAGGTGGAGATTCTGCCGGTTATCAAGCTGATTTCCTGTATGCTGGTGCATGGATTTTTTATTTTGATAATGCTGCTGATGTTCCTGTGTTACCGGCGGATACCGCTGGTAACCTGGATCCAGATTTTATATTATACCTTTGCGGCAGCCATGCTGGTACTGGCGATTGGCTGTATGACTTCAGCGGTCAATGTCTTTTTTAAGGATATGGCCCAGATTGTTACCATCTGCCTGCAGTTTGGTATGTGGCTGACCCCGATTATGTATCATGAATCCTTGTTTGCGACAAAGGCACCATGGGTGGTACAGGTGTTGAAACTGAATCCCTTTTACTATGTGGTGGCCGGTTATCGGGACAGTATGCTGACCGGCTACTGGTTCTGGGAGCGGCCGATGCTGACCGTATATTTCTGGGTGGTGACGGTGGTGGTTGGTTTGGTTGGGCTGAAGATTTTCAAACGCTTGCGGCCGCATTTTTCTGATGTATTATAAGCAAAGAGTACTGGAGGATTTCATGTCCGATAAAATGAAGGATATCATAAAACATGCAATTGTGGTAAAGAATATCACCAAGGTATATCGCCTGTATGAGAAGCCGATTGATCGCTTAAAGGAGTCTTTAAGTATCGCCCATAAATGTTACCACCGGGATTTTTTTGCCCTGAACCAGATTTCCTTTCAGGTGAAAAAG
>Ga0153928_1000099_pt1 | contig 45217 bp, 50 predicted proteins | sample TSNJ012MetaG_FD_106656 | JGI IMG/M metagenome (GOLD analysis project Ga0153928, IMG submission 106656) | Attine ant fungus gardens microbial communities from New Jersey, USA - TSNJ012 MetaG | ecosystem: Host-associated > Fungi > Mycelium > Unclassified | place: USA: New Jersey, Wharton State...
GATTCTGGATTTTGGAAACAGTCTGAAAAACGGACGCCGGCATTTTGACGATGAATACAAGCACATATTTGCTATCCATGAAAAATACAAACGCATCCTGGCAGAACGAGAAATGGAGAACGGTGTGACCGATGTGGAGTATAAATATATTACCGACCGGTATTACGAGGATATTAAAACAAAAAATTTTCTGTAAGGAGGAAAGAGTATGAAAGAAATCCTAACATATCTGCCCGTGCTCGCAATTGCCATGGCAATGAATATTCTTGTGGGAACGTATTATCAAATCGGCTTAAAAAAAGTTAAATTTAATAAAACAATTTTTTGGAGCGGTCTATTGAAGGCAGGGGTGATTGGGCTGATTTTTATCGGCCTTTCCTACTGCTTCGACTGTGTCGATTTAAGTTCCATCGGTATGACACCGGTAATGATCATTCATTCCGCCATTTTGCTGTACACCGGCAAGGTAGTAATCGCCCTTTGCAAGGTGCTCGGCGTTGATATCAACGCACTGGCAAAATAAACCAATTGCACTTACAAATGATCCTTCTTATCAATGATTACATTAATCGTAAGTCCTGCCGCTACACACAGGCCTCCAACCAGCGTCTTCCATGAGAAAACTCCCGAAATCAACATGTCCAGCAGTATGCCGGTAAATACCTGCCCTACAAAGACCAGCAGCGTCATGGAAAAGGAGGATATCTTCGAAACTGTGGCATTGGAAATCATCACCACCGCCACGCCGATAAGCCCCCCTGTATAGATCCAGGGTTGAACGGCCGTTCCCTCAGGGAGCGAAAGCGTCGGTCCTCCATCTACTGCCAAAAGCACCAAAATGGCCACAATCAATCCCACCAGGAAATTCATAAATGTACTTTTCCGCAGACTTGTATGAATCGCCAGTTCCGCATTCATCGTCCGGGACAGTACATTTGTGACTCCTGCTAACAGTGATATCATAATCGCTATGTATACCATATGCTCCTCCTAAACGGCATCCGGAAGAATCATCAGCACGATTCCCAGTGTAATGAAAGCAATCCCCACCAGTTTCTTCCGGTTAAAAGAGCGCTTGGGCATACGAAACAGGCCGAACTGGTCAATTACAATAGAAGCAATGCTCTGGCCTAAGAGACCCAGTGCCAGTATCGCCGATACACTGATATAGCCAAATGACACATTGTTAAACACCGTCGTCGCTACTCCAACAGCGCCGCCCAGATAGTAGAAAAAAGGCAGTCTGGTATCCATTACGGTTTTTTTCTCACGTTTGACAAGCGTCCAGATACATAAGAATACCAGCCCTGCCACATGGATAATCACAGTAGCGGTATAAACACCATAGAGGTTTGTCAGTCCTCCATTAATAGCAATCATTACTGCAATCAAAAAACCCGCAAAGGTTGATAATCCATAATACAAGTATCGATCCTCCGTCTATAGCGCGTCGCCAAAGCTGCTCCCGTCTGCCTGCCCGCCGGCCCCTAAGATTTCCAGTACCGTCGCGGCAATATCCGAGAATGTCCTTCTGGTGCCCAGATTCACTCCTTGCTTCAGGCCTTTTCCTGCCATCAGAAGCGGAATATACTCTCTGGAGTGGTCGGTACTCGGGGTAGAAGGGTCACAGCCATGATCCGCCGTAATCATCAATACATCGTCCTCCCGAAGCTTCGGCAGAAAGGTTCCCAGCCACCGGTCAAATGTATTCATGGCATCCGTGTAGCCTGGTACATTGTTTCGATGCCCATAAACCATATCAAAATCCACAAGATTGATGAAAGCAAGTCCATGGAAATTCTTCTCAAGAAGCGCTGCCGTCTTCTCCATTCCATCGTCGTTATTCTTCGTTCTCGTACTCTCCATAATTCCCCTGCCGGCAAAGATATCAAAAATCTTACCGATGCCGATCACATCATAGTCGGCCTCCGACAGGTAATCGCACATCGTCTTCTTCGGCGGTGTGATCGAATAGTCATGGCGGTTAGACGTACGGGTATAATCCGGGTACTCTCCCACATAGGGACGGGCAATTACGCGTCCGACACCATGCTCACCCTGCAGCATTTCTCTGGCAATCTCACAGTTACGGTAAAGCTCCTCCAGAGGAATCCACTCTTCATGAGCCGCTACCTGGAAGACGCTGTCCGCCGAGGTATATACAATCAATTTCCCGGTTTCTTTCTGCCGGGGTCCATATTCCTTCAGAACCTCCGTCCCGGAGTAGGGCTTGTTACAGAGAATCCCTCTCCCTGTACGGGCGCTGTATTCATCCAGAAGCTCCTGCGGAAATCCATCCGGATAGGTAGGCAGCGGCATCCCCGATACCACACCGGCGATTTCCCAATGACCAATCGTCGTATCCTTGCCTTTCGACTTCTCCGCCAGGCGGGCAAAACAGCCCTTTGGTGCTGCCACCGAGGGTCCATACTCCATTCCGTCAATATTAAAGAGGCCCAATTCCTGCATATTTGGTACCTGCAGCCTGCCGCTGTCCCAGAGCGCCTTAAAGGTATTGCTGCCTGCATCACCGTATTCGGCGGCATCCGGCAGTTCCCCGATCCCGGCGCTGTCCAGGACAATTAAAAAAACACGTTTGGCTTTCATATTACTCCTTCTATTCCTTTTGCCTGGTCACGAAAACACCTGCTGAACCAGGATATCCAATAAGGCCACAAAGCCGCTGTACACCCGTGTGGTTACCTCTACTACTTCCGCATGGTTCAGCGGAGTCTGCTGAATGCCTGCCGCAAAGTTCGTAATACAGGAAATCCCAATGGTCTGCATCCCGCAATGTCTCGCCACTATGGCCTCCGGCACTGTGGACATACCTACCGCATCCGCGCCTGCGATCCGTGCCATTCGCACCTCGGCAGGAGTCTCATAATTCGGGCCGGAGAACATCATATACACGCCCTCCTGCAGCAGAATTCCGGCCTCGCCCGCACACGCCATTAGTTTCTCCCGAAGTGTCCTGGAATACACATCTCCCATATCGGGAAAACGAGGCCCAAACTCCTCCAGGTTCTCTCCTGTCAGCGGATTCTGTCCCGAATAGTTTATGTGGTCGGTAATCAGCATCAGCGCTCCCACCGGAAAGCTCGTATTTACACCCCCTGCCGCATTCGTCAGCAGCAGCTGCTTTACACCCAGCCGCTTCATTACCCGCACCGGCATGGTAATCAGTCCCTGAGAATAACCCTCATAGAAATGAAAGCGTCCCTGCATGGCAATCATTCGCTTACCGAAACGCTCTCCCAGAACGAAACGTCCTGCATGACCTGCTACCGTAGATACCGGGAAGCCCGGAATCTCTCCATAGGGAATGTACACGGGATTCTCGATCTGATCCGCATAGCCGCCCAGACCGCTCCCCAGAATCATACCGATTTCCGGCTGAAAATCCGTAATACTGCGGATATAATTCACACTGGATTCAATTTGCTCTTTTAAATTCATTTTACCTCCTGGTTTTTTCCTCCTCAATCAGCAAGCGAATTGCTTCCACTGTAACCCGAATTGCCAGCGTGGTATCATGGCAATGGGGATTACTCAGGCCCTGTCTTTCCCGCTCCTGATTCCAGACGACGCCGCAGATGCATCCGGCCCGGGCTCCCAGTGTCTGTGCCACAATATACAAAGCGGCGCTCTCCATCTCGGAAGCCAGGCAGCCGGCCTTGACCCACGCCTCCCACTTATCCTTCAGCTCATATCCTACGGGCATACGATCGGGATTATGCTGCCCGTAGAAGGAATCCTTGCACTGTACAATTCCGGCATGCCAGCGGGCGCCGGTATTCTTCGCGCCCTGCACCAGGGCATTGGTCACATCCAGATTCGCTACCGCAGGGAATTCCAGCGGCACATATTCCTTCGTGGTTCCCTCCATCCGGATCGCTCCGGTAGCAATCACCACGTCTCCTCCTATCACCGGAGCCGCCATTCCTCCGCAGGTACCGACACGAATAAAATTCCTCACACCGGTCTGGTATAATTCCTCCACGCCGATGGCAGTGGAAGGTCCGCCCATTCCGGTAGACATCACCATTACGGTCTCCCCGTTCAGCTCACCCAGCCAGGTGGTATACTCCCGGTTCTGATGATAAAAACGAGGATTCGTAAGATAGGCCGCAATCTTCTCTACACGTCCCGGATCACCGGGCAGAATCACATATTTCGCGCCATGGGTGTCATCAAATCCAACATGGTACATTGGTTCCATACAAATACCTCCTATCGGCTTCCTTTATCATAGGGAATTCCTTCGGCTCTGGGCGCCATGGACTTCTTAGAAGTAAAGGCAAGCACGATCAGAGTCGCGACATACGGAATCATTTTATATACGTAACTGGGAATCGGTATACTCTGCATGAAGGAAATACCGGAATAGGACGAGGCCACCGCCTTCATGAGTCCGAAGAAAAACGCTGCCACGACAATCCGTCCAGGGCGCCACTGTCCGAAGATCAGCACCGCAAGCGCAAGGAAACCATAACCGGATACCGTCGCATTAAACTGGGTAGAGGTGGGAATGATGAACACCAGCCCGCCTACACCGGCCAGAGCGCCGGAGAGAATTACACCCAGATAGCGCATTTTATATACATTTACGCCCACCGAATCCGCTGCCTGCGGATGTTCGCCGCAGGCCCGCAGGCGCAGGCCGAACCGGGTCTTATACAGGACGATTCCGGACACGATCAGGATTATAAAACCCAGGTAGGTAGTGATGTAGGTATTTTGGAACAATAGTGGCCCCAGCACCGGGATACTGCCAAGTACCGGTACCTTCTCAATCCGGAACTGATTTACAAACGGAATCTGCTGCACGGTACGGATTAGTCTGGCTACATAGATGGCAATCGCCGGCGCGAACATATTGATCGCCGTTCCGCTGATTACCTGGTTCGCCTTCATATTAATCGAGGCATAGGCATGGGCCAGTGACACAATGATACCGGTTACAGCGGATACCAGAATTCCCAATATGAGAATAGGCTGGCCCGGAATCACATCCTGGAAGGTAGAGATGAACAGTATTCCGGTAAAGGCTCCTATAATCATGATGCCTTCCAGCGCGATATTCACCACACCGCTGCGCTCTGAGAACATACCGCCTAACGCGACAATTAACAGAGGAATCGAAAAGAACATTGTCTGTTGTACCAGGAAATATAGGATACTCATGGTTTCTGTCCCTCCTCCTTATCGTTGCTGACGGGAATACCGGCGGCCGCAGGCTCGGCTGCTGCCGAAGCCTTACCACCTCTCCCCTTCCGTGACTGGATAAAGCCTTTGAATAAAAGGGCAAATGCACTAAAGTAAATAATAACGGCGATAATAATTTCAATGACCTGAGGGGCAAAATTAAACAACTGCATATTAAAACCGCCCACATTCAGATACGCTATCAACAATCCCGAGAAAATTATTCCGATCGGATTGTTTAATCCCAGCAGCGCTACCGGAATACCATTAAAGCCCTCTGCTGCCAAGACGTCTACTACGTCTATTCCCTTACCGGAGCCGGCCAGATACAGGAGCGCGCCGCCCAGACCTGCCATGGCACCTGCAATCGCCATGGAGCTGACAATGCTGCGCTTCTCATTGATACCGGCATATTTTGCGGCATCTTGATTAAATCCGCAGGCCTTCAGTTCATAACCGAAGGTGGTCTTCTCTAATATAATATAAATTACAATCGCTATCAGAACCGCAATAAAGATTCCGCTGTTCGCGCTGGAAGCATTGTTTCCTTCACTAAAGATCTGATCAAGCCCCATCTTCGGAAGATTGGCGGAATTCGCCACCCGCATACTTTGGTTCTTCAGCGAATCAAAGACGGTCTTCGTAATCAGAAAATTTACCATATACATGCCAATATAATTCATCATAATACAGGCAATTACTTCATTTACATTCCGGTATGCCTTCAGCAGTCCGGGAATCGCTCCCCACAATGCACCGGCTAACATCGCTGCCAGCAGTGCTATGACCCAGTGCAGCGCCCCTGGAAGGAAGGCGCATTTCACACCTACTACAATCGCCGCATAGGCTCCTACGATAAACTGGCCGGAGGCACCGATGTTAAAAAGGCCGGTACGGTTAGCAAACCCCACCGAGAGACCGGTCATGATGATCGGTGTCGCGTAATACAGGACTTGTCCCATACTCTTCATGTCCGACACGCCGCCCGTCAGAATGGCGCCAAAGGCTCCTACCGCCTGGGAAGAATCGCTGATCAGGAGGATCACAAATCCCACCAGGAGACCTACAAGGATCGCGATTAACGAAGATAACACATTCGCGGAGGAATCCGTTCTTAAAAATTTTTTAAGCTGTCCCATTATGCGCTCCCCCTTTCGCCGATCCTGCCATATACAATCCCAGATCCTGATAGGTCACTTCCTTTGGATTCACATCGGCTACAATTTTTCCTTCGTAGATCACCAGAATCCGGTCACTGACATTCATAACCTCGTCCAACTCCAGAGACATCAGAAGCACGGCTTTTCCTTTGGTGCGCTCTTCCACAAGCTGCCGGTGAATGTACTCAATTGCACCCACATCCAGTCCACGGGTCGGCTGAACGGCGATCAGCAGTTCCGGATCCCGGTCAATTTCCCGCGCGACAATGGCCTTTTGCTGATTCCCGCCCGACATGCTGCGGGTAATGGTCTTCGCCCCTTGCCCGCTGCGAATATCAAAGCGCTCAATCTGCTCGCCCGCATACCGGTAAACTTCATCGTATTTCAGAAATCCTCCCCGCTGGAAGCGGGAGGTAAAGTAACTCTGCAAAACGAGGTTATAAGCCAAATTATAGTCTAACACCAGTCCATGCTTATGCCGGTCTTCCGGAATATGGGCCATCCCGGCCACTCCACGCTTGCGAATACTCTCTCCGGTGATGTCTCTTCCATTCAGCTGAATGCTGCCGGAGTCCGCCGGAATCATGCCTGTCAATGCGTAGACGAGCTCGCTCTGCCCATTGCCGTCGATTCCCGCGATGCAGACAATTTCTCCGGCACGCACCTGAAAAGTAACATCTTCTATCAGATTTTTATGGGAAGTCTTACTCGCCACCGTAAGTCCCTTGGTTTCTAGAATCACTTTACCCGGCTGCACCTCCGGTTTTTCAACCATCAGACTGACTTTCCTGCCCACCATCATCTCGGAAAGTTCCTCCTTAGAGGTGACCGGTACACGAACCGTGCCAATATAGCGGCCTTTCCGCAGAACGGAACAGCGGTCTGCCGCCGCCTTAATCTCATTTAGCTTATGGGTAATGAAAAGGATTGACTTACCCTCTGCCGCAAGCCCCTTCATAATCTTGATCAGTTCTTCGATCTCCTGGGGTGTCAGCACCGCCGTCGGTTCATCAAAGATCAGGATTTCATTCTCCCGGTACAGCATTTTTAAAATCTCCACACGCTGCTGCATTCCCACCGTTATATCCGAAATCAGCGCGTCCGGATTCACTTCCAGTCCATATTGGCTGGAAAGCTCCACGACACGCTTTTTAGCATCTTCCATCTTTAATAGTCCATTCTGCGTGGTTTCCACCCCCAGAACAATGTTTTCTAATACAGTAAAGTTATGTACCAGCTTAAAATGCTGGTGCACCATGCCGATTCCAAGTCTGGTAGCATCATTCGGCCCCTGAATCTTCACCGGCTTCCCGTTCTTCTTAATCACGCCCTTTTCCGGCTGGTACAGGCCGAACAGTACGCTCATCAGCGTGGACTTGCCTGCTCCGTTCTCTCCCAAAAGTGCATGTATTTCTCCCTTTTTTAACTGAAGGGTGATATCATCATTTGCAATAATACCAGGAAATTCCTTCGTAATATTGCACATTTCAATAATGTATTCCAACCGCCTCACCTCCGCGTCGTTATCAATTGCCGGAATGTCCCTTAATAATACAGAGAAAGATCTAGTGTAGGGTACCGTTTGATACGTATAAATACACTAGATCCTTCGCTCTGCTCAGGATGACACACCCATTTGCTTCAACATCCTTTTTGAAGTAATTTACGTTTATTTCACTTCCGTGATCGTGGCAATTTCTAACGGAAGCCCGGACGGGGAACCGCCTTCAGCCAACTCTGTGGTCAGTGTAATGCTCTTCTCTACCAGCTTCTGATAGATTGCGTCATAATCTGCCTGTGAGAAGGTTTCGAACTTAGAAGTATCCATCGGAAGGCCTACGCCATCATTATCTGCTGCCAGTACCAGGGTCTTACCACCAGGGAAAGTACCGGCATAGTAATCGACCAGGCAGCTGTATACGGAAGTGCTCAGTCCCTTCATAGAAGAGGTAATAACGGTCTCAGACTCAGAAGACTGGTCTACATCCACGCCAATTACCTTCGTACCGGCCTGCTCTGCCGCTGCCATTACGGAGTTACCAACCGCGCCGCCGCAGGCGAAGATCACTTCCACACCATCATTGTACCAGGAAGCCGCTAATGCCTGTGCCTCCGGAGACGCTGCAAAGGCGCCGGTATAATGGTAGTTGATCGTAATGGATCCTGCCGCCAGTCCCAGCTCTTTCGCCGCGTACTCCGCGCCTTCCGCAAAGCCGTAACCAAATTTTACAACTGCCGGTACTGCCATCCCGCCGACGAATCCCAGCTTCGTGTTACCATCTTTTACGGCTGCATAACCTGCCAGGAAACCGGCCTCGTTCTCAGCATAGGTTACGGCTACGGTGTTGTCCGCGGTCAGGTAGTCGCTATAGTCCGCACTGTGAGGCTCGCCGTCCACCAAGATGAAATGTACCTCCGGGTAACGAGTCTGTGCTTCGTAGATCGGAGCCTCAAACAGGAATCCGGGAGTTACAATTACCTTCGCGCCACCCTTTACTGCCAGATCAATACCTGCCAGATAAGCGTCGTCACTCTGTTCGGTAGGCTGGTAGTATTTGTGGGTAATGCCGTTCTCTTCGGCGTACTGCACCAGGCCTTCCCAAGCGCCCTGGTTAAAGGACTTGTCATCAATTGTCCCCAAATCCGTGATCAGGGCCAATTCATACGTGTCTCCTGCTGTTGCCGCTTTAGTGGTTTCTGCAGCGGGAGCCGCGGTGGTTTCCCCTCCCTGACTCTCGGCTGCCGTGGTCGCGGCAGATGTGGTCTCGTTCGATGTCCCCCCGCAAGCTGTCAGGGATAATCCCAGAACCGCCGCCAGTAGTAAAGCTACCATTTTTTTCATATTTGTCCTCCTATTTTGTTCTTATTTTACCCTGCATTTTGCAGGATTCGGAACCATTCGTCAAGTGAGGTTTGCCGGACCGAAGCCCTCCGGAAGTAACTCACGCAGGGTAAAAGCCCGGTACTCCTCTTCTCCGGCCGCTACCAAGACACGGAAGCGATCCGGATCACAAAACTCCATCATAACCTGTCTGCAGACACCGCAGGGGAATGCATAGCCGGCTTCGCCGTCTCTGGGCCAGCCCGCCACAGCAATCGCGGCAAACTCCCGCTCTCCCTCCGATATTGCCTTAAAAAACGCCGTCCGCTCGGCACAGTTTGTGGGCGTATATGCCGCATTCTCAACGTTACATCCTGCATATACCCTGCCGCTCTTCGTTAATAATGCCGCTCCTACCATAAAGCCGGAATAGGGGGAATAGGAGCATTCCCGCGCCGCAAGTGCTGCCCGGATCAGTTCTCTGTCGCTCATGGTATCCCCTCCTTTAATAGCCGGCAGCCGCCTCTCCCGCCAAAAGCTTAATGGCAGAGCTGGTACCCAGGCGGTCACATCCCGCCTCCAGGAAATCTACCATGTCCTGTCGGCTGCGGATGCCTCCCGCGGCCTTGATCTTCACGTCGGGCCCAATATGCTGCCGGAACAAAAGAATATCTTCCATAAAGGCTCCGGCAGTGCCAAAGCCCGTCGAGGTCTTAATATAATCGGCGCCACTCTCGGTTACGCACTTGCACAGCGCGATTTTCTCTTCCTCCGTGAGGAAGCATGTCTCAATGATTACCTTTAGGATCCGGCCGCCTGCTGCCTTCTTCAACGTGCGGATCTCTTCCGTAATCCGGTTATAGTCCCTGTTCTTCACGTCCCCTATGTTAATGACCATATCTACTTCGGAGGCGCCATCCGCGATGGCCGACTCCACCTCCGCCTGCTTCGCCTGCACGACGCTGTATCCCAGTGGAAAGCCTACCACCGCGCAAATGTTCAGCAGGGGAAATTCCTGGGCGATCCGATAAATATACGAAGGGGGAACACAAACGGATGCTGTCTTGTAATAGATCGCTTCTTCACACAGTAAGCGAATCTCTTCCCATGACGCAGCCGCCTTCAGTAACGTATGGTCTACATGGGATAATATCTGTGAATTCTCCATTCCTTACCCTCCACAATGATAAAGTGATACCGCTAATATTCCGATCTGGTTTGTTATGCTTATATGCTAACATATTGCTCATGCTTTGTCAAATCAATAATGTTACTATTTTTACATTTTACTTGCTTTTTCTCATAATACTGTGATTATAGGATCATTATTAAGGTTTTTCACGTTCTCTCTTTACAATTTCGACAAATACTGCTACAATGTTATCACGAATGACAAGAAAGGCGGTTATTATGAGCAAAAAGGATGACCGCATGGAGCGGCTAATCAACATTCTGCGCCTGCGCGGCTATGTTTCTATCAAAGAACTGTCCCGATTATTGAATGTCTCCGAGATGACCGTCCGACGTGATCTTAGGATCCTCGAAGCGAATAAGATTGCAGAGAACATCGACGGCACCACCGTATACAATCCTGCGCATCTGGGGATCGGCAGCCAGACCAGCTACAATCTATCATCCGAGGCAGACAAACAGAACCGCCAGAAAGATCGAATCGGGAAATATGCCGCCGGCATGGTGGCCCCAAACGATATCATTGTCATTGACACCGGCAGCACCACGGAGCGCCTGGCCTCCTATCTGCCGACCGGCCAGGATATTACCGTACTTTGTTACAATGTTAACATTTTGATGGAGATCCGGCGCATTCCCGGTATTAAGATCATCTTCTCCGGAGGATATTACCATCCGAATACACAGATGTTCAGCAGCGAAGAAGGCATTCAGTTTATTAAGGGCATCCGGGCACAGAAAGTCTTCGTCTCTGCCGCCGGAATCCATACCCAGCTGGGTGTAACCTGCGCCAACGGTTACGAAGTCCCTACTAAGAAGGCGATCCTGGGTTCCAGCATCCAGAAGATTCTCGTGGCCGATTCCAGTAAATTCGGGAAAGTGCGCTCTGCATATTTTTGTAATTTAGATGAGATAGACGATGTGGTAACCGATGACGGTCTCTCAGAAGAGTGGCGTAAGACTCTCACAGATATGGGCATCCGGCTCCATATTGTGGCAGTGGATGAATCCTACGAGATCGTGTAAGGCTCTGAATTTTAGGAACAGTATCAAAAAAGCAGTGAAAGAGGAGTCCTTCCGACTCGCCCTTCACTGCTTTTTAATTGGTTGAATAGACAATCCTTTTCGCTATTTCGTGCTTTTCTTTGCCTTCCTCTTCGTGTATACGTCAAATCCCACCGCTAAAATCAGGACCACTCCCTTAACCATGGACTGCCAGGCGGAATCCAGATTCATCAGACTCATTCCATTGGTAATGCTGGCCATCATTAATGCGCCTAATAGTGCGCCGGCTACCCGTCCTGTTCCTCCGGACATGCTGGTTCCTCCGATAATCGCTGCAGCAATGGCATCCAACTCCAAGTTGGCTCCCGAAGAAGGGGAAGCCGCCCCCAGCCGGGCGCTTAGAAGCACACCAGCGATACCGGCCAGCAACCCATTCAAAGCATAGATATACATTTTGATCCGCTTCACATGAATTCCGGCATATCTTGCCGCCGTTGCGTTTCCTCCAATCGCATAGATCTTTCTTCCAAAGGTGGTTTTCTCCGCTATATACATGAACAAAACAGTTAAAAGCAACATAATTACCACCGGCACTGCCACACCATTGTATGTATTAAAAATCCCTACCACACCTGCCAGAAGTATAGCCATTATCCCCCATTTTGCAAAAATTGCCAGCGTACTTTCCGCCGCCAAATGATTGGACAGCCGGTCACGTCTCTTTTTCAATAAGAACCACAGATAAACTGCCAGCGCAACCAGCACTGCTACCATCCCCAAAGTCTTTGACAAATACGCCTGCCCAATCTGGACATAGTCTGGATTCAGGGATGAGATTGTGGTTCCCTTTCCGACCCCCAGAGTAGCGCCGCTTAAAATCATAGACCCGCCCAATGTCACAATGAAAGGCGGCATATCCGTATAAGCAATGATTCCTCCCTGGATCAGTCCAGCCAAAAATCCGATGGCCAGGGCTGCCAGTACACAAACCGGAGTAGAAAGGCCTAGGCGCCGCATCATGAGGGCGGCAATCAGGCTACAGAAACCAAGCAGCGATCCCACTGACAGATCAATGCCTCCGGAAATAATGACCAGTACCGCCCCAATCCCCAGAACTCCCACCACTGCCATCTGCCTCGACAAATTCGATAAATTTCGGGCACTGATGAAGCTGGTGGAAAAACTGGAGAACTGATCACTGGTAAAGAAAGTGAATACCAGCCAGATCAATAGAAGAATACATACCATTGTGTATGTTTTTATATCGAATTTTCCACCCAAAGACAGGTTTCGTTTTTCCTTTTCCATGTCTACTCACTCCTCCCTGTCGCCGCATGCATCAGTTTCTCCGGTGTCGCCTCGCTGATTGCAAATTCCCCGCTGATCCTTCCGTTATACATCGTGAGAATCCGATCGCTCATCCCCAGGATTTCTTCCATATCCGAAGAGATCATGATGACCGTCACGCCTTCTTCAATCAGCTGATTCATAATCGTATAAATTTCGTATTTTGCCCCTACGTCAATACCACGAGTCGGCTCATCCAATATAATAATGGCTGGATGGTTCAGCAGTGCTTTCTCCAATACCACCTTCTGCTGGTTACCGCCTGACAGCGTTCCCACCATTACTTCCGCATTGTTTGCGCGTACCCTAAGTTTCCTGGACAGCTCCGTGGTCTCCGCTATTTCCTTACTTTCGTTTAGGATTCCAAGTCTGGAAAAATCCTTCAGAGACGCCAGCGTTGCATTTTCCTTAATGGACATAAGCAGATTCAAGCCGTATCGCTTGCGATCCTCGCTCACCAGGAAGATCCCATTATTCAGTGCATCCAAAGGCGTCTTTATATGAACCGGCTTGGAACGAAGGTTCACACTACCTACGGCTTTCCCATTATAAACTCCATATATACTAGAGAAAAGCTCTGTGCGGCCAGCCCCAACCAAACCGCAGAATCCCAAAATTTCACCGGTATAGGCCTTAAAGCTTACATTTTCAACCACATACTTATCTTTGATTTCCGGGTGCTCTACCGAATAGTTTTCTATCTCCAGCATCAGCTCCCTTTTATCGTGCTTTTCTCTGGGATAGAAGCTCTTCAGCTCCCGGCCTACCATCAGCTTCACCATATCCTCTCTGGGCATGTTTTCTTTAGGCCGGGTTTCGATGGAATGACCATCCCGTATAATTGTAATCGTATCTGCAATCCGCATCACCTCATCGAGGCGATGGGAGATATAAATACAAGTAATTCCATTGCTTCTCAGATCCTCCAGAATCTCCAGCAATACGTCTGCTTCCTTATCCGTCAGTGCAGCCGTAGGTTCATCCAGGATCAGCAGCTTCACATCTGTTGCCAGGGCTTTGGCGATCTCTACCATCTGCTGGTAGCCAATTCCCAGCGTCCCCACCAGAGCATCCGGATCAATCTTCTGCTCTGAATCGTTGTTCACACCAATCCGAACCAGCAACTCCTGTGTTTTCCTATGCATTTTTTCAAAATTCAGTTTTCCCCTCCGGTGTATGTACTTACCGAGAAAAATGTTTTCCCATACGCTTAGATCCGGGCATAAACTCAATTCCTGGTGAATGCAGGCAATTCCGGCCTGCTCTACTTCAGAAATCGTATGGAATCTGCGAATTTCTCCATCATAAAACAGCTCACCGGAATACGTCCCATATGGATGCACGCCGCATAAGACCTTAATTAAGGTGGACTTTCCCGCACCATTTTCTCCTACCAGGGCGTGAATTTCTCCGCGTTTTACCTGGAATGAAACATGATCCAAAGCCTGAACACCCGGAAAAGCCTTACTAATCGCATTCACCTGTAAAATGTGATCTTCCAAATATTATCCCTCCATTTTATTGTAAAGAAAGGGGCCGTCCCCTTTCGGTCTGGTACTGCCCCTTTTTACACATTTACTCACCATTAAACCTTATTGTTTGGAAGGCCACTGATCCTCCGGTATATTCGCATAGATCTCTGCCTCTGTGTGAAATCCATCGGCAATTACGGTGTCATACATATTCTCCTTCGTCACTATGTGAAAATCCGGAAAATAGGAAGGGATATCGCCGTAGCCATTATTCGTCGTGCCGTTTGATTCAGGCATCTGGCCCTGGGCCAGTGACAGAGCCGCATCCATGGCCAGCTTAGCCAGCTTGCTGACTGGTTTATATACGGTCATCGACTGGGTCCCCTCTACAATGCGCTGGCAGGCAGCCAGCTCCGCATCCTGTCCGGTAATCGGCACTGTTCCGGCCATTCCTTGCTCCTCCAGAGCTGCAATGGCTCCCTGGGACATTCCATCGTAGATACAAACAATCGCATCGATGGCATTCTGATTCGCAGTCAACGCAGATTCCGTATAACCCATCGCCACATCCGTATTAAAGCCTTCGCAATTATAATAGGCTATCACATTGATGGAGCCATCGTCGATATAAGGCTGCAGTACTTCATAAATCCCCTGTTTCTGGGCTGCCGTCGCATACCAGGTTGCATCACCGTTCAACACCAGGTAGTTACCCGAAGGAACCTGATCTACACAATACTGTGCATAGGTACGTCCGCATTCCACCAGATCAAAAGATACATAGAAATCAAGATCACAATCCAGCACCAGGGTATCATAAATCAGTACCTTTACATCGGCTTCATGGGCCATCTTTACGATTTCACTGGCGGTATATCCATTTACCGGATGCAGCACCAGAACATCAATCCCTTTGGCCACCAGATTCTCGCACTGGGACATTTGAGTCGCTTCGTCTCCGTCCGCCCCTTGTACATATAGGGTGAAGCCCTTCTCCTTCGCATAAGCCTCCATCAGTTCCTTTTCATACAGCAGGCGTTCCTGTGCCAGCTGACTGAAAGAAACCCCAACCTTGATATCCGCAATGCTCTTCTCACTGCCGCCGGCAGCATCCGTGCTGCCCTCTTCCGCCGTCGTAGTGTCTGCCGCTGTGGATCCCGCCGCTGTGGTATCTTTCGTGGAACCGGAGCAGCCGGCGAATAAACAAGATACCAGCAAAACCATGCACATCCAACTCATAAGTCTTTTCATAATGAACCTCCTCTTTATTTTATCCTTCCATTAAGTAACCAGGTACATCCTGAATCATCCTGTGGACTTCCTCTTCCGTAAATCCATGATTCAAATAATCATCCGCGATCACCTTTAGCGCATCCACCGGGCGCAGCATCTCCGGCTGCCCGGTATCCGAGACCAGAAAGAAGTGCTCCGGTCCCATTTCCCGCACATGGCCAAAAGCCCTCTCCGGATTGTAATCATTCACGTGGGAGTAGAACGTCTTCTCAATATAGACCCCCATATCCGCCAGACTCCGTATCATCCCCTTATCCATAAACGTAATCCCGTTATCCGGATGGGTAAGGATCATCTTGCGGTGTCCCATCTCTGCTCCTGCCTTACATAGGGCATAACTGTCCTTTGGGCTCATGTGGCCAGTCGCCAGACAAACCCCTGCCTGCTTCGTCATATCAATGATTTCATACACCTCCGGAATAAGCCTTCCCTCTGCGTTAAATATTGAAATTCCTTTGCCATTCGCCGGCTTCCTCATCCTTACGGCGGAGAACCAGTTGTCCGGATCACAATGCTCATAGGCGCCCCAGCCAAACATTAGCTCCATCCACTGTGAGCTATAGGTTGGAAACCAAATACATTTTGTTCCATAGGAGATGGCAAAGTCAACTGCTGCCGGATTAATTCCCCCCACCGGGGCATTCAGCGTCATGGAAGAATAGTATTTGCAGGATCCATATCCGTTTTTCTTTTCCATCTGGTTCACAAGGTAATCGCGAAAAATGGTGGCAAATTCCATATTTTTAATGCAGACACCTTTTAGTCCGGCCTCCCTGGCCTCCGCTATAATCGTAAAATCATCCGGCTCAAAGCCCTCATTGCCAGGACCATAGGAAGGATTTCCATGCACATGGATATCGTAGGCTCCCACCAGCAGTTCCGCAGCCCGGCCTGATGCCGGTAAACGTTCTGCCCATTTCTTATCCATCTTTGCCTCCTTTCATTTTTTCACTATTTTTTCTTACTTTTACGGCTTAAAAACTCCTGTGACTGTTTGTGTAACGCACCGCTGTCTGCCACCCTCTGCGAAATGCTTTGAGAAACCAAATACAGATATTCCCGTTCCTTCTCCTGCAGACAATGTGCCATTTCCTTTGTGGCAGCCAGTCCGATTCTGGCTTTACCGGCCAGCAGCTCTGCCCAACACACCGCCGTTTCATATGCGCTTTCCGCTTCTGCTATCGCATTCACGACCCCCTCCCTGTATGCCTTCTCCGCGTCCAATTCCTCGGCGAACAGGATCATTTCCATTGCCCTGGAATACCCCACTAATTGCATTAGCCGCGGTACACCACCCATGCCCGGGAAGGAGTCAAAATCAATTTCCGTCAAAGCCAGCTTTGCATTCTTCCCCATGATCCGAAAATCGCAGGCTAAGGCAAGCTCAAATCCACCGCCCAGCGCCATTCCATCAATTGCCGCAATTGTCGGTATCGGCAGGGCTGCCAGGCGATCCGCGATCATGATCATCGTATGCATTTTTACCGATACATACGTGTTGCTGTTTAGAAAATCCAGCATATCATTGACGTCGGCGCCTGCACTAAAGCATTTTCCATTATGATACAGAAGTACCACTTTCAGTTCTTCATCCTTTTCTATCATTTCCAAAACATACAGCATTTCTTTCACCCATCTTTTGGTAATGATGTTTAAGGGAGGATGATTTAAGTGAATAAATCCGATTTGATTCTGCTTGTTATACTCAATAACATTGTTTTCTGCTTCCATCGTTACCTCCCTGTGAATTGTCCCCGAATCCCCATGGGGCCGTTTCCAAACAGCCGCCCATCCATCATTCTCAGGTCTTTTGCTATTTCAAGTTCAAATCCAATCTGGTCCAGTACGTCCACCTGCAGATCCAGGCCAGGTGCAATCTCGCATAAAATCAGCCCCTTCTCTCCCAGGCGGAAGACGGCCCGCTCGGTTATGTACATGACCTCCTGCCCCCTGCGGTATGCATCCGCTCCATTAAAGGTGATTTCTGGAACCTCCGGAACCAGCTTCCGGAACCGTCCCTCCTGCAGGATCATAATCCGCTCATCCTCCACCCTCTCCTTCAGCCCCCCGGCTGTCAGAGTTCCGCAGAATACTACCTTTCGGGTATTTTGGCATATGTTCACAAACCCGCCGGTTCCCATTATCTTACCATTAAACTTATGTACATTCACATTTCCATGCCGGTCCAGTTCAGCAAAGCTCAAAAAGCAAATATCTAATCCACCACCGTCATAAAAATCAAACTGGGAAGGCATATCCAGCATTGCGTGAAGATTCACACTGGCCCCAAAGAAAATTCCCTGTGCCGAAATCCCTCCGATCGGCCCAGTTTCTACTGTCAGCGTAAAAGTCTCTTCCACCCCCTCTTCTCTGGCAATGACTCCAATTCCATCCGCAATGCCCACACCGACATTGCCCACATCTCCAGGCGTAATCTCCATTAACGCTCTTCTGGCTACGATCTTTCGTTCATTTAGCGGCGTTATGCTCCGGTCCGAATCATCCACTGTGTAATCTCCTGAAATAAACCGGTTGGTTACCGCTCCATACAGCTGGGGCTGGTCCTCTGACAGGACCAATACATCAATTAAATATCCCGGTATAACAATCTGCTTCGGATGCAGCGTCCGATTCTTCACCACTCTCTGAACCTGCGCGATCACAATCCCACCATTATTGTGGGCTGCCAAGGCCATTGCCAGGTTATCCAGATGTGCCGCCTCATCCTCCATTGTAAGATACCCTTCTGTATCTGCGCTGGTTCCCCGCAGAATCGCCACATCCAGTGAAATGGCCGGATAGAATAGGTACTCCTTTCCATTTCGGTTCTCCAGACGGATCAGCTCTTCTTTCGTTGCTTCATTCAGCCTCCCCCCCTGCTGTCTGGGATCCAGGAAGGTCCCCAGTCCGACGTGGGTCAAAATACCCGGCTGTCCGGCTGCCGCACACCGGTAAAGCTGGCTCATAATTCCCATCGGAAAATTATAAGCTTCAATTTCATTTTTTTCTGCCATTTCTGCCAATCTCGGTGACTGCCCCCAATGTCCTCCGATAATCCGCCGGATGTGCCCCTGCTGTGCCAGTGGTGACATTCCCCGGTTTCCTCGATCCCCTAACCCTGCCGGATGATAATAGGTGAGATTCTTGGGCGAACCGCTCTCCGCATACCGTTTGGCAATAGCGTCAATTAAATCTGTGGGTTCCGCAATCCCTCCGCCGGTACCTCCGATTGCCACGATATCGCCATCCTTGATTTTTGCTGCTGCCTGTTCCGCGCTGAGAATGGGAATCTTGTTCTGCTTTTTGTTCGTTTTTATTCGTTTTCCCATCTGCATCCTCTTTTCCTGTATCCGATTTGCTTAAGCTCATTATATGGGAATCAATGTTTGCCGTCTAATATCTATTTTTATCTTACCACATCTGCAAAAATATATATATTTCCATGGATTATCTCTTCACAAAAAGTATATTTCTTAATATTTTTTCATTCTATTATTTTAATTTGATATTTTTTCCAGTTATTTGCTCTTGTTTTATGTCAAAAATAATTTATAATAAAAAAATGGTATCTCTCATGATATATAACCATTTTCAAATGGAAAAGGAGACGTATATGCTATTACGGAACTTGCAGTATTTTAAACGAGTCGCCGAGCTGAACAGCGTTTCTCAGACAGCCAAAGAATTTCAGGTGGTGCAGTCCGCTGTCAGCAACCAGATCAAAAGTCTGGAAATGGAATTGGGCACCCCCCTTTTCAAGCGGCAAAGCAGTAAGATCTTTCTGAATGAGAAGGGGAAAGCTGCTTATTCTTATAGCTGTGAAATTCTGGGTCTGATGAAGGATTTGAAACAGGAAATGGCCGACCGGACGAACCAATCCACAGCCGACCTGACCCTGTCCGTTGAAACGCTGCCGATTGCACTCCCCTATTTGATCCAGGATTTCAAAACCAAACATCCTGAAATCCGGATTCACCTCATCCAATACCAGAAAAATTTTTACTTCGAGAATCTGGGCTGTGATCTTTTGATCTTCGCCAGTGATTATCCGCTAAAAGAAGAGAACGCCGTCACGATTTACAAAGAAGATATCTACCTGGCCGTATCCAAGGCACATCCTTTCGCCTCGCGAAAGAGCATTTCGCTGTCGGAGCTGGATAATCAGTCTTTCATTCAACGCACGGAGGCCTCGGGGTTTCGACGGATTACCGATAAGTTCTTTAACTCCGGTGTATTCCAGCCTTCCAGCTATATCTACTGCGATTATCCGCCTTTTATTAATGAACTGGTAGCCTCGAATATGGGGATCGCTTTTATCCCGAAGCTGACATGGCTGTTTTACCGGAATCCGGACATTGTCCTGCTAAATATTGAAAACAATGACATTTCTCATTATATTAATCTGACTTGGCGCAGACGTTCTTATGTCTCCCATGCCATGAAGCAGTTCCGGGAAAATGCAGAAAGCTTTTTTAAGAATCTCCCGATGACGCAGGCAGATATTCAGAAAGGAAAAATCACATGGAATGGTCCCAATTGATTCAGTTTAAAAAGGTGGCCGAACTGGAACATATAACCCAGGCATCTATCCAACTGAGGATCGCTCAGCCGGCCCTCAGCAAAACAATCCGAAAGCTGGAAGAAGAATTAGGGGTTCTGCTCTTTGACCGTGTAAAGAAATCAATCGTGTTAAATGAAAATGGAAAAATCGTATACCAGTATGTTTGTCGAATTGAACAGGCTATGAGAGACATGAGGAAGGTCTGCGCGGACGTACAGGATCTGCATATCCAGATTTCCGTACTTTTTGAGACTACCCTGGGCTTTTTCCCCCGTCTGATCCAGTCCTTCCACCAGCAGTATCCTCATATCTATTTTAACCTTTGCATGGCCGGCTCCCGTGCCACGTCCGATAATTCCTCCGTTGACTTTGTGCTAACCGCTTCACCCATGCTCGGCAAAGAGGAGGAAAATGCCGTCATTATTATGGAAGAGGCCTTGGTCCTGGCTGTTTCCAAGAACCACCATCTCAGCAAACGACCCCACATCGCCTTAAAAGAGGCAGCCAGGAAACACTTTATTACCCTCTCCGAAGGTACGCAGCTTTACCAGTCCTTTCTTTCCTATTGCCAGGCCGCGGGTTTCCAGCCCAATATATACCTTAGCTGTAACGATTACCTCACCATGGAGGCCTTGATTGAAAGCAATTTTGGCGCCGCCATGGTTCCGGAGCAGAGCTGGGGATATCAAAATAATCCAAACCTGAATCTAATTCCCATATCAGAGCCAAACTGCCGGAATACCATTCGGCTTTGCTGGAAGAACGATACCCTATTATCCCCCGCCTGCCGGCTGTTCCAGGAATATATCATCCATTATTGCAGCGAGAATCTGTGAAGCTGCGCCCTCGACAGAATGTATTTTGCCGGAAACGCAGGAAAGGAGTGACGCCAATGCATCACTCCCTGCTTATCTTCTGTACGTTTAAGATCCTTTTGTAGATAATACGCACCACCATATGTACTTCTCTTCTGTTCGTACAAAGGGGTTATCTTCTGTACAGACAAAATTATACCTTTATTTGACACAACTGTCAAGTATTTTCTTTTATTTTATCACATTTTAAATATTATGTTCTTTCACTGGAACATTTTCGCAAAATATAGCCTATTAATGCTGAAATTGTCATGTGATTTCCGACGGAATTTTCTCCTCCTAATTAAGTATCGCCCATATATTCCTTGGTACGTTTCAATGCGTGTCGGGCGTGCTCTTCATAACCGAGTTCATTTACTCGAACCCGATGCGGAATTTCCAATCCTCTCACCACATGCGGAATTTTCTCTATGATACTTTTTATATCAATAAAGCCTTCTCCCGGATATAAACGCTCTTCCCGTCCGGTATGGATCAGTGCCTCTTGATCCACCGGAATCTCCTTTCCGGCATCACATAAGTGCGCAAAATGAAACCACTCCCGCGGCAAGGATGCAAATTCTTCCAGATCCACCCGGGAACGATAGAAATGTAAGGTATCCACAACGACACCTGCATTCGTACACGAAGAGGCCAATAATAATTCTTTTACCGTTTTCATGTCTTTCACACTTGCCCAGGTAACAAATTCCACGCTAATGGTTTGATCATACTGCGCTGCCAGCTCACATAATTCACAAAACTTTTCTGTATAAAATGATTTATCATCGGTCCAGATATTGGTTAATACATGCCGAATTCCCAGTTCTGCCGCAGCTTCTAAGCATGGTTTATAATTCGAAATCGTTACCCCATCGAATATCTTTGCATTTTCGGTATCGTTGATGACAATCCCCGTTTCTTCCACTGCCCGCCTGATTTCCTTTAACAGGGTCTTGTCCTTTGCAATATCGTAAGGCTTTTCTCCCGTAAGACCCATGGGAATGGTTCGCAGGCTGACACAATCATATCCCGCTTTCGCCGCCACATGAATCATTTTCGGTGGCGGACAGCCAATATCTGTCAAGTGTACCAGGGAATATTTTACACCCATACTTCTCTCCTTATAATCGCCATAGGTGGCATGAACGCTATCATCAATACTGCCGGTCATATCCGTAGCTCTTCCGAAGCACGTTATAGCTACTATAGCAGATGCCTCTTCAAAAAACCAATGTCAGTATTGCATACCATCCATCACTTTTAAGCATACATCCCAATACTCACGGAGATATTTCTCTGCCATTAACCGGAAGCGGAGCGCACAAGTGCGCCCCGCCTGTAATAAACCGATAATCTTATTTGCCATATACTTCCTGCAAGCGAAGCAGATACTCGTACTTCTCCTTCGCATTGGCTTCGGCCTTCTGGAACAGTTCTTCTGCTCTTGCAGGGTTCTTCAGTACCAGAGAGGTGTAACGAATCTCGCCGCGGATGAAGTCCTGATAGCTCTCGGTCGGAGCCTTGCTGTCCAGGCGGAACGGATTCTCACCATTCGCAGCCAGGCGGGGATCAAAGCGGAAGTTATGCCAGTAGCCGGCAGCTACTGCTTTCTTCTCTTCCGTCTGAGCCTTGCTCATACCTGCCTTAATTCCGTGTGTGATGCAGGGAGCGTATGCAATGATCAGAGACGGTCCGTTATAGCTCTCAGCCTCCACGAAAGCCTTAATGGTCTGGTTATAATCCGCGCCCATAGCCACCTGTGCCACGTATACATAGCCATAGCTCATAGCGATCGCCGCCAGATCCTTTTTCTTCACATCCTTACCGCCGGCCGCAAATTGCGCAACTGCACCCACGTTAGTAGCTTTGGACGCCTGTCCACCGGTATTGGAGTAAACCTCCGTATCGAATACCAGGATATTAATGTCACGTCCGGTGGCCAGTGCATGGTCTACGCCGCCGAAGCCGATATCGTAAGCCCATCCGTCACCGCCCAGAATCCACTGGGACTTCTTGCCAAGGATATCCTGATCCTTCAGAATCGCCTTCGCTTCATCACATCCGCAAGCCGTCAGAGCCGCGATCAACTCCGTGGTAGCCGCTGCATTCTCGGTACCGTTATCATAGGTCTCTACATACTTCGCGATAGCCGTCTTGACATCTGCGTTATCTGTACTTTCCTGCAGAGCCTCCAGCCTCGCTCTAAGGCCTGCACGCAGCGTGGACTGTGCCAGCTCCATGCCCAGACCAAATTCCGCATTATCCTCAAACAGGGAGTTGGACCATGCAGGGCCCTGTCCCTTCTTATTCTTCGTGTAAGGCGTAGACGGTGAAGAATTACCCCAAATGGAGGAGCAGCCCGTAGCGTTGGCAATGAACATTCTGTCGCCGAACAGCTGGGTCATCAGCTTCGCGTAAGGAGTCTCGCCACAGCCTGCGCAGGCACCGGAGTATTCCAGCAGGGGCTGCTTGAACTGGCTTCCCTTAACCGTAGTCTCCTTAAACTTCGTCCACACTTCCGGCTTCTCCGGCAGCGCCTGAGCCCACTCGAAGATCTCCTGCTGCTTTATATTCTCTTCCAGAGGGGTCATTTCCAAAGCCTTAGCCCCCTTCCTGCCGGGGCAGACATTGGCACAGGAACCGCATCCGGTACAATCCATCGCGGAAACCGTCATCGTAAACTTGTAACCGGGCATCCCGGTCATATCGACCATCTTCATGTCCGCCGGAGCCTTAGCAGCCTCTTCCCCGGTCAGAATAACCGGACGGATCACTGCGTGAGGGCAAACATAAGAGCAGAAATTACACTGGATGCAGTTCTCCGTCACCCAGCAGGGTACGTCGACCGCAATACCGCGCTTCTCGTAGGCAGCCGTCCCTGAAGGAGTCGTTCCGTCTACATACTCTGTGAAGGCAGATACAGGCAGGTTGTGGCCATTGTGGGCATTTACCTGCTTCTGCACGTTATTAACAAAGTCTACCGTATCCTGAAAGCCGCCGCTTACCTTCGTCAGCAGATCCTCATCACCGGCTGTCTTCCAGCTTGCAGGAACCTCAACCTTTACAAAGGCGCCGGCGCCGGCATCGATCGCGTCGTGGTTCATCTTAACAATCTTCTCGCCCTTGCGGCCATAAGACTTAGTAGCAGCTTCTTTCATATACTGAATTGCGTCATCCTTCGGGATTACGCCGGAGATTACGAAGAATGCAGACTGCAGGATCGTATTGATGCGTCCGCCCAGGCCAATTTCCTTACCGAGCTTAATACCGTCAATGGTGTAGAAATTGATATTATGATCTGCGATATAGCGCTTCATCTGTCCGGGCAGGTTAACCTCCAGGCCTTCCAGATCCCAGGAGCAGTTCAGCAGGAAGCTTCCGCCGTCTATCACTTCCTGTACCATGTCGTACTTGTTTACATAGGAAGGATTATGGCAGGCTGCAAAGTTCGTCTTAGAAATGAAGTAAGTAGATTTAATCGGATCCTTTCCGAAACGCAGGTGGGAAATCGTCAGGCCGCCGGATTTCTTGGAATCATATTCAAAGTATGCCTGTGCGTACATATCCGTATGGTCACCAATGATCTTAATGGAGTTCTTATTCGCGCCTACGGTGCCATCCGCACCCAGACCCCAGAACTTACAGGAGATTGTGGAAGCAGGTGTCGTAATCGGATCGTCACCGACCGCCAGAGACAGGTTCGTCACATCATCCACAATACCGATGGTGAACACCTTCTTCTCGGTGTTGTTAAATACGGCAATGATCTGTCCGGGAGTGGTGTCCTTGGAACCCAGTCCGTAACGTCCGGTAAATACAGGTGTGTTATGGAACCTGGTGTCCTTCAGAGCCGTTACTACGTCAAGATACAGGGGCTCGGCCAGAGCACCGGGCTCTTTTGTTCTGTCCAGAACGCTGATCTGCTTTACACTGTCCGGAATCACTTCGATCAGGTGCTTTGCGCTGAAAGGTCTGTACAGACGCACTTTTACTACGCCCACCTTCTTACCGGCAGCCATCAGGTATTCTACAGTCTCGTCAATGGTCTCGCAAACGGAACCCATCGCAATGATTACGTGCTCCGCATCGGGTGCGCCATGGTAGTTGAACAGCTTGTAGTCCGTACCGATCCTGGCATTGACTTTATCCATATACTCCTCTACGACCGCAGGGAACTCGTCATAGGTCGTATTACATGCTTCTCTTGCCTGGAAGAAAATATCCGGGTTCTGCGCAGAACCTCTCTGGCAGGGATGGTTCGGATTTAAGGCACTCTTACGGAAAGCATCGATTGCATCATGATCTACAAGGTCATTCAGCTCATCGTAATCCCATACTTCAATCTTCTGTAATTCATGGGAGGTGCGAAAGCCGTCAAAGAAATTCAGAACCGGAACCTTACCTTTAAGAGCTGCACAGTGCGCGACAGCGGTCAGGTCCATAACTTCCTGTACACTGGATTCGCAGAGCATTGCAAATCCGGTCTGGCGACATGCATAGACGTCAGAATGGTCTCCGAAAATAGAAAGTGCGTGGCTGGCCAGCGCACGGGCAGATACGTCAATTACACAGGGAAGCTGTTCACCTGCAATTTTATACATGTTAGGGATCATCAGCAGAAGGCCCTGAGAAGCAGTATAAGTAGTCGTCAGCGCACCGGCTGCCAAAGAACCGTGTACGGCACCTGCGGCGCCTGCTTCAGACTGCATTTCGACAATTTTAACTTCCTGTCCGAAAATGTTCTTTCTGCCTTCGGTTGCCCACTGGTCTGCTACTTCCGCCATAACAGAAGAAGGGGTAATAGGGTAGATGGCTGCCACATCCGTGTACGCGTAAGATACATGGGAGGCGGCGTTATTACCATCCATGGTTTTCATTTTTCTTGCCATAAATCGTATTCCTCCTAGATAAAGTATTATCAAGCTTTTTTACCGTTCAACCCCATTATATACCAAGGTAACAAAATGTCAAATATATATTCAAAAAAGGCTCGAAAAAATTGCATTTTGCGATGAAATACGCTAGAATGACTACAGAGAAAACCCCTGCTTCGGATAACGCGGCAGACCATTAAAACTTCATACGTAACCAAAATCAAAGGAGGGGTACTATGAAACGCAAAAGAATTCTGGCCTGGATCGGCATTGTCTTGCTGGCAGGCATGTATTTAACCAATCTGGTACTGGCATTAATCGGAAGTGAATTTACCCAGAACATGCTGAAGCTCTGTGCCGTCTGCACGGTCGCCATTCCGATTCTTCTGTATGGATGTCTGGTCGCTATGGGCAAGACCGGGAAAAAACCGGATCAGGAAGAGTAAAAATGCACCGTCGTCCTGCGTGCGGTCCAGGATGACGGTGCATTGGTTTTATCTGCCCCAGGTCTCGTACATCAGCATATCTTCTATCGAACGGCGCGCTTTTTCCTTCGGCTCATCTTCCGGATCCGGATAGCCAATGGTCAGCACGGCGACCACATGCTTATCCCCGGGAATTCCCAGGATATCCCGCATCTCCTGCTGGGCAAATAAGCCGGTCCAGCAAGCGCCAAGCCCCAGTTCTACTGCCTTTAACACAATGTGCTCCACTGCAATTGCGGTATCCCGGAGCACCAGTTTCTGCTCTTTATAAGGAGTAGTCTCATGAAACACCACTCCCTCCTCCTTCAGTCTCACCGCGCCATCCGCTACGCATACCAGGAATAACGGCGCCGTCAGCATCCATTTCTGATCATGTTCTGCATGAACAATCTTCTGTTTTATTTCTTCTGAACGCACCGCAATGAAATACCATGGCTGGGTGTGATTCCCCGAAGGAGCCACTCTGGCAGCCTCGATCAGCTGATGCAGAGTTTCCTCGCTGACCGGCTGATCTGTGTATTTGCGTATGCTCCTTCTCTTTTCAAAAATATCCATTTTTTAACACTCCTTCTAACGGAAAATAACCTCATCCCGGCCCGGTCCGTTGGATATCATGCTGATCCGTACGCCCAGCTCCTGCTCAATCGTCTCAATATATCCCCGGCAGTTCTCCGGCAGATCCTCATACTTCCGGATCCCACGGATGTCACACTTCCATCCCGGCAGAGCCTTCCACACCGGCTTCGCCCGCTTCAGTTTCTCCGTAGCCGGAAAATCCTTTGTAACCTTGCCGTCAATTTCATATCCCACACAGATCGGAATCTCATCCAAATAGCCCAATGCATCCACGATCGTCAGGACCACCTCCGTGGCTCCCTGAATCCGGCAGCCATAACGGCTTGCTACGGAGTCAAACCAGCCGATCCGGCGAGGTCTTCCCGTGGTTGCACCGTATTCGCCTTTATCACCGCCTCTGCGCCGCAGCTCCTCTGCCTCGTCACCAAAGATCTCACTCACAAAGGCACCGGCGCCTACTGCGCTGGAATAGGCCTTTACCACTACGGTAATATTCCGGATCGCATAAGGCGGAATTCCTGCGCCAATGGCGCCATAGGCAGCCAGTGTGGAGGAAGAGGTTACCATGGGGTAAATCCCATGGTCCGGATCCTTCAGGGAACCCAGCTGGCCCTCCAGCAAAATATTCTTGCCTTCCTGCAGTGCCTGGTACAGATAAGCCGACACATCACAGACATAAGGCGCTATCATATCCCGGTACTCTAGCAGGGTCTGCATCAGTACGTCCGGCTCCATCGGCGGTTCGTGGTAAAGATGCTCCAGCAGGATATTCTTTATCTCACAAATCTTCTCCACTCGTTCCCGCAGGGTCTTCGTGTTAAAAAGCTCGCTGACCTGGATACCGATCTTCGCATACTTATCCGAATAAAAAGGCGCAATTCCGGACTTGGTTGAACCAAAGGAATAGCCTCCCAGACGTTCTTCCTCGTATTGATCCAACATTACATGATAAGGCATCAGAATCTGTGCCCGATCCGATACCAGCACTTTCGGTTCCGGCACGCCCCTTTCCACCAGATCCTCAATTTCATTAATCAGATAAGGAATATTCAGCGCAACGCCATTTCCGATCACGTTCGTGGTATGGTCATAAAATACACCGGATGGAAGCAAATGCAGTGCAAACCGACCATAGTCGTTGATAATCGTATGTCCCGCATTACTGCCCCCCTGATATCGGATAATGATATCCGACTCTTTTGCCAGCATATCCGTAATCTTGCCTTTTCCTTCGTCACCCCAGTTGGCACCTACAATGGCTCTTACCATATAATCCCTCCCATACTGCCCTTCATCCCGGCAGTTTCTATTGTAAACCGTGGAAAACTCCCACACATTACTGTATTTCCTTATTAACTATATACGAAAAAAAACAGAAAATCAAGTAAAAACCAAGCCCCACCCTAAACACTGTTTTTCGTTCTCCCTTATGTCCAAATAATAGCCGATTTCTTTCATTTATTGCATTTTGTTACAACTTATTCTTTAAGTACGTCTATTTCTCCCAATTTTGGTGCATTTCGTGGCATTATTTGAATTTGATTCTATTTATCGTTATAATCTCCCTATCTACACCGGAGGAATGCTAACTTGCTATTACAACGGCTAAAATTACTGCGCTCTAAAATAAATCAAAGTCAATCTACCTTTGCCAAAAATCTGAATCTGTCCAGAGAAGCCTACTCTATGTACGAAACCGGCCGACGGCAGCCCTCTTGCGAGACCCTGGCTGCTATCGCCAGTTATTGCCATGTCAGCGTAGATTATCTCCTTGGGTTAACGGAAGTGCCGACCCCTGCCAGAGGCCTGAGCCCGGAAGAGGATTTTTTGTTAAAGGGTTTCGGACGGCTGGACAAGCGCGGTCAGGACATCGCTCTGACCGTTATTCGTCATGAACTGCGCCAGCAAACGCCAGGAAAAACGCCGACTAAGCCTAATTAGCCGGGCTTTTTCAGCGCCTCCTTTTGTATTACCAATATTTAGAAAACAGCAAAAAAACGGGGCTGTTGCTGCAGCCCCTGATGCTTTAGGAAATTCCCAGGTATTTCAAGAACCAATATACCAGGCCAAACAGCCAGGAACTGAATACACCATACAGAATTACCGGTCCGGCAATCGTAAAGATCTTGCATCCAATTCCAAAGACCTGTCCCTCCGGCTTGTACTCAATCGCCGGGGCCACTACCGAGTTGGCAAAGCCCGTAATGGGAACCAGCGCGCCGGCACCGCCCCGCTTCACAATGCCTGGAAACAGGTTAAACCCGGTCAGCAGAATACTGCCCCCGATCAGGCAAAGCAGCATGACCGAGCTGGCGTCGTCCTTCTCCAGCCCGGTGCTCATAAACCAGTTTGTCAGTGCCTGCCCCAGTGTACAGATGATTCCCCCGATGAGAAAAGCCCATAACATATTGACCGGTGTACTGTGTACCGGCGTCACTTGCTTAATATACTCGTTATACTGTTGTTGATCCATAATACTCCTTCCTTCAGCTTCCGTTGATTCCTAAAAAAAAGTACAAAAATGCCCCCAGCATTTTCCCCAGCGCCAAGCTAAATATCACGTATTGCAGCCCGCCTGCCAGACGAAACCTGCGGCTCAGAATCGGAAGCACGTCCAGGGTTTCTGCAAGACACATGATCAGTGACCCGATAAAAACCCCATAGCAGATTCCCAGGACTCCGCATAACACCTGCCCGCCCGGAATTGAAAAAGGGTAGAAATACAGTACGCTTCCAAGCGTTCCCCCCAGAATAATACTGTCCTCATACAGACCCACCCGATGGGCTGTACCTGTTTTAGCCGCCAAGCGCTGCACCAGGCCAATGGCCACAATAAATGCATATACAGCCCCCGCCGTGATACCTCCTGCCGCCAGACCGATCATTCCTAATAACAGCTGCTCAAAGAACATCTACATCATCCTCTTTCCTTCCGTCATTTTCAATGATTGCCGCATTGACCTCTTCTTCGTATATCCGCATCTGCACCTCCAAAGGTGTCGGGTCATCCGATACGCGCAGCTTGGATATATGATTGAAGAACACCACGATTCCCAGGAAAAGCCCCAGGCAATAAGTCCACTCCAGAACCGTTCTTCCATCCGAAGGCGTACCTGTAATCAGAGGATACAGTGCCTGAAAAATGGAACTCACATCCACGTCATTATTAAAGGTCATAATGGCAAACGCGGCCCCGGTAAAGGTAATCAGGCAGACAATCGCCGTCTTTAAGAAACTGGCCAACGACTTCTTCTTAGGCTTCTTACGGCAATCCACTACCACATCCGCCTCTCCCAGAAGTGTAACCTGGATCTGCGGATCCCGCGCCTGGATCCTGCTAAGAATCTGAATTGCGGAAATCACATAGCGGTGTTTTCCACCCGCCGGAACCTCCAGGATCAAAAGCTTTTCCCATTTTTGCTTTTCCGAGGTGCTGTCACACCAGATCTCCGCGACCTGTCCCAGCCGGATCTGCCGCTCACGGGATGCGGCTTTGGTTTTAACTTTTACATAGATTTCTTTCTTCATAGGCTGCTCACCTTGTTCCAGACAAGAATTGCGTCAGAAGAAACGCCTTTGGACTGCCCCAGATAGCTCCACATCCACCATGTCAAAAGACACAGGACAAGGAATACCAGGACAATCCCTATAATTCCTGCTCGTTTCATGCTCCAACAACTCCTTTCGGAATTTAGTATGGCTTTTTATCCAAATTTTAATCGAAGATGCTGCAAAATCCGTTTTTCCATCCGGGAAACCTGCACCTGTGAAATTCCCAGCACCGCAGCCACCTGTGTCTGCGTCTGATCTTTAAAATAACGCAAATCAATTAATTGCCGTTCTACGCCCGTTAGTTCTTCTAATACATGCTCCAACATCATCTCATTTAAAAGCTTCTCCTGAAAATCCGACTCCTCCTCCAGCTTATCAATTAAGCAGATATCACTGCCCTCGCTGTGATAAATTGTTTTATAAATCGACTCCACTTCTGCCCCGGATTCCAACGCCACCGCCAGCTCCTCTGCTTCTACTCCCATCTTGTCCGAAAGCTCTAAGAGCGTTGGCTCCCGGCCCAGCTGCGTCCCCAGCTGTTCCCCCGCATATTTTGCTTTCATGGCCATTTCCTTCAGAGAACGGCTCACCTTGATCATCCCGTCATCCCGAAGAAAGCGCTTTACCTCTCCGCTGATAATCGGCACCGCATAGGTAGAGAACTTCACTTCGTAGGAGAGATCAAACTTATCAATTGCCTTTAGCAGTCCGATGCTGCCAATTTGAGCCAGATCCTCCAGGTCATGCCCACGTCCTACAAAACGCCGGACAATACTCCAGACTAACCCCATATTTTCCGTGACCAGACGGTCTCTGGCTTCCCGGTCACCGTTTTTTGCTGCCTTTAGCAGACAGAGATTTGTATCCATGCACATAAGCCATCACCGTCTGCCAATCATTTTTTTCATTGTAACCAGCGTTCCTTTACCCGGCTCAGATTCTACGATTACCTCTTCCATAAATGCTTCCATAAAATAGAATCCCATACCGGACCGGTCGCCGGAAGGCTTTGAGGTAAACAGCGGCGTCCTGGCCTGCTCAATGTCCTCAATGCCGATTCCATGATCCCGCACCTGTACCATCACCTGGGAACCTTCCAGCTCCATCGTCAGGGTAATGTTCCCCTCCCGGCCTTCATATCCATGAAGAATCGAGTTACTGACCGCTTCGGAAATTGCCGTCTTAATGTCCTCCATTTCTTCCATGGTTGGATCCACTCGTGTCAAAAAGGCAGTCGCTACCGCCCTTGCAAAGGATTCATTCTGGGACCTGCTTTCTATAATCAGTTCCATTCTTTCCTTTCGTGCTTCCATCATATCCTTCCACTCTCCTTCCTATTTCAGTAAGGCCCCTTCTCTGTCTTCATATTTTTTTACAAGTTTTTCGATTCCGGACATCTTAATCAGACGCTCCGTCCTCCGCCCGGCTCCATATATGGCCACGTCACCTCCGGATTCCTGCATTCTCTTATACCGGCCCAGGATGAGGCCGATGCCGGAGCTGTCCATAAAGGATGTCGACGAAAAGTCCAGAACAACGCGCTTAATTTCATTTTCCGCCAGTAAACTTTCTGAATCCTGCTGCAGATCGCGGCAGCTGTGGTGATCCAGTTCCTCCGGAAGATGGATCACAAGATTTTCCCCAATGAGTTCGTATTCCATGCTGTCTCCTTTCACGTTTTGGTGTCAATTCAATAAAAAATATACAAAAAATAAGACCTGCACCTTGTTTTTTCTTCTGGTGTAGGTCTTATTTTATTTGTCTGCCGGTAGTCAGGGGAAGGGTTAGCCTACCCGCCGTTTAGCCAGGCTATAGTATTCGCTCTGAGGGAAACGATTCACAAGATCATTAAAATACTCCGCTGCCTTTGCTTCATCCTGCTTTGCTTCATAACAGAATCCCATATAGTAGATCGCCGGATCATAGTCCTTATTCAAATCCAGACAGGACTGGAATTCGGCAATGGCGTCATCGTATTTGTAGCTGTCTGCCAATGCCTTACCGCTGCTAAAGATTTTCTCCAGCATGCCGTCTCTTTCAATAAATTCCTTCAGCTGATTATAACTAGCCATAAAGGCTTCGAAGTCCGCTGCGGAAGGATTGATTCCGGTAAACGCGCTTACCAGCTCTCCCCACTCCTCCTTGAAATAATGGGAGTATGCCACTAACAGCCGGTCATAGTTCGTCAGAGTACCGTCCTCACCAATATACTGTTCCATTTGCGCTGCCATGGCGTCCCGCTCACTTGTAAGCGTCTCCACCTGACTGTTTAAGCTGTTGATCTCTGCATCCTTGCCGCTTAGCTTCTCAGCGTAAGAGATCATGGTCTGGTTCCAGCGGACATTTTCCGCCTGCTGCGCGGATGGTCGGATCAGGAAAAAGTAGGCGCTGACAGCAATAGCCAGTCCCAGTAACATTCCCAGGGTCATCAGCAGTACCCTCGGTTTCTCCGAATATTTTGGCACAATGACCTCATTAGAGGCTTGCTGCGCAATCTGCTGCTCCAGATAACTCGCCTGCTTGGCTTTCGGTCTGGTAGCTTTGCCTTTCACTTCCCTGATATATTTCAGGCAATAGGTATTTCCCCTGTCAATTTGCAGAGCATGCTTCAAAATCCGTCCCGCTTTGGAATAATCGTTCTCTCTAATATACAGCAGCGCCAGCAGCTGATAGGCTTTAATCATTTTCGGGTACTGGCTGATTACGCCCCGCAGCTGTATAATGGCCAGATCCTCACTGTCATTCTGCGCATATTCCAGTGCCAGGTTAAATTTCTTAACCGCCTGGTTCATATTCTCCAGCCCGGACTTGTCACCTTGTACCTGCTCCAAATACTGGTTCGCCAGATTGTCCTCCGGCTGCAGGTTCTTACTGACCACCCATTGGCAAAGGGCTTCCACAAATTCCCCCAGCTCATAGTAAATCAGACCCAGGAGGTTGCGCGCCGGGATGTTTTTCTTGTCAAACTGAAGGCTTTTGCTTAATGCCTCAATTGCACCGGTCAGATCCCGCATCCGTGCCTTCTCCAGGCCTGTATTATAATAGCTGTTGGAAATCCGGACAATCTTTTTGTATATTGATACGTCGGCGCCGCAGCGCAAACACAACCGTCCGGCCCCTAACGTATTTCCACATTGGTAACAGATCATTACTGACGCTCCTTCTCTTTCAATATCTCCAACATAATATCGGTCATATCACGCAAATTCATATTCACAATTACGTCTTCTGCCTGGTCTATTTCTTTGCTGGGCTTGAATTTGCTCAGTTCTTCTTCATAGTTAATCATAACGGCATTTCCTCCTGAGTTCTCTTTTACCGATGTTAATACCTGCGAATTGCCGCGCACTTTGTGCGCCCGCAATCCTGCTTTTTCATGCAAGCATGAAACGTATGACTTTTTGACCCTGGTATCATTATAATATACCACTCGGATTATGCAAGAAATTTCTTCCGCAGGAATCGACTTAATTGTAGAAATCCGGATTTTTTCGGCTTTCCCTCCCCCCCCAAAAAAATTTATTGACAAGTATATCGGCTTCCGATATACTATGGGTAGCTATATATCGGAAGCCGATATATCGTCTGATGATATAGCCGTACCAACTTCATGAAGGGCAGCCTTTTCATGGTTTCAGAAAGGAGGCGCCACATGCCGGAGAGTAGTGAACGCGGAGCGCTTACCGAGGGGGTTTATTACATTCTTCTTTCCCTCTGTCAGCCACTGCATGGATATGGCATTATGCAGAAAGTCTCTGAGATGAGCGGCGGCAGAGTCAGCCTGGGAGCCGGTACCTTATACGGTGCCCTGAATACGCTCGTGGAAAAGGGATGGATCCAGTCTGCCGGAAGTCAGGAAAATTCCCGCAAAAAAGAATACTGTATTACAGCTGCCGGACAGCAGGCCATCCTGCGGGAAATGGAACGGCTGCAAGAATTGCTGGATGCCGGTGAAACGTTCCGGGAGGAGAAAACATGAGAACAAGCATCTGGAAAGCATATTATAATGAAGAGAAAGAAGAACAGTGGCTGCAGGAAATGGCAGCCCAGGAGCAAGCTCTGATTCATTATAAGTGGGTCCACTATGTATTCGAGCCCTGTAAGCCAAGTGAATACCTTTACCGGGTAGAATTCCTGGAGCATATGGCATACCACCCCGAAAGCCGTCTTTACCTGCAATTCTTAGAAGACATGGATATCGAATGTGTCGGTACCTGGATGCACTGGGCAGTCCTGCGTAAGAAAAATAGTGGCGAGCCCTTTCAGATCCTTACGGATTACGATTCCCGGATCCGTCAATGCAGGAAAGCATGCCACTGGTATATGGTGTTCTTTCTATTCGAATTGGCGATACTATTGCTGGAGGCATGGGTCGGACTCTACGACTATTTTGTATACGGTGATTTTTCCCTGGTATTTCCGCTCTGCGTGCTGATAATCCTGCTGTTCGTGCTGGGGATTGGAAACCAGTACCGCCGGCTGCGCCGCACATTAAAGCGCTACCAGAGGGAGAAAGCGATCTTTGAAGCCTGATAGTACTTAAACAAAAATAAATGGAGGAAGTATTAATGAAGCTGGAAGTCAAGAACATCAAAAAGTCCTTCGGAGAAATAGAAATTCTCCATGGCATGACCTTTGAGGTAGAGAGCGGTAAAGCCTTAGGCCTCCTTGGTCGGAACGGTGCCGGAAAGACCACGACCATTCGGATCCTAATGGATATTTTCCGGGCTGATTCCGGCGAAATTCTTCTGGACGGCAAGAAATTCGAACCTCGCATGCACCCGGTTGGCTATCTGCCGGAGGAACGTGGACTCTATCCGAAGAAAACCGTGCTGGAACAAATGATTTACCTGGGCCGGCTGCGGGGCCTGGACAAAAAGGAAGCCGAAGCCAACAGTATGCACTGGCTGAAGCGTCTGGAGGTGGACCAGTACGCTAAGCGAAAGCTGGATACGCTGTCCAAAGGAAACCAGCAGAAGGTACAGCTGGCCTCCGCACTGGTAAACAATCCGGAAATTGTCATTCTGGATGAGCCTTTTAGCGGCCTGGATCCGGTGAACTCCCGGATTTTAAAGGATGTGATTCTGGAGCTGATTGGAGAGAACCGTCTGGTGATCTTTTCCAGCCATCAAATGAGCTACGTAGAGGAATTCTGTGAAGAAATTGCCGTCATTAACTTCGGGGAAGTCGTACTCGCCGGGCATTTAAAGGAGATCAAGCGAGAGTTCGGTAAAGACCGGCTGATCCTGAGCTCTGACAACTACTCTCTTACGGAGCTGTCCGCCATCTGCCAGGAACGCTTCCAGGGACTGATCGAGCAGAATAAGGTCACTAAGAACTTCCTGATTCTCAAGCTGACTGCCGGTAAGACCCGCGCAGACCTGCTGTCTGCCCTGTTAACTACTGACGTCTGTGTTGAGCATTTTGGAGTCTATGAGCCTTCCCTGAACGACATTTTCGTTGCAAAGGTCGGCGATGAAGAAACACTGGGAGGTGCTAAATGAAGAATTTATTCATTATATTAGGATTCGAACTTGGAAATTATCTGAAGAATAAGGCTTACATGCTCATGACCATCCTGGTAGGAGTTCTGGCAATCGCCGCCATGTTTCTCCCCCATGTAATCGATCTTTTCGGAGAAGACACCAGTGACGCACAGGTTACCATGGTACTCTGCGATCCGGATGAGACCATCTCCGATGAGCTTTTGGCCTCCTTTTTCCCGGATTGCACCTTCCAAAGAGTAGATGAGCCGGCACTAAAGGAGAAGGTAGAGCAGCAGCAGGTCGATGCAGGCTTCCTGGTGACTTCCCCGGAATCCTTTGAATATGTCGTGTATAACAAAGGCATGTGGGATTCCGAGCAAGAAATCTTCCGCTCGCTGATGCAGACCGAAGCCTTCCGGCATTACTGCGAGGTCAACAATCTGAATTATGCGGAGCTTGCCGGCACTCTCGGGACAGAGATTTCCAGTACGGAAACAGTACTTGGCAAAGACTCTACCCAGAATTACTGGTACTGCTATGCCTTAGTGATTGTCGTATTTATGCTGATTGTCTTATACGGCGTCATGATCGCCACCTCGGTTACCGTTGAGAAGAGCAACCGCTCCATTGAGGTCCTGGTCACCAGTACCAGCTCCAGCAGTCTGCTGTTCGGCAAAGTAATCGCCGGAGCCATTGCCAGCATCTTACAGTGCGGTTTTCTTCTGGGAGGTCTCCTGCTTTCTTACCGGATTAACCAGGAAGCCTGGGGACACCGGCTGGATTTCCTGCTCGACATTCCCGCAGAAGTACTGCTTACCTTCGCCTTCTTCGGACTCTTCGGCTTCCTCTTCTATGCCTTCCTCTATGGCATGATGGGCGCCCTGGTATCGAAGACCGAGGATATTAATAAAACCACCGGTAATGTACAGATGGTTTTGATGGTCGTATATTTCCTCGTATTGTTCCAGATCCAGAGTCCGGATGGAATTGTAATCAAGATCGCTTCTTATCTGCCGATCAGTTCTTACAGCGCCATGTTCATCCGGATTGCCATGGGAACCGTCTCCGCCTGGGAAGTCATTCTCTCCGGAGTTATTCTGGTGGCTTCCACCATCGGCGTCGGAATCCTGGGAGCAAAGATCTACCGGAACAGCACCCTCCGCTATGGCAATCCCATTAAGATCCGTCATGCTTTGAAGGGACTGAAGCAGTCTTAGTTTAATTAGAAGCCATTTCCTATCAGACAAGTAAAAAGAGCAGGGGAATGGGAGGGTCCTGCTCTTTTTGGGAGAAAAACTATTAACAGTTAAAACGTAACATGTTTTATAAACGATTGCAAGAGTAGGACGGCTTTTTTAGCAGCTTCTTAACAGCTTATCCGACCTCCTCGGCCATACGGTAACCAATGCCAATCTCTGTAAAAATGTACTGCGGCTCCGCTGGATTTTCTTCGATCTTCCGGCGGATATTGGCCATATTCACCCGGAGAATCCGGTTGTCCTCCTCTATATACGGTCCCCAGATCTGGGTCATAATCGCATCGTGGGTAACTACCCGTCCGGCGTTCTTCGCTAAAAGAGACACCAGCTTATACTCTACGCCGGTCAAGTGTACCTCTTCCCTCTTCAGAGTCACAACTCTCTTCTCAAAATCAATGCACAGATCCCCCACCTGATAGCAGGAGCTGGGACTGCCGCTGGCCGTCAGCGGCTGATTGCTGTGACGCAGGGCTGTACGGATCCGGGCAAGCAGCTCCGAAGAACCAAAAGGCTTCGTGATATAGTCATCGGCCCCCAGATCCAATGCCTGTACCTTCTCCTTCTCCTGGGTTCTGGCAGAAATCACAATCAGCGGAAGGTTCGACCATTCCCGTACCTGACGGATAATTTCACTGCCGTCCATGTCCGGCAGCCCCAAATCCAACAGCACCAGATCCGGACAACGGGAAGTAATCATGGAAATTCCCTCTTCCCCTGTATTCGCCATACTGATCCTATAATTTTGAACGGAAAGAGCTGTCTTAATAAAGTTGCAAATACTCTTCTCATCCTCTATAATTAAAATATGCAATTTAGTGGACATGCGCATTCTCCTTTTGCATAGATTTCCCAAAAAGCAGTACTATGATGTTGGGGGCAAAAGGTATTTTGACCCCTGATACCTACGGATTGCTACGCACTTTGTGCTTCCGCAATCCTAAAAACATTCGAAATCCGCCCTGTTCGGGCTGCTTTCTCATGTTTTGCGGGTCTCAAAGTCATGCTTTTTCATGCAAGCATGAAATGCATGACCTTTTGACCCTGGTATCATACTATAAATAATGTATCATCTGAAAAGTATTCCCTCAAGAATCCACTATCATTCTTAGCGGTATATTAACATAAATACATCCGCATATTTTATCGAGGTAACTTATGAAAAAACAGATACTCCGAAACCTTACCATCACGATCCTTTTGCTTTGCGTAGCCTCTCTGCTGTCCATGATCTATTTCTCCGCCACGGACCGGAAAAGCAATGCCGCGATCCTCTACATCCTGGCGCTGGTGCTGATCGCCCGCTATACGGATGGCTATCTCTGGGGCATTCTGGCTTCCGTCGTGGGAGTGATTGCCGTAAACTTCTTTTTCACCTATCCCTATTTTGCCTTTAACTTCACGATCAGCGGCTACCCGGTGGCTTTTATCGGAATGCTGACCATTTCCATTATTACCAGTGCAACGACCACCCATTTGCGGAAGCAAACGCAAATCAATGCAGAACGGGAAAAGATTCTGCAGGAGGCCGAAAAGGAAAAAATGCGGGCAAATCTCCTGCGGGCGGTTTCTCACGACTTACGTACTCCCCTGACCGGCATCATTGGCGCGAGTGCCACCTTTCTGGAAGAGGAGGAGGCCTTGAGCAGCACAGAGAAACGTGAACTGATCCAGCATGTCCAAGAAGATGGACAATGGCTGCTGAACATGGTTGAGAACTTACTCTCCATCACCCGGATCCATGGCGAAACTGCCCGTGTGACCAAGACCATGGAAGCAGTGGAGGAAGTGGTATCCGAAGCCGTCAATAGGCTCAAGAAGAGACTTCCCTCTGCCTCAATCGCTGTTCAAGTTCCCAATGAGCTGATTATGGCGCCCATGGATCCAACGCTGATTGAGCAGGTTCTCATCAATTTGATGGAGAACGCCGTCTGCCATTCCAAAAGTACTAAGCCCATCCAATGCATGGTAGATGCCGATGAACAATTCGTTCATTTTTTGATCTATGACTTTGGGATCGGTATTGCGGAGGACCGCCTGGAAACCATTTTTGACGGCTATCCGGCCCATGAGCATAAAAGTGCCGATACCAGAAAAGGAATGGGAATCGGTCTTACCATTTGTAAGACGATTATCAAGGCACACGGCGGAACTATCTCTGCCGCTAACCATGAGGAAGGAGCCATTTTCTCCTTCACACTGCCGCTGCAGGACGAGAATATGCCTTCTTAGAATAGTAAGCTTGCCAGATAGACCGCTGCCGACGCCCCCACCGCCACTGTTAAAAGCCCTTTCCCCCAAAAAGCCAGCGCTACAGCTGCTATGGTTCCTACTGCTGCTGTAGCCGCAGACCCGGTGGCTTCCAGAATATCCGGAAATGTCATCGCGGACAGCACCGCATAAGGCACATAATATAAGAAAGACCGAACCGTAACATTTTCAATTCTTTTCCGCACGGCTGCCATCGGCAGCATCCGAATCAGGTAGGTCACTCCGGCCATTACGCCGACACTGATTAACACTCTGGTCATATCCATTTATTCTTCCTCCCTCTCTGCCTTTACGGGGAACAGCACGGCTGCAATTCCGCTGACAAGAATCGTAATGATAATAATCCCCCAGCCTCCGGACAGTTCCTTTATCCATGGCAGATACCGGATACCAATGCTGCAAAGTCCGGCGAATACTACCGTAAACAATACCGGCCGGCTTTTTCTGGCCGGAGGAACAATCACCGCGATAAACATTCCATACAACGCAATCCCCAAGGCTCCCGAAAGCCTCTCCGGCAGCAGATTCGTCGCCATCCCGCCGATCAGTGTGCCGCCGGTCCAGCCGGCCACCGGCAGCAGAATCATCCCTGCCATATAAGCGGCGGATAGCGGACCGGGATGCTGCATGGATACTGCGAAAATCTCATCTGTCACCCCAAAGGACACCGCCAGTCGCTTCCGCAAGGGCATCTTTTCTTCCACCTTCTGCGACAGGGACAGGGACATTAAAAAATACCGAAGATTAATAACCAGTGTCGTGACGGCAATCTCCAGACAAGTCCCTCCCGCCAGAATCAGATTTGTCCCTGCAAACTGTCCGGCACTGGTCAGATTGGATAAGGAAATCAGCCCCGCCACCCACAAAGGAAGACCTGCCAATACCGCCCGCATTCCATACGCAAACGATACCGACAGGTAGCCCAGACATATGGGCAGGCCATCCTTCAGGCCTTCTATAAACTCCTTCTTCTCTCTCATCTTCCTTTCTCCTTACCGGCTTTTTCCCGCTGCGCGGTACGGTATGGCTTTCGTACCTGATAATAGCAGATCATATGCACCACTGCTGTAATAAACCAGGTAATCGGATAGGACACATACAAGGTTCCCAGGGTAGGATTCCATACAAATATGGTAAAGATCCACAGGATCCGCAAACCGCAGGCGCCGATTGTGGAGACAATCATCGGCATTATGGAATATCCCATTCCCCGCAGGGTGCCTACCATCGTATCCATCCAGCCGCAAGTAAAAAACAGGGGCAGAAACCAGCTAAGGCGCAGCACCGCATAACGGGTCACTTCCGCATCGGAAGTATAGAGGCCGAGCAGCTGTTCCCGAAACAACAGCAGCAGACCGCTTAAAGCCAGACCGGTAATCGTTGCCAGGATCAGGCAGTTCTTCAGTACCTTTCCGACCCGGTCCTGACGCCCTGCGCCCAGGTTCTGTCCCGTAAAGCAAAGGGCTGCATGGTGAAAGGCATTCATTCCGGCATAGGCAAAGCCCTCCAGGTTGGAGGCTGCCGTATTTCCCGCCATTACTACGGAGCCGAAGGAATTGACCGAGGACTGGATCAGTACATTTGACAACGAAAAAATAGACCCCTGAAGTCCGGCCGGAAGCCCCGTCCGGATAATTCTCTTCATCTTACTCTTATGAATTTTCAGTTTCTTTAAATCCAGGCGCAGACTGCCCTCTGCCTTCAGAAGGCAGCGGACGACCAACCCCGCAGATATACACTGGGACAGTACGGTGGCCAGAGCCACTCCGGCCACACCCATCTCCCACTCAATAACAAAATACAGGTTCAGCAGTACATTCACCACACCGGCCGCCATCAGGTAATACAGCGGGCGTCTGGTATCTCCGACGGAGCGCAGGACGGCACTGCCAAAGTTATACAGCAGAATCACCGGCATTCCGGCGAAGTAAATTCGGATATATAAGGCGGCATGGTCCAGCACGTCATCCGGCGTTCCCATCCAGCTAAGAAACAACTCCGCCAGTAAGATTCCCACGCCGGCCAGTACTACCCCACAAATCAGGCTCAGGGCAATTGCCGTATGCACGGTCTGATTCACATTCTCATCCTGCCCTGCACCATAAAATTGTGCTACCAGTACGTTAACACCTACTGAGAAGCCAATGAATACATTGGTCATCAGGTTGACCAGAGAACCGGTAGCACCCACTGCCGCTAATGCATGCCGGCCTGCATAACGGCCTGCAATCGCTACATCTGCCGCGTTAAAGAGCAGCTGCAGCATTCCCGAAATCATCAGCGGGACTGCGAAAATCAAAATTTTCCGAAACAGCGGACCATTGCACATATCCATTTCATAGGTTTTTGACTGCATTTTTTAATTCCTTCTATACTTATCGGTATTTACCGTATGCAAAGCTATTACATTTGTTTCCTTACCACTCTGTAGTCGTCATCCATCCGGAAATAGGGACAGGAAAAGGCGGCTCCTTTTAAGAAGTTCAGCATTTCATCTTCATCCAGACTGACCTCACAGGTATAGCATTCATCCTCTTCGTCAAATACGTAGTTGATACAATATTCGCAGTTTGCCGCTTCCATCACCACGCGCCTCCTTGTTATTGGCCGAATGGCCATCGGTTATACCCGAAGGGTACTCCTTATACAAACATGTAGCCGCCCATTTCCAATACATTGACGGCTTCATCGAATTTCTCTTTCTTTACCAGCACATAATCCGTATGGAAGGTCCGAATAACAAAAAGTCCGATTCTGGCGTTGGCCAGTACCGTCGTCAGCTTTGCCAGAATTCCTACCGTAGAGAACTCCAGGGTTCCCATAATCCGGAATCCGCGCCAGCCGTCGTCACAGCTCAGGCAATCGGCCGGTACCTGATCGGAAGCACATACCAGCGACAGCTCTTCATCGGTCTTTGCCACAAAGCAAAAGGTATCTTCGAAATTCACCTGGGATATATCCTTGATTTTACAAATAGACATTTCTCTCTCAATAACTTTTAATTCCATCGTTTTCCCTCCTTCTTAATAACCTGTTCAAAAAGTGACTGTCCTGGTCGCAATCCGCTCTGTAAATTCCTGATCATGCTCTACAAAGAGTAAGGTTGGCTCAAATTTCAAAAGCAGCTCTTCCACCTGCATCCGCGAAAACACATCCATAAAGTTCAGCGGTTCATCCCAGAGATACAGGTGCGCCGGCTGGCACAGGCTCCGCCCCAGCAGAACCTTCTTCTTCTGTCCTTCACTGAAATTGGACAGATCCTTCTCAAACTGCACCCGCGGAAAATCCAGTTTACGCAGAATGGCTAAGAACAGACTTTCTTCAATCCCACACTTTCTGGCATACTCCAACACACTGCCCTTCAAAAAAGCCGTACTCTGCGGCACATAAGACAAAATCAGGCCGCTGCCTAGACGCACCGTGCCGCTGCAGGCGATCTCCTCTCCCATAATCCGCTTCAGAATGCTGGATTTACCGCTGCCATTCGAGCCCTGCAGGGAAATCCGCTCTCCCCGGCACAGGGTAAGATTGATCCCGGAGCAGACTTGCCGCTCTTCATAAAACAAGGACACATCCCGTAATACCAAAAGCTCTTCCTTCGGATATTGCAGCGGATTAAGTTTCAGACTCTCTACTGTTTCCAGATTTTGTAATAAGGAAGATTTTTCTTCGATGGCACGCTCCTGGCGGTGTTCCAGATTTTTACGCCGCTGCTGCATCCGTCGGGACTTCTCTCCAATATAGGCACGGGTATCGATGTTCTTCTCATGAGCCATGGACTTATGGCCAATCTTCGTGGCCTCCACCGCATCGCCCCATTCCCTGGTCTGGCGGGCTGCTGCATTCAGCTTCTTAATATCCTTTTGCAGCCGCTCATTCTCCCCCTGCTCAAAGGCATCCCGCATCCGCTTATTCTGGTACCAGGTAGAGAAATTCCCCTTCTGCACTTCAATATCGGACTTATTAATCGCCAGAATATGATCTACACAGGCATCCAGGAACCGCCGGTCGTGAGACACCAGAATAAAACCTTTCTTAGAATTCAGGTACTCACTTACCAGCCGGCGCCCCTTCTGGTCCAAATGGTTCGTCGGTTCGTCAATTAGCAGGAAGTTCCCCTCCTTGGCAAAGAGTACTGCCAGCAGCACCTTTGTCTGCTCTCCATTGGACAGCGTATCAAAGGGCCGGAATAGTACCTCCTCCGGAATTCTCAGCTTAGAGAACTCCCGCAGAACCTTCCAGAACTCATGCTCCGGATCTGCCTGTGTCACTACCTCCATGGTATCCAGACGCTTGTCCGCTATGGCAAATGGAAAATAGTCAAAAGGTACATTGGCAGAGATATTACCGCTGTATTCGTATTCCCCCATCAGGAGCTTTAAAAAAGTGGTCTTTCCCCGGCCATTCCGTCCGGTAAAGCCCAGCTTCCAGTCCGTATCCATCTGAAAGGATACGTTATCAAAAATAAGATCATAATTCTCCTCATAAGAGAAGGTTAGATTCGTAATTTGTATTTGTGACATTCTGCACCTCCAATATCTCTTTTTCCCTTACGCTCCTTTGACAAGGACTAAGGAAATGGCTGCAAGAATCTTCATTCCCACAGCCAATCGATACAAAAAGATGCGCCCGCCAGCAGGCAGGAATCTTATAACTTGACAGGATTAAATGGAATGAAATATGTTCCCTGCAGTACGCAACTATAAACAGGCCGTCCAGCCTGCTTTCCAATAACACGTAATTTCTTCCGCAAGAAACATTACTTCATCTTTTCACCTCAAATCCGTTTATTCCTTAATGTAGTATACTTCAGGTTAAACCACCTGTCAACCTTCGTTTTGGAAGGATTCCTGACCCTTCCCTGACTTCTTGCAATACTCCAGATAGCTCCTTTTAATCGCAGGATACAACCCCTGAGAAATTGGAATCTGATACCCATTCTTCATATGAAACTGCCTTCCTTCCATCTGGCGGACATATGCCTGGTTCACCACGTATGACTGGTGCGGCCGGACAAACTGCTGCTCCGCCAGTAAGGGGGCAATCACCTTATCCATCGACTCACGCAGAGTTACACTGCGGACCTCTTTATCGCCTGTCAGCGTAAAGGTCAGCGTATGATTCCACCACTCTCCGTATTGAATAGATTCTATCGGCAGCCGCATAACCCCTTCCTTGGTGCGGATCTGAAACCATTTATCCGAATTCTTCTTCACCTGAGCCAGTGCAATATCCAGTTCTACATAGAGTTTTTCCATTTCTACCGGCTTCAGAAGGTATCCGGAAGCCCGGACACGGAAGGCATCCACGGCAAAGTCCCCGGATCCGGTTATATAAATCAGCGCCGCCTGCTTGTCCAGGCTCCGGATCTGATCCCCCAGTTCGATCCCGGTTACCAGTGGCATCACCACATCTAAGATATACACATCAAAATTGCCGCTCTTAGCAATATCATCTAACAGTGCTACAGAATCCATATAATATTGAATCTGAAGATCCAGTGCCGGATTGTTCTCTTGATAAACTTGTAAGAACTCTTTGACAATCGCAAGCTGTATCTCATTATCGTCACAAACTGCAATCCTGGTCATACTACCCAACTCCTTTACTTTCGTCTCCATTATCCCCTTAAATTATAGCACACATTTTCTTTTTTACAACTGTCAAAGATGGAAAAATAGGGGATGTTGCAAAACTGATGTAAGTTGGCTTTGTAGCATCTCCCTTTTTATGCCGCAAAATAGAAAAGTAGGTTCCGAAGAACCTACCCTCCATGGTATAATTAGATATGCATAGTAACCA
>Ga0153928_1000101_pt1 | contig 43884 bp, 24 predicted proteins | sample TSNJ012MetaG_FD_106656 | JGI IMG/M metagenome (GOLD analysis project Ga0153928, IMG submission 106656) | Attine ant fungus gardens microbial communities from New Jersey, USA - TSNJ012 MetaG | ecosystem: Host-associated > Fungi > Mycelium > Unclassified | place: USA: New Jersey, Wharton State...
ATTTTTAGAGTATTTTTTGTTTTAGTTTTTTTATTTAAATAGTGGCCTTTTTTATTTTTGAGAGGCTTCTTTTAAGAGAATTATTTGTGTAATTTTAGCTATTTTTGCTTTTTTTTTATTTATTTTTTTTTTATCAACTTAAAATTATTATTTTTTATTTATTTAAATATAAAGATCTAATTAGTCAATAGTTTATAGTAAGTTATTAAAATAATTATATAACAATTGGAATATACTAAATAGTAAATATACAATGAATAACTTAAAACGGTTAAGTTTAAATCTAAATGTATAAAATATAAAAATAGGTAAAATATCTGTATTTATTATAGTAAGTTTAAATTCAATAAATTTGTTTAAGAAAATAATGGTTACTTTTTATTCTCAAACTGGTTTTAATTAATGTGTTATGCTTATTGGAAATCAAGATGGTGAATAGTTTTTAATAGAAATTTATAAATAAATTAAAATATTAATTATGATGATAATGAAACTACAAATTAGATAATAATCCAATAGATAATTAAACTAAATTAAGTTAGTTAAGAATAGATAAACTATATATAATAGTATATTAAATATTATATAAAATATAATCTTACAAGATACATCTTAAATATGGTATACTTTATTATATACGATAATAGATAATTGTGAATATATAGAACAAATTAATTTTAGTACCAAAATAAAAGTAATAAGTGCAATAGAATAAAACTAATAATATTATTTATTTAAATTTTTAAATTATTATTTATAATATTAGTACACTTTGTGTGTTTTTAATATAAAAAATATAATTTTATTTAATTATTTTAATAATTTTATTATAAATTTTATTAGATAAGAAATAAACATATATAAAACTAATATTGAATAAGTAAAATATTTATAAACTCTATTTATACTAAGTTGTTAAATTGGATAATAGTTAACTTAAAAAGAACAATCTTAAAATGTTATGTATGGAGTTACGAATATCTAAGATAATTGAGATAATATTAAGAATTAGGAAGTTAAGTAATAAATGTATAAGTACAAAAGTAGCAAAAGAATTCTTAGGAAAACTAGTAATTTGTTTACTTTAATGTTAAAATTGATCTTATTATATACCAATTAATTAATATATTAATATTTATATAAAAATTAAATTATTTAATAAATCTTTATAGAGATAGTTTACTTAGTTTAATTAAAGTTTATATTTTACACAATTACTACAGTTGAAAAACCCAAATAGATTGATTTTAATTTGTTTAATTAATATTAAATTTTTAGAATCTGGTTATATTGATCTATTTGCATATCTCATATGGATTACTTATTTTAAGTAAGTTTAATACTACTATCTGGTGCTGAATATATATATACAAACAATGGAATTTTAAAAAGAAAGTAAATTATCCCCAACCCAAAATTTAAACATATAAAAGTCTTTATGGTGTGTGTTCTTGGGTATTATTTTATAAAATAATTATAATCTTCTATATAATCTAAATGGTATATTACTAAGTGAGGAAATTAGTCACTGAGGTAGTAAAATTTATTTACTATATGCAAAAATTATTATATTTTTAATCTTTTTTTTAGATTATTATTTTATAATTTTATTATTTAAAAACTTATATTTTAATCTTAGAGATGTAATTCAAAATGAGGTAGTAACTAACCAACACCAAATTTTAAACTTATACAAATATTTTAGCCCTAGGAAGAATAGGATAGCATCTTTGCTATAAATGAATAATTTCAGTATAATCTACCTAAAAAATCTAAATTAGTTAAGTTTGTTTTTTTCTTTCTCGGTCTAACACACCATAAAGCTAGATTTCTTGGACAGTATATTTAGATAAAGTAGTGTGTGTTATTTTATTTCTTAAGTTGAATAGAATATTAAATTTTACGAAAAATGAGTAAGAAAAGTATTAAATATATAATTTTCAATTAACACCAGATTCTTAAAAGTAATATCCGATTACCTTAAAATAATAATTTAATCAGTCTAACTATTAACTTTCTTTATCAAACAAAAAACAAAAACGGAAATTTCTAGTAAATTAAATTCTACAAAAATCAAATTGATTGATTCGGTGGTAGATAATGATAAAGATTCAGATTAATATTCCTTTTGGATTAATTTTACATATAGGTAGCATATACCCTATTTCTTAGCCACTATTGATTATAGCTAATTGGGGTAGGATGGTAATTTTCGTTATTTTTTAAATAATGCCATACACCTCGTTTCTATCCTTTTTATCCTTTTTATCCTTTCAATCGTTTCAATCGTTTTTATGCTTTTTATTGCTCCGCTTGGGTAACTAGTACCTCTTTTTTACAATTCATTTTAGCCTTTTTGTTAAAGTTAACGGTTTTTAGATTTTTATTTATTTATTACATTAGTTAATTTTTATTAATTTTTATTAATTTTGTAAGCCAATAATTTCTATATGTAGATTATAGCAAACTATTCTAACTCAACTTTAAGAACTCACTAACTCTAAATATTTTATAAGTTTAAATTTTTTTATTGTTGCATAGAATTAACAATTTCTTTAATTAAAGTCTACAATCCAATTTAGTCTGTAGGGTTATAATATATAATTATAGTTATCTAACTATTATCTTTTTATATTATTGATATACTACTACTTTTGTCGAATTCTGGAAATATATTCATTAAAAATTAAAAATATTCACATTCCACGTCGTGTGTCCAGTGTGTCCATTCGAATAACTAAAAACAAAAATAAAAGGTTCACACTTTAATCCTAACAATTCGTATCATGCACAATAAATAATTAAAATAATTCTTAATTAATTCTTTAATAATAATTTCTTAATACTTTCTTAATTCTAAGCTTTTAAATTTCTTGGAGCGAATCGATGTATCCTAATGAACTGAGTACCACGTAATAAAATACGAGTAAAACGATGTCAAATCGAGTTCAAAGGTTTATCTGTGTGATAAGTAGTATTCTGTAAGATTTCCATAATTTCGTTATTTCTTACCCCCTTTTTCTAGAAAATGTTAAATTCTTAAATTCTTAAATTCTTAAATTCTTAAATTATTAAATTCTTAAATTCTTTTCCGATAGAAACTAGTGTGGTGTGTAATTATTTATTTTTCATGAAGGTGTTAGATAGCTCTAAAAATTGATGTTGAAATCAATACCAAGAGTTATAAAAATAATTGGATATAAGCTAAGCAGAATTTTAAGGTATTACTAACTTAATTGGAAAAGTAACAACTTGTGGTGTTGTCTAATTTCGGATCAAATCCAAAGTTTTAGCCCCTTTTAGCCTTATTAAATAGTATAAGTTTAAAATTTAATAAATAAATTACTAAGATATAGGGTTAACTAGTTATTATTTATTTACTGTTAGCCAAATAATAGGAAGGTCTGAGATAAAAAAGGTGCAATTAAAAATAATAAGGTGTAAACAATGGCAATTTTATAAAAAATATTTTTTAATTACTTTTATTAAATAAAACTAAAATATAGTTATAAATAAGATAAATATCTTCTAACAATAATATCTCTAACTATTATCCTTCACTTATTCGCAATTTATACATAGTTTTATAAATAAAATTTGACACAAATTCAGCCTAGTAATAACTAGTTAAGCTGTAATATGCTAATTGGTTAAACCATACCAATCATATTGGTGTATTGAAGGGTTCGATTCCCTCTTTCAGCTTTACCACACTATCCCATCTTATTTCTCAAATAAAAGGATAAACATAAAATATATGTCATTTGACACACTTTTGCATAGAATATAATGAATATCCTAATTACCAATATTTCTTCACCCAAAATGGGTATATCACAACAATCTGACTCTTTTTCAGAAAATCAAAAATAAAATATAATTAAAACAGTAATACTCTTTCTAAACTTTAATTTTTTTATTAAAATAATTTTTCTAAGTAAACCTATTTTTATTTTTACTGATAAGAAAGTTGAAATTAAACTATTTTTTTATAAAAATCATAAGAAAGAAATTAATTTCTCAGCTCTATCTAATATTGCACTATATCTTGAAAAAGTATTTGATACAAAAGTATGTTTCGTAATAACACGTATTTATTATCCTTATCTTAATAGTAATATTCTATCTCAATATATACTCCATAATATTAATAGTAATACTTTTCTAAATTTCAAAAGGCTATTCAAATATATCTTTAAAAATACTAATCTACCTGCTAATATTCAAGGTATTAAAATACAAATTAACGGACGACTAACTACTAAAAAAATAGTACCTCGTAAAACCACACAAACTGCCTTTTTCGGATCTTTTTCAATGAACATAAACTTAATATACTTTCTCCACTAATTTAAAGTCCGCAATATCTAAAATATTGATAACAGTATTACATTAATTATTAATAAAAATAAGTAAACAAAACAAAGGATATCCTTATAAAAAATTAGCGCTAACTATTTGATAATATTAACTGATAGAATATATACTATTATTCTTCTATAATAATCTACTAGTAACTATAATTCTTCTATATTCTAGATATATTAAGTCTGAAATATCCTATATTCGATATATTAACTATTAGATATTCAATATATTAACTATAACTATTAAATAAATATATATTACATAAATAAAGTATAATCTTATTATATAATAAAATTGTTTATCTAGAAGTAAGAGACCTCATATTTACCTCAGAGTAGGCAAGTACACGAGAGAAACGAATTGGATGAGGTAGCAATCTTTGCTTTTGTTGGATTGAGGAATAATATGAATAATTAACTTAACTTATTCTGCTACGCAAATAAAATTTTCTATACAATTTATCCTTAGTTTATTAAAATTTAATTATCCGTTTTAAATATATCTTTCCATTTCTATATCAGATGGAAGTGTGAAATGTGAATTATGAATTCTGAATTCTGAATTGGACCCTTCATACAAGATTAGAAGTAGTATATATATTAGTTAAAATAAAAAGTCGGTATAGTAATGATAAGCAGCTACAAAGTTGTATAGTTATATTACTACAAAATAATCAGAGATTCACGATACCAAACACTCAATCTACACGCAAAGTGTCAACACCACAATCATAGACGATACGATGACTACTGATCTACGATACCTGCTAGACCTACAATCGAAGTGAGTTAAAAGTGAGTTACCTCCTTTCATTCAAAGGTAGAGAGGTAGAGTGTCATTTGTCGAGTGAAACCAGGAACAGGAACCCTCGTCTTGTCTTGTCTTGTCTTGTACGGAAGCTTAGATAGAAGATTTGAAAAAAGCTTTGACAGAAGGGAGTTAATAATAAAAATTAACACTTAATTTGGCTTCTATTTTCAGTTTCAGTAAATTTTTGGAGATCTAAGTGTAAGAAATAAAATAAGACTGATTATGAATGGAATTCAATCGAATCGCGTTTTGAATAATTAATGTAAAGAATACATAAGATATCATTAATATAATAATGAATTTAAGATAGTTGAGGATTATACAGATTCTAAAATTAATGATAGTTATAGCTTTTAACTGTCTCTATTCAATTCTATTTTTAAACTATATTATTTCTAGATTATTAAACAGTATACTATTATTATTTTTTATTTAATATAGTCAGACTATTATCGAATTATTGTTAAATTTATTTTTTAAGCCTTTTCTTTAAAGACTCGTAAACGTAAATGATCCTTTATAAAATCAATTTCGTAGAATTTATAGAAATTATATAAATAATACCACAACCAAGTAGAATAATACAAGATAAAAGTCCAGCAAATATAAAATATTTAACAGTAGCATCAATACTATTTTATAATAACGATAGCTAATAATAATGATATAAATAGAAAAACTTTTTAGTTCTAGACTAATATATATAGTAATAAGATCATTACTTGAAATAAGTAGAAGTGAACCAATAATATTTATTACAATAATTATTTTAAAAATATATTTTCATATCTAAGTCATAAAGATCAAAATTCATTAAAAGAAATAAAGTTAAGTTCTACAAAAAGAATTGGTCCTCATAATATAGAAATAATAAGTATAATAGTAGGATCAATTTTAGTTTTAACACAACTAGTCAAAAGAAAACAAACAAAAAAATGGTATCGGAACTATAATAATATTATAACAATCAAATAATAATGTAGAATATTTAATGTGATTTCATAATTATTTAGCTACTAGTGGTTATGGTTGCCCCCCAAAATTTCTAAACTTTATTAAAGAATTAGAAACAAAAAATGGAGAGGTCTTTTTTCATTATCGTTTAATTCTTAAACCTTTTCAAGTTTAAATTGAATTCATGATATGTTTATCAAACAAAAGACTGTTAATTTAACACCAAAAATAAATAAGTCGAAATATTTAAAATTATTAAATAATAGTTTGGATGAATATTTAACTCCTTTAACTTTAGCTATTTGGTAATCAAATGAAGGAAATAAATGACATAAAGGGGGTAAAATAGGAAATAATTGTTTTACAATTGAGGAATTAGAATATATATGTTCTATTTTATATAAAAATATAAGATTAAAACTAGTATTTTATCTAAAGTATTAATAAAGGTTGCTAAGATATTTATCTTAACTGATTCTATGCATATATTCTCAAAAATAGTACAAGCTGATATTTTTTTAACCTTCTTTAGCCTATAATTAGGCAATTATCAAATAAAATTTGTACTATATATATATATATATCTAAGGTGTCGAAATACAAAGAACTCTTTAACTCGGCTAAACTTTAATTCGGCTATAACAATAAGGCTAGTCTTGATATAAAAATGATCATGCAGATAAAATTTAATTTCTAGTAGCAGTACTAGGGGCAGGATCAGTTGCAGTAGCACGACAATAAAATTTAAATAAATTTGGTAAAATATTAAGTTATTACTATAAGTCTAGACTAGTCATGTCTAGTTTAGTCTAATAATAGTATTATATAGAAAGTTTAGTTGCATACTCCTCACGAATTATATTAGAATTTTCATTTAAACTTAAATCAAATTTCGTTAATACTGAACATAAATTATCTTTTTCAATTACACTTGAGTAATCTTTTTATAGATTTTTATTAATTCTTATTTGTTAATTCTTCTAATTCTAATTCTTTATTCTAATTCTTTATTCTTATTCTTCTAATTCATCTAATTTTTCTAATTAATCTAATAATTCTTCTTTGATTTAAAAAAAGATATGTTAGATTTATATATAAGATATGTTACTAAATAATTAGTACCTTAAATTTTAATGAGTTTTATCAAGCTCAGATTAAAGATAAATGCTTCATTTTTAATGACAAAATGATTTACATATTTACATATTAAAGATTTATTATAAATACTTAATATTATAAATAAAGATATATTTATGTAAAAATTACAAATATAAATGCTTAATTTGATTTAATGATATGTATATTTAGCTATACCATAAATTAAATTTATAATAATGAATTATAGTTTGAATTTAGACTAATAATAATGAATAATAGTTATATTTAGACTAAAAATAATGAATTATAGTTTTATTTAGACTTACAACTTTTCTTATTCTTATTCTAATTCTTATTTTATATTTATCGTATAACCTTTTTATACTATTTATTTTAGTTCTTAATTATTAAACTTTGTATATGCAAACTGCCTAACTTAATATCAAAATTAATTTAATTATAATTATTAGTTTTCGTTTGTTAATTTATAACAAAAAATTTTACCTACGTGGTCTGTTTTAATAATGAAAAGTTAAGGTAGTGCCGCTAGGATTTCTTCCAAAGAAGGTTTTTAAATTTCTATTAAGCTAAGACTATTAAGCAAAGGCTTTATACTTTAAATTCATTAATTTATTAACTCTAAATAAATGCCCTAATTGTTTAAATTGATTTTAAAGGAAATATAATTTATAAAACTTTAATACTAACTTTAAATTAAAATAACTAATATTAGTAAGCTTTTATTATCTGTTTAAAAATTTATAATCTTATATTATCTTTAATACGCGGGAAATTATATTAAAAAGAAATAAAGATTTAAACTTTGTATTAATTTTAGTATTTTTATTACTTATTCCATAGTTTGATATAGGAATTATAATTTTATATTTGTGGCAGACTTTATTTTATAATTCAATAATTTGTAGTGGTAATTGGCTTAACTTTATACAAAGCGTGTTATAGTTTCTTATTTTACATTATTTTGTTTAAGATAATATTGTTTACTCTTGTTTCATTATTTGTGTTTTGAGTGGCATCTTATTGCTGTATTTAAAAAGTTAATTTAGGTATTTTTAATAAATTATTAATTTCATAAACTTACAAGGTATATAACTTACCTAGTGTTATTTAAGTGAGTTACTTTAACTAGGTTTCTAATCTTTTTACTATATAATTTATTTATTAGAAATAATATTCCATATTTCACATAATTAGTTTATAGCTAGCTTAGACTTCACATTCAGTGAATAAGGTTATACTTATTTAAAATCTTAACTGCTAGAGTGTATTAAGATTAATACAAATATATAAATGTATGATGAAGACCTAATGTGTAAGTGCGAGATGAAGATGAAAAGTCAACATTATGGTGATCATCTTTATAAGCGTAATTGTAAGTTAATATGGCAACCTGCTTGCTTAATATAGCTAACCAAGGGATTAGCAAGGTGCATGTAGTATCCTAACATGACGTCAAATATAACTAGTACTGTGACTTCAGTCTCAACATATATAGTTTAACGCGCAATGAACGAAATTGGAGAACAATATTGAAACAAACTTTATCATAAACCACCTTGGAATAATCAAATCATTCTTATTGGTTTCATTTTAAATTTTCAAGTATAAAAGAAAGACTACGTAATATTTTATTAGAGTCGTCGGAAACAAAAGAAAGCCATGTTTGAAATATTCTTAAAAATTATATAAGATTTATAATTAACTAGAACGAGTTTATTTTTTTGCTCAGCTCTTGGACTACTATCAAGATCTTTTAGAAAATCTTTAATTGGAGTCTTAGTATTAGACAAATAAATCATATATTTTAATAAAAGACTAGTTTTAATTATCGCATTTGCACTTATCTGAATAAGTTAAAGAACTGTGTACTTGGACTTGTTTAGCTTTATTCTTAGATTTGCTTTATTAAGTCGTTATTAGTCTATTTTTTTAAAAATAAAATATCTGAACTCAAGGTCTACCAATACTTCAAGAAAAGAGAATTTGGAGCTAAACCAGGACTTCATTTCTATATTAATATTTATGGAATTATTAGCACAAGGACACAAATAATAGGGTTATATTCGTAACCTTGATTCTTATCAAAAATAAAAAATAAAAATAGAAAAGATTTAATACTTAAGTCTGCATTCTATTCTGATTCTTATTCCAAGAGTTATTCTAATTTTAATTCTAATTCCAAGAGTTTGTCAGATTCAAAACTTAATCTAATAAAAGACTGATAATCACCTTTATTTTTAATAAATAATTAGACTACTTAGTATAGCCGACTTATAGAGTTCTATATATATAAGACAATTTAAATCAGATCAGCACTTGGACTTATTATTTGCATCTTTTTTAAAGTCTAAAGTAAAATCTCAAGTAAAACAAAAATCTCAAGTTCGGTAATCAAAATTTATTATTTAATAATTAAGTGACAAATTCGTCGACTTAGTTCTGTGTGTTAGTTTTAGTTTTTATTTTTAGTTTTAGCTTTATACTTGTTCCAACTTTGCATATCAGATAAAGATATCTGTTGTGATATAATACAATAGCCTATACATTATAGGCACTTTCATCTTATCCTTTAAGAGTTTTACCTTTCCAGGAAATAACTTAAATTTAGTTTTACTTTTTTATCTGTTCGAATCAGGTCTGACGGAGTTCCTTGTGTTAATTAAAAATAACTAAGTCATAGATAAAATTTTTGATTACTTTTTGTCATATTTTGCTTTTATTAGTGTTTTAAATACCCTACAATCAGGTAAACATAGGGGCGGTAGATAGTTAGCCTGAAATAGAAAACAAAGACTTATTTTGATTTTATAAAAAATAGCTTATATTATATAAAAATATAGCCTAGAAGTCTAGGTATTTCTAATATATCTAAGAAAAGTATCTTTAGTTTTATTAAATTAAATTAAGATATTATAATGAGACGAAAATAGCCAACCATAGGACAGGGGTGTATAGTTAAGGCGAGTTCTAGTGTGTTAAGTTATTAATATAAAATTTTATTTTTTTCGAGACAAGATATCTTAGATAAGATTAAAAATACAATAGACAAGATACCTAACTCGAGATAAGAAACAAGATAAAAATTAGCTATAATTATTTTTACACAGACTTCTACTACTTATTGCTAAATCATTTATTTTTAAAAAAAGCAAGATCAGGATTTGAACCTAAATCGATAGTTCATGAGACTATAATGCTAGCGTTGCACCATCTAGCAAAAGAAGAAAATTTTTACATAAACCCTTAATTGTTTTTTTAAGATCAAATACCAATATTTTATTACCTTTGTCTTTCTTTTATTTTAGTTCTTTATTTTTTAATCAATTTATTTATTAAGAATAAGTTAGTTTTATTTTTTAGATTTTAAAAAGCTAGTTAAGTAGATCATTATATTGGTTCCACCCAAAGCTTTCTGTTTAATTTATTGCTATGCTAGGATTATTTTATTGCTATGTTAGGATTATTTTGTTAAAATTTGTCTGTTCTTAGTCCACTTAAATAAGGGTATATTATTGAGTTTAGATATTGATAAAATATATTTTTGTTTAAGAAAAAGGAAGTTAGTATAGGAATTATTAATCCTGGCTTTACCTTTAGAGTTTAGTAATATATATATATTTATAAGAATTTTAAAGTTTATGACTTAGCACGACTTAGCTGTTATATTAGTATTATAATTTTTATTTTATATATAATTAGGCACAATATTGTAGTTATATATTGTTTTTGGTATTTATTTAGGTGTTTGTGTGACTTTAAAAAAAAAGTGAAGATATTGTCTTTTAGAAATATATAAGTCTCTTGCTCTTGCTCTTGCTCTTGCTCATTTTTTGAACTTATTAAAAATTCCTAAGTCGTCTTAATATCAATATCAATAGATTTGTCTTATAAAACCAATTTCATACAATTATTATTTTTCCTAATTTACCTTACATAATCATAAAGTACCTCAACTAGCTCAACTAAACCTTAATAAAGTTATAACATTAATTTATAATCTATATATAGGTATAACAAGCATATGTTATTATAAATAATAAAGTATAAATTATATAATCTAAAGTTTAAAATTTAAATAGAAGATTGTCAATCAAAAATAAAAAGCAAATCGAATAAAAAATATTGATTTAATTAAGCAAGTCCCAGTACGCTATAAAAGCAAATATTTCTAAAAAGGAATATAATAAAATATAAGTCAATGTGTATTATAAGACCCAATTAAACTATTTTTTAATATTGTCAATACCAATAAAATAACAATAAAATAACAATAACAATACCAATATTAATACCTAAGTCAGACAGATCTATTTTTATAAATAAGTGCAAATATTATAATTATATTTAAAGAAAAGATATTTTATTAGTTTATCTTTTTATTCTTCTTCTTCTTTTGTTCTTCTTCGTAATACTTTTCGTATTAATTAGTCGAGAATCTATAATTTATTTTTAAGTTTCCATAAAATTTATCGAAATAAAGGTGAATCAAACACATAAGATAGTGATCTCTTACAATTAGCAATTGTACTATCATACCTAATGAAAACTATTCCAAATACTTATTTTTAATTTAAATTTGCTTAGAATTAATGTTCTAAAACTCTGCATATGGCGGTTAATAACAAAGTTTTCAAAGCCTAAAGTGAATAAATCATTATTATTATTATCAAGATTATAAAATAAAAATAATTGATATGAACCCATTCTAAGAGATAAGAAAAACAAAATAAAATAAGTAACTTAACTTAGACTATTTATTATTTTTAGCTATCTGATAATATAAATTAAAAAAGTACTAGAACTAGTACTAATAACTTTAGTTTGTACTTAATAAAATTATTGTAAATTTAAAAATAAAAGATTTTTGATTAAAGATTGCCTTAAAATTTTAAAACAAGTAGGGCGATAAGGCGAAGTCGATATAAATATATCACATTTCTAATAAGTACTTAAATTGTTTTTATACCTAAGTCGTACTACTACCTAACTAATTCACTTCAATAAAACAAAAACTTTGTTCAAGGTACTAATCACTTTTACACTTACGTATATTTATATAAAACTATAGTATAAATTTGGCAATTAAATAGATTACTGCAATATTATACTTTTCTTTTTTGTAAATATTTTTTATCAAGGTCATAAATAGATTTTCTTATAAAGTTAAATTTAAAATAGCAAAATAAAGTAAGTTTCCCTTAAGTAAAACTCTTTAGAGGAGCTATAGTAAAATTTATCCATAAAAACAACACCAAAGAGAACAAAATAAAATGAAAATATTTAATTAATCAATCTGTTTAGTTTTTGTTATTATAGTTGAACATAATAAAGTAAGTAATAGTATGGATGCACTTTTAATTAACCAAGATAATCCATGAGTATATAATTCTTGAGCTAAATAAGATAATTGAATTTCTTTACTTATTAATCCATCTATTTTGTCAGTTAAAGTATAGAACTGTGATGTTTGTAAGGAAGTTAAAGTTGAAGTTAAATTGGTATAATCATTTTTTAATAAAATATCTGTAATAAATTGACTTATATTTCTAATTTAGATTATTTCAAAATATAGTAGGATTTTTATTTGGATAAGCATTGTGTTGCTATTGAACTTGCATTATTATTTATTAATTATAATTCCATAAGTTTCGTAGAATCTGTAATAGAATCAGTTTCAACTCCTTTGTAAATCTTTGAAAATTATCTATATTAATAAAATCTTGACAATTATTATGTACGTCAAGTTCAGGGTTATTATTTAAAGCCAATTCTGATTTACTTATTTTTTAACTAATTTTTTAAGCTTGGAAATTTAGTCAATTTTCGTATTAATATTAGAGATAGCTTTAGTATTAATAAATTGTAAATTATAAAAATTAAATGCTTGTATGGGATAAATTAGTAGAGATAAATTATTAAAATTAATAAGTCCTAAATTTAAAATAGAAGTAGGTAATATACTTTATATTGAATAAAAATTCCTATGCTTATAGCTAAATAAATATTTTAGTATATTGACTACCAGCTTCCATAATATCAGTAGGTTTAATATTTATATACATTATTACAAATAAAATTGTTATAGCTTCTACATATAATAATAGATAACTTAAACCTATAAATCCTATTCCTAACATTAATAAATAACAAGCAGCATTTATAAATACAAATATTAAATAAATTACAGCAACCACTGGATTTTGACTAGTTATGACTAAAATACTATAAATTATACAACCAAAAGCTAATAATTCTAAAATAAACACAAAAGAATCAAAAATACATAAAGATTAGATAAATATTATCTATAAGTAATGTTGCTACTATTTATATAATATATAATTATTTAATAAAATCTAATACTTTCTAGTTTTATATATATAAGGTAATATTTTATATTTTATTTCTTAACTAATTATTTCTAGTTTATTTATAATCTAATTCTTGATTAATTAATAGAATCTAATAGTTTATTTATTATCTAATACTTTATAGGTAGGATTTAATAGAATCTAATCAATTATACTAGGATTTAATAGAATAAAATACTTTATAATAAAATAGAATAAAATACTTTATAGTAGGATATAATAGAATCTAATACTAGTTAGTCTAATATTATATTAGGATTTCTAAGATTATACGTAGAATTTATATAAGTGCATTTTTAATATTATAGTAGGATTTTATAATCTTTAAAGTTTAAGGTTTATCTTATTTAAAGATATTTATTATAATTTATAATCTTTATAAATATTAAGGGTTATCTTAGTTTTTAATAAAAGTTATTAGAAATCTTAAGGTTATCTTACTCATACAAAAAGTTATAATCTATAAGCACAACTTAAATTGAGTTATATGTTATATAAGGTTTATCTTAGTATAATAATTTAAAAATTAAATAAATAAGCTAATTCTTTATAATATAAGCTAGTCTTTATAATAAAATCTAATCTGAAATAATCTAATCTAGTCCTTTATAATAAAAGCTAGTTCTTTTTAAGAAATATTTTTAAAAATCTATGCACTTATATTAGTGCAATTATAAATATTAAGCTATAAATTATAAATTTTATTTTGAGTTATTATGAAATCATATATATAGAGTATATAATATATTGCAGATCTAAGCAACCTAATTTAGGTAATTGTGGTATTTCAATTAATTTATCATTTAATAAGAAATAAGTTTTTCCATTCTCTTTTTCTAATATACTAATTTGATTATAAGATTGAATAATTCTATCATAAAAAGATTTTAAAAAGTTAGTTTGATAATCTTTGTTTTCAGTTTTTGTAACTTTTTTTTAGTTTTTTTACTATTTTTTTTATTTTGTTATTTTTTTTATTTTTTATATATAAGTAGTTAATTAAATTAGTTTTTACACTATAAAATAAATACTTATTATGATAATTTTATCTTAGACTAATTAGTTTATTATGATTTATCCTTTTTTAATTTCACCTTGAGGTGCTTATAATAAAACTTTTTTTTCATTTGTCAGTTGATATAGTTATCTTGTTTTGTTTTCTTTTTAAATCTAATTTTTTTTTAACCAAGAGAGGATAAATTTTGTCTCTTTAAGTCTTATTATTCTAAGAGGATTTTATACTATCTCAGCAATAGGATGCTTGTACTAGTTTTAACATATTTAGATTTTGCTTTAAGGGCCTTTTCTTTACAATTTCTGTTTCAAACAAAAGTGTTACCCGCCTGTAGGCCTTTCATATGAACGAAATTCCTTGAACCAATCAGGAGGAATCGGAGAGAGAACGTATTTCATTGATCGTAAGCGTTAGGCATGCATGTATAATCAACTTTGGAGGGCGATTGGTTTAGTTTTTCAATGGAACTTATAGTATATGACATGTGTTAGACACTATTATATTAAAATAAAATAAAAAACAAAAATGTTAACAAAAAATATATTTATCATTTGGTTATATAAAAATAACTCATTGACTACATTAAACACATCTATTAACTATTTCCACACATCTGCTATACTTAATTCTAATAATGAAGATAAAAATAATTTAAATAATGAAGTGTCAGAAAATATATCGAGTGATTCTAATAAAATAACTAAAGATACTGAAATAACAGACGATATTGGAAGTACAAAATGGATTGAAGAATATTGGAAAAGATATAGCAAAATATTTAATAGTAGTAAGGAGAAAGGAGAACAAAGGATAATTGATTTAGATAAAACAAAAGATCCTTTTGAGAATTTCATTTCTTCTGACACAAGTAGTTCTAATGATGACTATGAAGAGGGTTGTTAGATTCTGAAGGAAAAAGAATTGATTTTAAAGGATCAATAAAATTATTTGATGGAGTTAAATTAGTATCTAGATATTTAGAAACTTCTTACAATATGGATAAAGAAACTATTTCTAAACTTAAACTAAGTGAATTACTTAAACCATTTGAGGAAGGCAAGGATATAAGTGTGTTGGAATTTTATAATCATATTGATTATCTTTATAAGAATTATCCAAATATTAAACAAATGTTTAAAGATGCTTATGATAAAGCTTCTAACATTACTGGAAAGGGATTAGCAAATAAACAGTCTGAAGCTACCGAAAATAAAAATTTATTAGAAAATGCAACTAATACAGATAGTAAACCATTAGGAGAATTTGGAGAACAAAGTATAAATCAAATCTTAAGCAAATTTAAAGAATTCAAGTTACGAGAACCTATAAGTAATTTGCATATTACAGCTAATCCGGTACCGTTATTAACTGGGGTAGTTAGTTATGGACTACTAGTAAACAGTTTTATGAAACATGTACACAATAGACCATTTAAAGAAAATCTAAGTCAAACAGAATTGACACTTCAGCATTTACAGAGAAGACGACTTGCGTATTGTTTTATTTTGATTGTAGCACCTGGGATGGTTTTAGGAGGTCATTATCTTGGATCCAAATATAGTAATATGTTTACTATAGAATTATTTCAAGGTTCAAATTTAGGTACAAAGCCTGAAATAGACACAGCTAACAGCAAAGGTTTAGATGGAGGTAGTACAATAATCACAAGTGGTTTATTTGGGGTAATTATCAAAAAAATAAAACAAAAAGTGAGTGAACCTCTTAAATTAATTGTTATATTATGATCTTGTTTGTTTGCTATATTCAAACTATTAGGATATCAATTAAATGATCTATTTAATACAGAACTAACATTAGTTTATTTTAAAACCTTTTATTTGGCAGTTATTTTTATAATTATTTTATATATACTAATTCATTTGTTATTATTACACATTTTTCATCAAAAAAATAATACAAAAATACCTCAAATTTTACCTGAATTTTTAATTAAATGAATAACAGAATTTAAAACTGCAAGTAAAACTAAGGCTGCTTTTGAAGCATTTAAAGAAGATTATTATATACAATTATATCTGTACCTTTTTATATTGATTTTTATTGTAATTATATTGTAAATAATACACAAAATTAAATTATTGAATAAGGTTTTAATTATTAATTGTTATGTTTAAGGGTAGGTATTAGCTCTATTTGTTATAGATATTAGTATACAATATTGTTTAATTTATCAATTTACATGCGAAATTATTAACTTGACTATATTTTCATTGGTTCGCCAATTAACTCGAATACCTTCAATCGACACGATTATTAGCTTCACATGCTTATACCCTTTGGATATTATGATGAAATCAAACAAACCCACACCCGTCCACTAGCGTGTATAGTTAAAATGGTATAAATTTCAATTTGAAAATGTCCGTGCGAGCCTTGTTACCATAATCCGTTTTAACAAAACCACTTAACCAATAAGTTAAATCTAGACATCAGGATAATTTCACACTAATAAATCGTATACAAAACTGAGCTATAAGATGAATTATAAAATGTTTTTAAAAAGAAAATGTAATAGTACATTATTATAATTTAACCATGTTACAAGCATCATAACTTTAACTTGTTATTAATCATCTATTTAAATATATAAAGATATATAAGTATCGATGTTAATATAGGCCCATCATTTTATTTAAAAAAATTTATTAAGTAATAATAGTTTAACATATTTAGTAATTCTATAACAAAGGTTTTATATTTTTATAATCATAGAGTTACCGTATAGTGGAAACTAATTAGTATAGAATAATTAAATTTATTAAGAAAACAAATACTTTCTTTAGATTACGTATATTCTACCATTTTTAGGGTAAAACATATTCATTCCAAATTATCTAAATATAATAACCCGTGGAGAATGGCTAAGAAAACGAATTATTTATAATAATTTTAATAAGGGTTAAATTACCGAAATTTATTATTGATTTCTAAATTTATTTTCAATTACGTATAGAGTACTTAAATTTATATTCATCCATTCTATCTTTCATTCTATATAATATCAGATTATATCTGTGAGTATAATATTATATATTATGGCTATCTAATAAAGGAAACCTTAATTATAACCCTAGCTCAAGAACATACTATTATTATTAAAACCAAATTTCAAAAACTATGTTTGCTATTAATAGAAAATTTTATATAAAAATCCTTAGTGAAAGCAGATTAAGTAAATACCAAAGAATTAAATTTATTAAATTTCATATTTTTATATTTGTTTTGTTTTATTTTTTCAATTCCTATAATGTATCGAAGCTAGATGAGAAAAAAGATTTGTAGGCTCTAATTTCATTAGGTAATACCCTACTTACCTTTAAATTACAAGACAGAACAATTCTATTCTATTTTGGTTGTTTTAATTCAAGATACTCATTAGTCTTACAAGGCATAATTTATACCCAAAATAAGACAAGCTCTCTTAAAAAAGCTTTCCAACCAAACAAAAATTAAAAAAAACCTTATTCACTCAAACTTATATTCCTTTCGTATTTTTTATAAAGAAATAAAGCAAAATGAAAAAGGTAAAAAAACTAATTTAATAATTTTATTTTAAAATGAACTACCAAGTAGGTATAAATAAATTACCTAATCTTAGAAAAAGAAAACTTACTATTTAATAAAGTTCTAGAATTAGAATTACGAAATAGTATTTAGGTAACTTCAGTGCAGTAGTAGCTATCTGCAATTTATTTGTTTGTTAATTTGTTTATGTCATAAATTATGTTTAATGGTGGATATTTTTGTTTGTTTATATATTTAATTATGTTTAACAGAGCCGGTTGATATAAAGTAATACTTCTGTTTAAACTATTAATATATCTTGGTTTAGTTTTTATTAAAAGATTATTAGAGTCAAATAATTTTGTCCTTTTTTTAAAACTATTTCAATCAATTGTAATGTTTTTGTTTGGATTGTAACAAAACCTTTACTATAATTAGTAATAGTGGTTCTTTTTTCACCTTGAATTAATTTAGACTTTAAATACATATTCTCAAATTCAGCTATAGTTAAACTATCCGTAAATATTCCTTTAGCTTTTATAATTTTCTTTACTTTTAGAAGTTAATAATATATAAGTTTTATTAAAGATAAAATAAGCTTTTTCTCCAGTATATTCTAATTTAACCTGTCCTAATTTATTTACCAATTTTACCCGGTAATTAAAAAAAAAGATTTTAAATCTAAATTAGTAACAATAGAATCTGTATCGGAATAATAAATTAAACCTCCCGCCTCTAAAATTGCTAGTTTAATTTCATGCTTAAAAACTCTAGCATAGAAAGTAACAAACGCAGCTGTAACTAGATAAACATCTTGAAAAATTGCAATTTGTTTTAATTGACTACCTTTTTCTTCTAAATTAACTTTAAAATAATCAAAATTATGACTTTCACAAATATCTTTATTTACAATAGGATAAAAGTAACTAGAAAGTTTTCTTCATTAATTTCTTTAAATGTAATCACTTGTTTAGAAGCTAAAATTTTATCTATTCCAGCTTTGCTTACAGTTTTAGTAATAGGTTTAACAAAATTTAAACCGAATCTTCCAATTAAATTGTTTAATAAGCTTTTAACAACTTGTCTAGAACTACCTTTAAACTCAGCTTTAAAAGCTGACAATTCTTGTACATATTCAATAAAAGAACTTTTCTGCTTTTTAAATTAAAATCCTTTAATTACTGTAATTTTATATCCGTGACCCTTAGCTAGCTTTAGTTCAGGTGTAGCCCAAACTTTCTCAAAATTACCTTCAGGTAATAAAATACCATCTTTATTTCTAATAGGTAATAAACCTAAATATTGGTAATTAGTTTCCACTTTAGCATGGAATACTTTAAATAAATTAGAAAGATCTAAACCTTCACTATTATAACTTTCAACCCAATGACAATTTAGAGCTGGCATAGGATTTAATGACGCAAAAGGATACAGTGAATTAACATCTAAATAATTAAAAAAGTTTGCAAAAGGTTTATACACTTCAGTAATACCTCCAAAGTAACCACCATAAATAAATTGGAATAAGTTATTGTTGTTAATTAAAGGTATTTTACTATCCTTAAGATAATAATTAAAATCTTATTTTTAGCTAAACTAGCTATAGTAAAACTTTTTTTAGTTCTATATTATGATCTTTTCTTAAAATTTCTTGGAATTTAACTATTAACTCAAATAAAAAAGTAAGATCTTTTTCTAAATATTTTAACATTTCTTCTCTTAAAATCCAAATAGTTTTGTAGTTAGATTTATATAAAGATAAGTTAATATTTTTATTGTAAAATTTATCTTCAATACATTTTAGTACCAATTTATTAGCAATTGCACTATCAAAATGATCTGTTAAATAGTACAATTTAGTTAAATTTTCATTAGCAAATCCTAAAGCATAAACTCTTACATATATTTCACCATTAGCTAATGTATCGAAAAAAGTTTCCAGATCCAATGTACTTATTCTAGAATCTCTCATTAATTCAGCTTTAGTAACTAAACTATAGGATGAAGAATATTTTTTTGTTCTATTTTTTATATCTGGATTTTTATAAACAATAGGAGCTAATTTAATGGTTTTAGTAAATAATTCCACTTCATTATCTTTATTTAAAAGAAACAGTTATATTTCCAATTTCCCTAACAAAGTGTTTACTTGTATCTTTATTTAAAAATTTAAGAATTTCCTTGTTAAAACAATCTTTTGCACAAAAAAGTAATTTACCTGTTTTAATTTTAAAAACTACTCTAATGTTATTAAACTGATTACTTAGAAAACTTATTATTAAATATAATTTATCTTTTGATAAGAAAACTTTAAACTTATTATTTTCATCGTTAACTGCAATTACTTCCTGCAAGAAGGCTATTTGTATTTTTTCATTATTAACTAGAATATTAATATTATCATTTAAATCATATTTGATATTTGTGCTATTATAATTTTTTGAAGATAAGTTATTTTTTTCTAATTTACTAACTAAGTCTCTTAAGTATTTAATTTTTACCTGATCTTGTAAAAGATTTTCGTATTGTTTTTCTATCCTAGTCAAAGGTAGTATATTATTTTTAAATAGAGTTAAATTTTCTGTTACTTTAACTAATTTAGTAGAAGGTTGGACTAATTTACCAATTTTAATATGTTCCTCTACTGTTATTTCTGTAAGAAAAATAATGCAAAAATCAGGACTTTCAACTTTATAAAAAGATAGAGTAATTTCTAACATATCTTGATAGTGCTCAAAAAGAGATTTATAGTATTTAATGTCATGGGAGTCTCGAACAACTATACCTACCTGACTACCTAACATTAGATTTGTAAATGATTGATAATGATTATATTGGAATAGTATCGTATTTAATGAATTAATAGACAAGTTTAAAATTAAGGTTTCAATAAATTTTTTTTCACTCAAATCAGGGAAAGCTACAATTATTTTTTTAACCTTTCGTTTTGTATTAAATTCTTTATTTGAATAATTATAAGAATTAGTAACTAAACTATTAACCTCATCCACACCTTTTAGTGAAATACCCGAAGAAAAATTAAAGATAATAAATTCATCCATATTAGTAAAGAATATAAAATGTATAGGAAATCCAAAAAAAACTAGTAACCAAATGCTAATATATATCATTGGAAATAGTAAAAAATTAAAAAGATGGGTATAGTCCACTGTAAATTCCACATTAAGGGTTTACTAAAAATTTTAGGTTATTTAATCTTATTATCAATTTTTATTTACTTTGTTTTTTTTATCTTATAATTTCTACTTTAATTGGAAAAAAGTAATAGGTTATAATCAGTTCATAACTAATGGTGAAAGTTATAATTTACATATGGATCCTGTTAAAGGGTACCCATCTGGAGTTCCTCAAGGTATAAATACAATTATAGATAAAATCTTTACTGAGACAATTCAGATTATACAACCTGTTCCTGTTCAAGGTTTCTTGGATAATTTAATAGGTCAAAGAATGTTTATTGAAGTTATTCTATTTATATCTTGTTTTTTTACAATCTTATTAATAATAGCTTTTTTTATTAATTTAATTTTTTTATTAAACAAAGATAAATTTATTAAGTTTTTTGATAATAAGTTTTGTACTCTTTATTTCAAGTATCAAGCTTTTATAGCCAAAATATCTTTATTTTACTTTCCTTTGTTCATCGCCTTAGGTTTATACACAATCACTCATGGATTATATTGGTTATTTACACACCAAATTCCTTTTAATTAACTAGATATAGAATTACACCAGTTTATTTCTACTAAAAATAGTATTTTAGCTATTTTCTTGTCTTCTAAACCGAATTCAAAGGTTACCATATTAAGTAAAACAAAAAAAAGGGTTACAAATATAATTCAACCCCTATTACAAAAATCTACAGTTCATTGTTCTTTATTAAAGAGTTCACAGAGAAAATTTAGTTGTGGTACTCAAGCTAGCAATTTAAATAACTCTAATTTAGTCCTAACTTCTATATCTTATGATTTTGATAGTCCAATTTTTAGAAAGCTAATATCACTTCTCAATGAAGGAGTTAATAAGAAAACTCAATTACAAATAGAACAATTATTACAAAACCAAGCATTAGAAATTGCTAAAAATAAATTAAAAAGTCATGGTGAATCTTTCAGACAAAATTCCAATCATAGCTTATTAATTCTTAAATTGAAAGAGATAAGTCCTAGATTAGACAAAATTATAAATAATTATAAAACTAAATTAAAATTAATGGATAGTAAATTATCTAGTTTAAGTTAAAAAATCTTATACAATGTGAATACAACATATTTAATATCTATAATTTATGGTAGAATACTAAATATAGTTTCTAATAATCAGTTATTAAACAATAAAACCTATCAAGTTGAAGTTACAATCGATTTGGGAAGGGAGATAGTAAATAAGTATATACGTGAAATGTATAAAACAATCAAACAATCTAATCCAAGTTTAACTTATATTAATTGAAGAGAAGAGAATTCTTCTGTCGATATTATTAACCAAACAAGTGAATCTCAATTTCAATTTGAACTAGGAAATCTCTTAATTAATTTTATGATAGATTTAAAACTTATAAAAAATGAAGTTAAATTCTTAGCTAGAAATGAAAAAAAAAAGTATTCTGGTAGCAGGTCCAGCTTTAGTTAACTTAGTACCTGAATTAAAAACTTCATTCAGTATTCAGACTATTCCAAATAGAATTCCTATGGTTTATCCACCCAAATCATATAAATATGAAGAAAACAAAATATTAGAACTTGGGGGATATTTATTAAATGGGGAAGAGTATGCAGATGAAATATTATTATCTAATAGGGAACTAAGCTACAAAAGTAGTTTATTGAGAGAAAATGATATTGTTGAAATGGTTAATAAGATTAATTCGGTTGCATTTAAAATTAATGAAAATGTTCTGGATTTTATTTTAATAAACAACCATAAATATGGATTTTTTCAAGATATTAATTATGTAAATTCTTTAAGTTCAAAGAATAAACTTACTATTACTGAACAAAAGGAATTATTATCTTTAAATAGCAAAAAACACTTAGAATTAAACATTTTAGGTTTGGCTACTATTTTTAGAAATGTTCCTTCTATTTATCTACCTGTACGAATAGATTATAGAGGTAGGTTGTATTGTATTACAGAATATTTAAACTATCTAGGTATAGAATTAGCTAAAGGCTAACTAGAAATTAGTACCGGATAAATAGTTAAATTAACTAACCAAGAAGCTATTAATTATTTAAAAATATTTGGAGCAAACTCTTTTGGTAATGGTCTAGGAAAAAAATCTTTCTAGCATAGAATAGCTTGGGTTGATAATAATAAGTTAGACATTGTAAACTTTGAAAATGGTATTTTATTAAGTAAAGCTGAAAATAAAACTATTTTTCTTAGCTTTTGTTTTGAATATAAAAAGTATGTAGAAGCTTTAAATAATAACAGCTCTGACTTTATAACTAACTTGCCCATCCAGCTGGATGCTAGCTGTAATGGTTTCCAACATTTAACTTTATTAGTAGATGATCTTGCTTTAGCTAAAGAGTTAAATTTAAATTATTATAGTTGGGAAGATATTCCTAAAGATTTTTATATATTTATAGGTTTAAAAGTTCAAAATTATTTTTTTAATAAATTAGAAGAATATCGACAAGGTAATTTAAACTTAACCTTAGAAGAATTCGAGAGTTTTAAAAAATTAGCAGAATTAAATATTTTTCGAAATTTGGTTAAAAAAGCTGTGATGACTATACCTTATAATGCCTCTGCTTCTTCAATAATAGAATATCTTAAGGATAATTTTGATCAAAAGAAAAATCCTAACTTTAAGCCAGAGAGTGAGTTAGACTCAGTGGATGTCTCAAAAGAGCACGGGTATAAAGATTATTACATCTATGTAATGAAATCCGATGTATCGAAAAACGAACAAGTAGTAACATTTAAGGAAATAGATTTTAAAAATCTAAGAAAAGCTTTAAACTTTACAATATTTGTTGAATACCCTAAATTGACTGCTTTAGCGGAATATCTAAAAGGTGTTGCTAATGTAGCTAATAAATTAGAAATTCAAATTCCTTGGTATTTACCTTCCGGTTTAATAGTAAACCAACAATATTACAAAACAGAAACTATTAAAATCAAACCCTTTGCTTATACTAAGAATATTGTAAATTTATCTGTATTAAATAAAACCAAATTTAATAAAAATAAGCAAAAAATTGCTCTTATGCCTAATCTTATACACTCTCTGGATGCTGCAAGCTTATGCTTAATTATTGTTAATTAATTTAAAGAAATAGATAACTTAAATTTTGATTCAATTCACGATTGTTTTGCAGTTCCTTGTATTAAAGTTAATATTTTAAATGGATTATTAAAAAGTGCTTATTGCATTATTTATTCAGATAATAAATACTTACTTGATTTTGATACCAACTTTAGATCTCTAATAAATAAAATTTATGGTACACAAGCCGTTTCAATCAAAGATGATGAAGGTAAAGTTTCAATAAATTTCAATGATGAAATAATCAGTATTAAATTTCCTTCTATTCGTTCAGTATTACAAAATACTAAATCTGAAATTAAACTAACTAATAGCAAATACTTAATCCATTAGTTTAAATACGGATTCAAATAATAATAAAATTATCTCAAATCAATTTGTTTTTCATTCCAATATAATTAAAAAAGAATTGAATTTTCTTAAATTGCCTTTGGTAATATTCTTTTTTGGGGGGCTTCTGACATTTAGTCGGGGGCCTTTTTTTTCTTTTTCGATTTTATATTGAAACCAAGCTAGATAATTGGTTTAGGTATTTTTTATAACCATCTGTTTTGTATTTCAATTTTTAAAGCTTCGGAATAGGGTACACGAAAAAAAACTTGTAGAATTTCGTAAGAATCAACTACATTTAGTAAGTCCAAGACAAGGCAAAGACCATCCTATTTTATTTTTTATTAATTTAGGTATATTAAAAGACTTATTTAGGATTTTGTTGTTTGTTTAGTTTAATTTTTAAAAGAAAAAGATTAGGTAAAAAAGCATAACATTATTATATTTTATATATCTAATATAGCAATCGGGATGTTACGCCTCAAGATATTCTATTCGCTGCTGCAGATGTCCAATGTGAAATCGATGGTTTAATGTCAATCCTTAACTGTCTCATTAAGAGTTCCTTACAAGCTTACGATAAGAAACTTGATAGTTCAGATTGCCATGAGTCGGGCTATTTCTAATAAACTTAATATTGCGGCAAATGATCACTAAATTTAATTTAAAAAGGAAAGTACCGTCCTTAATACTAGCTGGCTAAAATTTTACCACTCCCATATCCTTAAACCCCCCCCCCCCGAACCAGGGGAAAAAGTATTGAATACTATTATAGTAAAATAAAAGAAAGGGAATAAGAGTTTCTGAAAAGGGAAGCAGACTCATAGTTAATGGGGAGATACAAATAAAATTATATGCCTATGTTAAATAATAGTTAGTAGCATTAGGGGAATAATTACTTTATTAGGATAATATTTATTATTTAAATAAAAATATAGTAAAGATAAATAGGGATCTTTTTAAAAAATTAAGTTAATTAATTACATTAATAATATTAGAACACTAGCACGAATTTATAATAAACTATAAAATAAAAATAAAAGAAAATTAAAGATAATTTAAGCATATTATACAAAGGGATAATATTAAACATTTAATAAAAATATTTAGTTTATTTAAAACTTAAGCAATTGTAGCTGCAAAATAACACAAATAAAAATTATTAATAATATAATTACTTTATGCTTATTACATCAAGCATTTAAAATAAATAAATAAAATAATCATTATCATACTATAACCAATCATTTAACAACATTAAAGTTAATTATACAATAATCCTTCATTAAAATAAAAGCTATTTGAGTAAAATCTGGTTATTTAGATTTTTAAAGTTTTATATTATTATTATCAGGTAAATCTTTTTAGGTTATGAGTAAAACATTCCATGTTAAATGGACCTCATTAGATATAAATCTCGTACAAAGTAAAGATACTACAAAAGAGTATAATTAATAATAATGAATATTACGATATTAACTTTAATTCTATAATACACTAAGATAAAGATACTTTAAAGTATAAAATACTTTGATTTTCTAATTCTTAGAACAAATATTTGTGCTACATCCTTAAAACAAAAATCCACTAGGAATATTAGGTGTATGATTATCATAAATTTCTTTTTATCATTTATTATAAAAAATTTTTCATCATTCTCATAAATTAATTTATCCGCAGGTACAAAGCTTTTTCTATTAAATTATTATGCAATTTTTCTAAATAATTTGAATCATCGATATATATCTTTATAAAAGCATTTTTTTAAAATTAAATTCATTTTATTCATCATATTAGGTGTAGTAGCGAAACAAGCATGAATTGTATATAGAGGTTCCTCATTTAAGTATTTAGATAAAAATTAATCTTAGAAGCATCTAATGAATGAACTAAATTAGGAATTAACGATGACTTAATCTTTGCAGTATCTAATTGATTAGTTGGAAAGGATTAGTTACTGGAGTAGAGTAGTCTAATAATTTTCTTCTTGTTTTGACTTTATTAAATTTTATTATACTTAAATTTATTTTTAAACCTGCCTAATAATTGGTTTAATTAAATTAACTCCTTAGCCTAAGCCAGCCAACTAAATATTTAATCCATAACCTCAATGATGGTATGTTATCTAATAAATAATTCTAAATTAAATTAGATAAACTGATAATATCCTTTTTAGGTAATCTTAATGGATCTTGAGAAAAAAGTAAACTAAAAATCAAGCAACTAGAAATAAATTTTTATTATAAAATATTAAATATCAGACAAAGAATCTATCTTAAAAGATTAATTAATAATAATCCATTATATATTAAATATCATAAAAAATATTAAGTATTATAATAAGTAAAATCTTAGTCTTATAAATAGACAAAATATCTATTAGGTTAGTCTAAATCAGAAGTCATTATTAATTATAAATTATTAGAACTCATTATTAGAAGTAATTATAAATTATTAATTATAAATTATTAGAACTCATTAAAAAAACATGAAATAAAACCAGACAAAGTTTACAAGTGCTAATAAAGGCTAATTTAAATAAAACTATATTTTTTAAAATTATTAAATCTAGATGTTAGTATCTGAGCAATAAAATTAATTTAAGTGTAATATGTAGAACAAAGTTCATTATAGGTAATCCTAGAATCGTATATTTTATATATACGACAGTGCTAAATACAATTATAAAGCAAAAGGACCAATGTATTTTAGCAAATTATAAAAAATAAAATAATATAAATTATAGGATCTTATGTAATACAAATTAAATATAAACTAGAAAAAAAGATTAAACAATTAAACTTAATAAAGTTTTTAAAAATCCTACTGATAAATTATCAGTCCCTATTCAAGCAAGTCTCAAGATAAGTTAAAATTTCAGTTAAATTTAAAGTATAAGTCTCAGTATAAGTCTCAGTTAAAGTGAAAGCTAAAATTATACTTAAAGTATAAGTCTCAGTAACCAATCAATAGATGGTTCAAATTTTTTAAATACCATTAAAATTTAATAATGATTACCAATTAAAGCTAATAAAGCTTACCATTTAAAGCTAATAAAATAAAGACCCACAAATACTAAGACTTCCTGCTGTGTAAATCATATTAATAAACAATTAAAGATAAAGGCTGAGCCCAAATTTAACTATAAACTTGCTTACAAAAATTGTATTTTATATAAAAAGACAAATCCAAAGATAACTATCAATACAAAGACAAATACCTGGCAAAATTATTTAGAGATAACCTGACCTGAAAAAACTCTGGCCATATTTAGATAAAAACAAAGATTTAACCCGTCCTAGGTTTATAGTTGAGAAAAATATATACATACATAATTTACTGTTAAAAAACACAATTTTAAATAAAGGTGTGGATTAACAATAAATCAATAAATTATTAATTATAATATTAAATAATAAAATAAATAAAATTTTTTAAAAAAATACATATTTTAGGTAGAAAAGCAAATACTTAAGGACTAATTTAATTATTTTAAAATGTTATTAAAAAGTAATAAAAATTATAATATGCTACGAAGAATTTTGATATAAAAAATATTTAAAATAACAATGGGTTTTTATAATTGATTTCCACATATCTTTATTTCTAGTATAAAAATACTAAGACTCACTTTGAGGTAAATTTTAAGCATTGAAGAAACCTAGGGCTAGACAAAAAGACACAAAAGACAAAATTTCAAAAAATAAAAAATAAAAAGAAACAGAAGCTAGAATAAGTTGTGGAGTTTATTAAAGTTTATTTAGCTAATGAAAAGAATACTTAAATTTATTAAATGAATACTTGGTACATAAGCGTTAGTTAAAATAACTTTTTGTTTGTTTTTTTAAATAATTTTACTAAAGATTTTCTTAATAGGGATTCTAATTTTATTTAATTATTAAGATTCGGTATTTTATTTATCTTTTATTTCTATTTAAAATAATATTATAAATTATAATCAATTTACTTTAAGTATAGCGGGAATTCTTCTTACCTTTTATTTTTAGTTTAATCTAATTTTATTTAATTATTATCTTCTTAATTAAATCCATTTAATAAATATTTAAAGTTTACCTTATTATGTATATGTGCAAGTGACTTTAACCGCCTTCATTTATATTTTGCAATTATGTATTTCTTATCTCTTTTTATAAAGTTAAATACTCTAGGCCTAACTTTGTTATATGGTCTATGATAATATCTATTATTTTATCCCTTAAATCATTTCTAAATTTAATCTAATTTATATAAAATTACTTATCTTGGAAGAGTGAGACTGAGACTGAAATACAAATAGAAATAGAAATAGAAAATAGATATAAAACTATAACTGTTCACTATAACTGAATTGGTTTAAAAAAAAACATTCATTAAACTTAACTACTTTAACTAAAAAAAATTCATATCCAAGATTATAATCTTTTCAAATAAAACTTAAAATATTCTCTTGAATTGCCTTATTAGTTTTAAAACACTTCATTTTGTTAATATTTGAACACAAACTATTTAAAACACCTTTATAATACTTTATAATAATAAATTCTTTTTCTTAAAATTTTATAAGTAAAAATACAATAATAATACTTTAAATATAATATTAAATTATTTTAAAATAGCGGGTTAATTTATGGTTTTATACTGCACAGTTAAATTACTAACACGAAAACTAACACGAAAGCTTGCACTAATCTTCGTAACTAATGAATCGAATAAAGATATTTATCTGACAAATTTAAAATAGATATAACAATCCTACGTATACTCCCATAGCGTAAAATTGTATCTGTTTAAAGTATAACTATTTCTAATAATTCTGCGTTTACAGTCCTAACGGAAAATTGTTTATATGTTTTTTTAATATATTGCTTTGTTCTATTTTTTATTCTAACCAGAAATACATTAATATCTAACTCGTGCTTTAAAACCCTACTATACTAATACCTTTTATAATTAAACTCCTATTTAATACAGAATTTATCTAGATTTGGACCTCATATTTTATATTTTATATATAGATAGTTAAGCTGATTATCATAGTAAATATCTTAGTGATAGATTAAGTTTATCAAGAAGGTAGTCATATCTCCATTCTTCTTTGATTTAATAAATATTTAGCTGAATTAGAATATTGTAATCCAATTGTTCCTATATTTAATTATAGTAAAAAAGGAATAGTTAGAAAATAATAAGATTTCATACATTTTATTATTCTAATTTTAATTGAATACAAGAATTATGATATAATAATGGAAAAGAACTAACTTCTAATATTGTTGATTATTTTGATCAATTAACTCTTGCTATTTTTATATTTAATGATGCTAGCTATTTAGTTCCTTTAACTAGATTAATTTTATCTTGTAATGGCTTATTCAGAGTGTCTTTTATTAGTTAATATTCTTACTTTAAAGCTAATATCCAATAAAATGGATCTTGTATTTCTAATTCAAGTACTCATATATTTGAAATTCATTAAATTCAATTGCGATTAATAGTAAAACCTTACATACATTCATCAATTAATTAACCTTACTATGTTAAGTATAGTTCTATAACAAATTAATTTATTAAATAAGTATATAATAAAAATATAAATAGAGTGGAACCTTATATAGATTCGTCTATTTAATAAACTAGTTAACTATATTAAAATTTTAAAAACAAATATTAATTTTATGAATAAACTAAATTATTTAAAACTAAAGTTAAAAACTAACTTATATACTATATAAAATCATAAGAAATACACATATTAATCTAAACACATTTTGTTAACTTCCTATTTCCATACACTATTAGCTCTTAATTCAATATCTTTATAGTTATTAATTATTTAATTAAATTTAAACAAATAATATTTACTAAATTAAACAAATAAAGTTATTATTTAATATAAAACAGATAATACTATACCAATAAAACTTATAGAAATTAAACTATCATTTAAAAAGTAAGATAAAGTAAGTAAGATTACTAATGTAAATATTTTTCCTAAGAAAGGTTACACATATAACTAATATTATTTATAAATTATTTCCACCATCTCCGCTTATTAACTCATTATTAAATACCTATAATAATTAACAATTTTATATAAATAAACTTTAACTGTTTGCCTATATTATTAATATAATTAAAATAAACCCAATTCAATTATTTTAGCTAACATACTCAATTAATTATCTTTATATTAAACCTTTTTAAGTAGTAAACTCCATTTCCTATTTAGCGTTCATCCTTATTGATTAATAAAGTTCCTATTATCAAAAAAATACGGTACCCATATATAATTAATAATTTATTATTTTCTAATGCTGCCCTACTAAATAATAGTTATAATAAATATAATAAATAATAAAATAAATAATAAATAACATACCTAATTCTCAAAAGAATAAACCAATAACCAAATAAACTAATCACTATACTAACACATAAAGTAATCAATTAATTTTTGTCTTTTTTTATAAAGGTAAGGGAAGTTCCTACCTCTTTTAGCGCATAGAGTATTTAGCAGCAATAAGTTTTCCATAAGATCTTTTAAGGTCCAGTATAGGAAGATAGCTAATCTGCTATAATTGTAAACAAAATAATAATAATTTAATTATCCTCTTAGTACACTATTATATAGTAGGAGGATTTGTTTATGGTGATATTTCATTCAAATAAAATTTGGTTTAGATTTACCTTTGAATAAGATTAATTAAAATAATTAGCTAATATCTTCTTGTGGAGCTAACACTCATAGTTTAAGTGATGTACGTTGAATAACATTTTTCTTAGCTTTAAATTATTTCACATGTTTCGATCTTGTCTTCAGAACTTCGATAAATTTAAAACAATATGTAATAATATTTGTAAGTTTATTTTTAATGCATCTCTTTTCAAAGCTTGATTACCTAGGATTAAGTCGTAAGCATAACGAACTAATAAAATCTTTTACAATTAGGACCAATTACTAAGGTGTATTCTGTATTTAGCAATGGAGGATTTGAGAGAGAGAAAAGATAAAGATTTAAACTATGGCTTAACTATATGTTAATATTTTAATTAACTTTTAAGTGTTTTGCAAGAATTTTGTTTAACTTATATCCACCATGTAATCATATATTTGATACTTTTCAAAAAATGGAATGTTTACGATATTTTTTATATAAATTATTATTAAATATTTCACTAATTGGTAGTTTTACCATCTAATTTTATTCTTTTGATTGTTAATTTTATTAATTTGTTATATTTAACATTTTATTATATACTACACTTATTTGTTCAATTTATTAGAATTAGATTTGCCTTGTCAATGGTTTAGCACTTAACTAATCAAATAGATCGGATCTACTCTTCTTAATCTAATAAAACTGCCCTGCTATAAAAATAAACATTTGTCTTTATTTGCTATACTTACTTACTTAGTCAACTATTCTACATTCTACATATTTATGTCTTAATTATGCTATTTTACATTTTCTATATTTAAGATTAATGGCTATTCCTTTAACTATTTATTAGCCGAATGTATATTACTAAACTTTAATCTTATTGGCTCCTTATTTCAATACCCTCGTCTTTCAACTGTATGTTAAATTCTATCTAGTTATCCTTATTTGCTACTATATTTTTATATTATTCTATTAAGTTATTTTAATTAAAATTTTATCCTTTATTATGTTTATAATTTTTATTCTCCCATAGACCAATTCGAAGTTAAAAGTCTTGTGTCTATCAATTTCCCTATTCTAGGTTATATCAATTTTATTCTTAGTAATCTAGGACTTTATACTATTATTACTGTTTAACTTACTATTGCTCTACATATTATTGCTAACAATAGTAATAAACTTATTCCTAATTATTGAAGTATTTCTCTTGAATCTACTTTTGCTAGTATACATAGTCTTGTTAAAGCTCAAATTGGTGCTAATAATGAAATTTATCTTCCTTTTATTTATTCACTTTTCTTTTTATTCTATTTGCTAATCTTTCTGGTAATATTCTTTATTCATATACAGTTACTACTAGTATTATTGTTAGTATAGAACTTAGTGTTACTATTTTATTGGTGTTACTATTCTAGGTATTAGTATTCATAAACTTCATTTCTTTAGTTTTTGTACCTGAGGGTGCACCTTCTGCTCTTATCCCTATGCTTGTTCATATTAAATTTATTTCTTATCTTGCTAGAGCTTTTAGTCTAGGTGTTCTACTATTTGCTAATATGGTAAGTAGACATAGCCTTCTAACTATTCTAAGTGGATTTATACTACCTATGTATACATCTGGTATTATTACTGCTACTGTTGCTCTTATTCCATTCTTTCTATTTGTTGCTCTATCTGGACTTGAAGTTGCTGTATCTATAATTCAAACTTATGTATTTTGTATTCTAACTTCTTCTTACATTAAAGATACACTTGATCTTCAATTAATATAACCCCTTTTCTTAAAGGTTTAAAAATAATTTAGGCTTTAACGTTGTCTTTACACGACAAAAACAGTGGTTCAATTCCACTAATTCTTACTTTTTTTGACTATATATAGGTTAAAATTTAACTATTGTAATTATTATTCTCTTATTTTATACTCCTTTTCACTACTATATTAATGAGATATTTTTAATTCATACTTTATTTATAGCTTACTTACTTGAATTATTGTTTATAGATCCTGTTATTGAATATCATTCATTTTCTTATTGGTGTTCTAGGTTTTTTACTTAATAAAAACATTATTCTTATGCTTATTAGTATTGAAATTTTACTACTTGCTGTTACACTTATAGTACTTATTAGTTCTTATTGTTCCGTTGATATTATAGGTAAAACTTATAGTATTTATATTATTGCTATTGCTAGGAGCTGAATCTGCTATTGGACTAGGTATTCTAGTTGCTTATTACCGAGTACGTGGATCTATTAGTCTTAACTCTGAAATGTTCCTTACTCTTCTTATTCTTCCTGCTAATTCTAGGTATTGCTATTGATGGTATTCTTGCTCGTAAAATTGGTATTTCAGGTGCTCATCTAATTACCTGTTCTTGTCTTATTACTTCTGCTGTTCTAGCTATTCTTGCTTTCTATGAAGTAGGTATCTGTTTAAATCCTATTAGTATTAATCTTATTAGTTGAATTGACTTTGAACTTATGGATGTATCATGAGCATTTGTATTTGATAGTCTAACTGTAAGTATGCTAATTCCTGTTCTAGTTGTAAGTTCACTAGTACATATTTTCAGTATTGATTATATAATCGGAGACCCACACAATAAACGATTCTTTTCATATCTAAGTATGTTTACTTTTTTATGCTAGTACTAGTTACTTGTGATAATTATTTTATTAGATTTGTCGGTTAATTTCTTATTTCAGCCGATTATATTTTTTATTTCAAAAATTTCTAATCTAAAATGGAATATTAATGTCACTATATGCTAAAACACTTTAATTTAAAGTAAAGTAATTATGCAGGGTTAATTAAATTAACTTAAACTACCCTCAAAGACTATTATAGATATTTACTATAAAACTAGTATAAAAGATATAGTTCTTATAATTAGGTTATACATTTCCAAATATAACTAGCCACGTATCGAACTTATGAAAAGGAATCGGTATTTCCTCTTATCTTCTTATTAATTTATGATTTACTCGTATTCAAGCTAATAAAAGTGCTATTAAAGCTTAAACTGTTAATCATGTAGGTGATATATTCCTAAGTATTGGATTCTTTGCTATTTACTTTGTTAATAGTAACCTTGATTATAGTACTGTATTTAGTATTTCACCTAATATTAATGAAGATACTGTTACCATTATTGGTTTTATTCTACTATTTGCTGCCTTGGGTAAAAATGGACTACATACATGACTTTTTATGCAATAGAGGGGTCTCGAGCCTTTCTACCTTTTTTTAGTTTTAGATTAGAGTATAATGCTCATACTAAATATTATTTTTTTAAATTTACTCTATTTATAATCTATTTTTCAATGAGAATGGTTTTTGTCTTTAGAATTATTTTCTTTATAAGAATGACGGTATTATTGAATTTTCAAGTGTTAATACAACTAACAGCAAAGATTCTAATGATTTTGTTTTTCGTGCTAGTATAAATCGTAAACATTGTATTACTGGTACTCTTCTAGGTGATGGTTATATTCAACCAAGTACATTAAATAAAAATGGTATTATTCGTGGTAATGCCCGATTTGGTCTAACAATAAAAACTACTAGTTACGAATATTTTCTTCTGCTTAAAGTGGAGGCTTTTTCAGCTCTAGCTTGTAATAATCCTGTTCCATATCCTAATCCTGTTAAACAACCTAATCTACCTACTGTACATTTTAGTTTGACAACTCTTACTAATCCTTTTAGTACTATACTTCATAGTATGTGATATCGATATGATCCAGATCTTAATAAATTTGTTAAAATTGTACCAGCTGTAATCAAACTTATTTTTGGACCTCTTTCTCTTCTCCATTGAATTATTCAATTTGGATATTGGGATAATATTGAATTAACTATTTTTTGTGTACTTAATCATTTACTAAAGGCATCCTCCTGCAAAATGTACTGCTAGATTATAACATTAAAAGTGGTCTAGCTCGACTAATAGAGTAAAAGATACTTATCGAATTCGAATTATTAAAAGTAGTGTTCAAACTGTGCGTGATCTTATTCTTATACATATACCTAAAGAGTGGTATTACAAACTAGGTCATTTAACTAAGCCCCTTTTCCTACTAGACTTTTATATAAATTATAGCTCTTATTCTTTGATATTTACTATATTAACCCCGCAGGCTCTTCTTTTTATATTTACTATTACATAGTGTTTTTATTTAGTTATACAATTAACCTTATCCTTTAAAAACTTGAATATACTAGACTATACTTACTATTTATCTAATAGGCCCCTCTTTAAACTCTACTTTATTCACAACACAACAAAAATTGAAGAAATTAATTCTTAAAAGACTATTCGTAAAACTATGAAATTTCATATAAATATAGTCCAATTATTTACTTTTTTACATTACATACATTTTTTGCCTACTCCTGTTTCTGCTCTTATTCATGCTGCTACTCTAGTAACTGCTGGTCTCTACCTTATACTTCGTTCTTTTCCAATTATCGAATATGGTTCTACTACTCTTATTGTTATAACTTGAGTTGGTGCTATTACTAGTTTATTTGCTGCTAGTACTGGACTTATCCAAAACAATCTTAAAAGAGTTATTGCTTATAGTACTTGTAGTCAAATAGGTTATCTATTTATAGCTTGTGGACTTAGTCAATATGAAAGTGCTATTTTTCATTTAGTTAATCATGCTTTCTTTAAAGCTTTACTATTCCTTGCTGCTGGTTGTGTACTTCATGGTGTATATGATCAACAAAATATACGTAAACTAGGAGGTCCACTTAGGATTTATACCTTTAACCACCTACTAAATTTACTTTAAAGTAAAATAATAAATTAATAAATTATAAAAGTTGTTGTCCGCTGCGCTTACTTAAAAAGTACCAAAATTATTTGATATACAAATTTAAAATAAAATAGTATTAGCTACTTAAGCTTGTATTATAGAATACACGGAGTAATCTTATCTTTTTAAAAATTTAAACTATTAATTAGTTAGTTCTGGTAAAGAGTAGCGCACAGTAATAATTCTTTTTAATAATTTTATTTTATTAGTTAATTTCATTGAACAGAAAGAAGATATCACGTGGAATTCGTTTAATTTCATTTTCAATAAATATTTTACCAAGTACTCCAAAAACATAATAAGTACGAGTTGCAAAGACAATAGCATAGAATATTTTGCCAGCTAGTTTAAGAAAGTCCAAATAATAAAAGATATAGCATTACAAAACGGGTTAAAAATATTTCATACAAACCAAAAGTAATTGAATTTATCAAGGCTTTGAGCAAAAATGATTCGTGCAGTTTGCATATTATTATTAGTAGCAAAACAAACAAAAAAAAGCATCTCCTAGAAGTAGACCTACTACAGCAGCAAGGTGAAAACTAGTTAGTCCAGTGGACATTCGTACAAGATGAGAAATTTTCTAATTAACAGTACTACCAAGAGTTGAAGTACCATTCCATACAACAAGATCAGTACATTGATCAATTTGACGGTATACAGATTTTCTAGTACTTTTATACTAACTACTCTTAGAAATAAGTGGTATAATGGGAGTAAGAGGGAATATAAAGACAATGTAATAATGAATCGTAATAGCACCTGCAAGTACTGGTAGACTAAGAAGTAGAAGATTTGCAGTTACAAAGTTGGCCCAACAAAATAAAGGTAGTTAATTAAGTGTTAGACCAGGATTTCGTATATTAATAATAGTAGTAATAAAGTTCCTGGCAGCCAGCATACTTGAAATTTCGGCAAGATGTAGACTAAAAATAGAAAGATCAACAGCACCACCATAATGACTTTGTAGAGTACTTAGAGGAGGATAACTTAATAATAAGGACTATAACTTTACCTTATTTAGGTATGTTTGGCAATTAGTGAGTAGGGGTATATAAAATACCCTGCAGATTAAACTTAATAAATGATAAAATTCTATGCATATAACCACATTTATAAAATAAACAGCATATAAATAAAACTCATACTGTTCATCCAGTAGCAGCACCTTGTTCAACAAAAACACTAAAAGTAGTAGTATTAGAGATGGAGGTAGAAGCCAATATTAAATATTAATAAGTCGTGGAAATGCTATCAAATAAAGTATTAACTTAAAATTTAAATCAAGTTTAAACTATGTTTTTCTTATAATAATAGAAATAGGGTTTGTTTATAAAAATATAATATAGTTAGTCGTTTAACTTTCTTAGGTAAATTATAAAAATCCTAAACTAAGCTGCAAATAATCATAAATAATGAAACAATAAGAGTTTTTGCAATTATTTCTAGTAAAATACGAAATAAGAATCAATAGACTATTTAATCTGGAGCACATACTATAACAGGTAAAAAATAGTTACCAAATCCTCATACTATTGCGGGTATACATTTAATTATGACTATATTTTCATCCAATCCTTTTAAAGAATGTTTTGCATGTAGCCACATAAAATACTATTTTCTAGCTGGTAATAGATATAATACGAGTACTAGATTTAGTTTTCTTCCGATTGTCCAATTTCAATTATTTTATTGATGTAGCTCCTTTAGCTAATTGAGTTTTCGGCACATAGCACTATAAAAGTTATATATTATATAATAACTTGGCTATACAATATAAAGTATACCATAAAGAAGATTATTACAAAGGCATGAGCAGTTACTACAATATTATAAGTTTGATGATCTCCATTAAGATATTGAACACCAGGTCCAGTAAGTTCTATACGAATAAGTATTGAAAAAGCAGTACCAACTATGACAGCAAATAAAGCAAATACTAGATAGAAAGTACCAATATCTTTAGCATTAGTAGAAAAAGTAAACGAATAACAGCTTGTCAACTTGAAACAGAGGAATCAATCATTAAGTGAAGTTAAATAAAAATATGATATAAATATAAAGCCAGCTTCTGTATAGCCCAATAATTTTATATATAAAAAAAATAGTTAGAAAAATAAATAAATAAATATATATTAAAGGATAAGTAAGTAATATAAAACTTAGAAAAGGTTAAGTTAAGTTAAAAATATGAGAATATAATGTTATTAATAAATAAGAAATGATAAACTGGTTTTTAAGATTAAATAAATATATAAATAAACATGAAATTATCACTATCTCTTAAATATGAGAATAGAGGTTCCTACCATTTAAATTATAACAAAATAAAAGATAAGATAAAATATATAGAGTTAGTAAAATATATATTTACAATAACACTGTAAGTTAAACTTTGTATTTAATTACTATTCTTAATTGACTATTTGTATTCATTGTATTATAAACAAGATATATACTAAGTATATAAAAACTCGCCTTTAATTAATTTCATAAAAGGTAAATCTAGAATAATTAAATTAACGGACAAAAGGAGATTCGAACTCCTATGAGAAAAACTAAGACGATTAGCAATCAATCACACCGCGCCAATAGAAGTTTGTCCTATTAAATAATAACAATAGAAGTTTATCCTAATAAATAATAATAATGTTATAGGAGTGAATATATTAATAAAAAGAAAGGGAATTTAACTCAGTGGTAAGAGTGATTAACTTTAAATCAATTAGTCATAGGTTCGAATCATATAATTATCAATATTAATTAAAAATAAATAGTATAAACTAGGAAGGAATGAATCGAACAATCATTACTACACCCAAAAAATAGTGTCTTTCCGTTAGACTACATCCTATATTTTAAGAAATAAACATAAGAAATAAATATATTTAAGTTTGCCAACGGCAGGAAATGATCCTGCTTCTAGTAATTACAAGTTACTTATTTTGACCTTTTAAACTAAGTCGACTAAATTAATTAGTAAATATATATATTGATCTTTAGGAGAATAAAACTCCTGATTGTAGAATAAAAATCTAGGCTTTTACCATTAAACTAAAAGACCGATATAATATACTTTAATAAAGGCTAAGATATAATATATAGAGTTTATAAAAATAAATAAATTAATAATAAAAATTAATAATAAACTAGTCCGCTCCGCGTACTTAAACAACAACTAAATTTTATATTTAAAATAAACTAATTAAATAAATAATAAGCTATTACGCTGTGCGTCCCTTAACACCGGATAATAATTAACTTAATAATAAAATTAAAAATAATAATTTCCGCGTCTCCATTAAATACAAAGTATAAAGTAATTATATAAAAAATTTTAAATAAAGAGAATATTAATAAAAGAACTAATTTCCGCGTCTCTCTAGAATAATTTTATAAAATAAATAAAATATAAAAAAGATTTTGCGCAGTTATTGTTGCATTTGCGCTAGGTTTGGTGGGGTTCTAATTCCTTCTTTTAAGCCTTTAAATATTTATTATAAAAGACCTTAAATTACTTAATAAAAATACTGGTTTAAGATATTAATTTGTTCAGAATTTGTTAAGAATTTTGCTTAGATTTAGCACTTTATAGATTTCGACTTAGATCTTATCAAAGGATAATTAGTTTTAGTATACTAGAATTTATAATTATACTTATATGATTGGGTTAGTATACGTAGGATTAATCCCTAGAAAAATTTAGTTTTATTTCTAGTTTAACCAAAAACAAAAAGCTAGCGTTTGGGCTTGTTTTGTGGGGCGCACGTGTAAATCCGTATCTGTAAGATTTATTAATAAATAAAAAAAGATTTTACTTTTGTGGTTAGATAGCACTTATATATATAACTGTTGATTTTATTTGAATATGCCCATTAGACTGTACTGAGTACTTATATATATCAAATTTTTAAGGTTAGAATTATTTTAAAAGTTAGGTACTTATTAAATTAATAAAATTAAAAGGCCTTAGTCTTAAAAAACACTAGATTTAGATCTATTTTCGAGCTTATATATATTTTTCTTAGGCTTTAGTTTGATCTATATATTTTATATATTATTTTATTTAATTTGGTTTTTTAAATTTAGGTAATATTTTTGTCTATTTAATATTGTCTATTTGGTTTGGGAGGGGAGTTAATTTGTTTGTATTATCTTAAATTTTATATATTTAATATTTTAATTTATTTTATTGAGCTTTAAGTTTAAGTTTTTAATCTATTAAAGAATTTGGCTTTAAATTTTCCAATTAATTAAAATTTAGGCTCGGGATTAGGTACTTTAAAGTAAGAATATAAATCTTAGATATATACATCTGTTTTAATTTAGGAGTTAAAATGAAAAAACTTAAAATTTGTTGCTTTTGTTAGAGCATTTCCTTCAATTAAAGATAAGTAATTAATTTACTTTTAAATTCTAAAATTAGACTTTTTACTTGAATTTTTATGCTTATTTATTTATTATTATAATGTTATATTAGTATGTTATTTTATTTATATTTTATTAAATCTTATAAGTAGGACTTTTTAAAATAGAATTAATACTAATTTTTCCTGAAAATTTGCTAATATATTGTATTATTTTGTATTTTCCTGATATATGCTAATATATTGTATGATTTAAGGTTAGCAGAATTTAACTTTGTGTAATTTTAGTAGAAGTCATTAGATAAAATTTTAAAAGTTAGATAAATTATAAGTTTTTAGATAAATTATAAATATAGTAATAGCAATTTTAGCTTATTTAATATAGACCCTGCCTGTACCTTTGGAATTATATTTTATTAAGGATATTGATTATAATACTGATTATTATACTGATCATAGTAGTTCTCATCCTACGTAGATTATTTATCCTCATCTTACTAAACTACTTATTTGTCTAATACTTATGCTTATATTTATATTGATACTTATATTTAGACTTCTATTATTTTAATTAATCCTACTAAACTGCTACTTTGTCTAATACTGATTATTAGATTGATACTTTAACTTTAACTGCCACGACTTAGATACTTTACTGTAACTTTTTTTAGATTTATTCAGGATAGATAATTTAACTGCCTCGACTTAGCACTTATATTTTTATTAATATTGATACTTAGACTTAAATTGATTATATATAATATATGAATTAACTAATATTATAAACTAAGTATAAGATCTAATTATTATATAAATTATGAATACCTTTTTTTTAAGGCTTTATTTGCTATGTCTTAGCTCGACTTAGATATTTAGATTTAGATTTAGATTAAGATAAAGATTAAGATTAAGATAAAGTGACTTAGAAAGTTAGATATATACTAGGATTTATGACTTTATTTTAGATTTAGATTAAGATTTAGATTAAGCATGACCTTGCTATAGATTTTAGAGTAATATTAAGATGACTTAGATTTTTTTACCCTGATATAAACTTATATTAGATTTTTTACCTTGATATTGATTTATATTTAGCTTAAAATTAAGCACTTATGATTTAGATTTTAGGCACTTATGATTTAGCACGACTTGCATATTTAGCACTTATATCTTATTTAAGACTTTTATTTTTAAAAATAAAGTTATGAGGTTAGCACTTATATAGTAGGATTTAGATTATTTATATTTTTATTTAGATTGAGAACTTATATACGTAGGATTTAAATTTAGAATTAGATTTATATTTAGATTTATATTTATATATATATATGTTATTGTAGGCTTAGTATATCTTTTTAAGCTTATTAATTATACTATATTAGTAGAAATTAAAATCAAAAATTATTTTTCCTCTGTATATATGTAGAAATTTTTATTGCCTAGTCTTTTTTATTATATTTGGCTGTTGCTTTTCTTTTTATTGATTTTCTTTTTGTCGTAAAATTTTTTGCTTTAAACCATGGACTTGGATTTATATTAATGCCCTTTTTCGTAAATAAGTTTAAGGACTTTTAAGTTTTTCTAATTAGTAATGATTATTTTAGTAATATACTTTTTCTTAAAGTGATCTATTACATTTAATTGTAGCTTATTTTGATTAATTTTGGCTTATTTTGTGTTTTATTTTTATAATTTATTATAATTAGCTTTAATAGAGGATTTTTCTTGGCTTGCAGTATATCTATTTGATTTTAGTTAAGACTAACAATAGGATTTATATCTGTTTGTTTTTTGGTTAAGAATATAAGATAAATTATATCTGTTTGGTTAATAGAATTAATATCTTTTGTTGATTTTCTTAAATTTAACATTAGAATTTAGTTATAATTTAACCTATTATTTACGTTTTATTATATAAGTAAAATTACAAGATTGTAAAAATACAATAATTTATTTGTATAACTATTGCTAAATAATTTATTAGAATAAGAATATAAATATATACGTAGGAATAGAAATAAATAGACAATATAATTAAGTTACAGAAAAAAGAAAAAGATACAGATTAATAGGCTTAATAAATATACAGATTAAGATAGATAATTTATCTTTGTTTGCTCAAATAAAAGATGGTTTAAAGATTAAGATATATAAGTATATTTTAAAGAAATTTTAATTAAATATTTAATATATCTAAGTTAAATTTAATGAATAGAATTCAGGCTTGTGTTTTTACATTACTTAATTTTTATAATTTATAAAGAGGATGATTAGTGTTTATACTTATCTAAGTGTATCTTATTCTATTTTAGATTGATATTTAAGTAGAATTCTTGTATTTTTACATTTTCTCTTATATAAGTAGGATTAGACATTTTATTTAAAATTGTAGTATAAATATTAGTATATTCTATTTAGATTTAATATATATTTATTGTTAGATTTAGAATTAGTTTATATTTATCGAATATTTCTCTTTAAATTTAGTATATTTTTATTTTATTTTTATTTTATTTTATTGTTATTTTATTGTTATTTTATATTTATCTTTAAATTTTAGTATATATTATTTGTTAAATTTATAATTAAAAATTAGTATTCAAGTCCTTTATATAATATTTATAATTAGTATATATTTTATAGTTATATTTAGAGTTATAATAGTATATTTATATATTTATCTTTAAAAATTAGTATATATTTATTGTTAGATTTAATGGTTTATTAAAGTAGTGTTATATAAGTTTAAGTTGTAGTTGTAGGTTGACTTTTTGTTTGATGTTAGTTTTGTCTTGGTATATTTATGCATTGTTTTTACTTTCTTTTAATTCCTCTTGTACAATTTAAATTAGATTTAATTTCTAATGCAAGGTTTGCTTCAATTTGAATATTATTATCAATTAAAGTATTACATTTTAAAATAGATTTTATTTGATCAGCTATACCATAAGTTGTCACATTATAAACTTTAGTCATTATAGATTGTTTAAGTATTTTACAATTCAATTTTACTAAAGATAGACTTGTAAATTCAATAGATTGGTAACAAAACCTTTTTAAATAAATATTATGTTTTACTCATAACTCTAAATTAATTAAATGATTTGTGTTTTATTTTCTCCCCCCTACTACCTTTTACTGCTGTTATAAATTTTATTTAGAATTTCTTGTTCCTTCTTTTTGTTTTAATTTTATGAAATTATCTAAAAAAGATTTGAATATTAGTTATTTTTGCTTGCTG
>Ga0153928_1000102_pt1 | contig 43727 bp, 33 predicted proteins | sample TSNJ012MetaG_FD_106656 | JGI IMG/M metagenome (GOLD analysis project Ga0153928, IMG submission 106656) | Attine ant fungus gardens microbial communities from New Jersey, USA - TSNJ012 MetaG | ecosystem: Host-associated > Fungi > Mycelium > Unclassified | place: USA: New Jersey, Wharton State...
GGAGAGAGAAGACCCAAGGAGTCATGAGGGCATTCCCGAATGACGACTGCTTTAAGGGGCTTGGAACGACCGCCGAAGGAGTCCGGTTCGCATAAGATAGTTGGCAGGGATTCCTGGCGTCCCTCTTCCAACACCTTTCAACCCAAACTAAAAACACCCATTGATGAATAATCCCTATTGAAACAGGAGCCTTTTAATTTAAAATTGAAACAGGAGGAAAATCAAATGATCAAAGAAGCAATCCTAGCCCTGGCAAAAAAAGAAAATTTAAGCTATGAAACAACGGAAACAGTCATGCATGAAATTATGAGCGGTGAAGCATCTGAAGTTCAGATGAGCGCATACCTGACTGCGCTAAGCTTAAAAGGAGAAACCATTGAAGAGATCACGGCATCTGCCGCCGGCATGCGAAAACACTGTATCAGGCTGCTTCACGATGTGAATGCCCTGGAAATAGTCGGCACAGGCGGTGACGGTTCCAACTCCTTTAACATTTCAACGACAGCAGCCATTATAACAGCCGCCGCAGGTGTCCCGGTTGCAAAACACGGAAACCGTTCCGCTTCAAGTAAATGCGGGGCTGCCGACGTTTTGGAAACCCTGGGAGTCAATCTAAATGTATCTCCTGAAAAAAGCGCAGAGCTATTGAGTAAAATCGGAATTTGCTTTTTGTTTGCCCAGAACTATCATATTGCCATGAAATATGTGGCACCTGTAAGAAAGGAACTGGGTATTCGCACCGTCTTTAATATCTTGGGCCCTCTTACAAATCCGGCAGGCGCCAGCATGGAACTGATGGGTGTCTATGAGAAAGAACTGGTGGAGCCTTTGGCAAGAGTACTTTTAAATCTTGGAGTGAAAAATGCCATGGTGGTATATGGACAGGACGGTTTGGATGAAATATCTATGAGCGCTCCCACCAGCGTATGTGAAGTGAAGAACAATACCCTACAGTCTTATGAACTGACTCCTGAGCAATTTGGATTTCAGCGGTGCAAAAAAGAAGAAATTCGGGGGGGATTGCCGGCGGAAAATGCAGAGATTCTCAAATCCGTTCTGCTTGGGGAAAAAGGTGCAAAGCGTAATGCTGCCGTATTAAATGCTGCCGCAGCCCTTTATATTGCAGGAAAGCAGGAATCGTTAGCGGCGGGAATCAAAGCGGCCGAAGAGATCATCGACAGCGGAGCGGCAATGGAAAAGCTGCAGGAATTTATTCGCTGTTCAAATGAAGCGTAGAAACGTTTCGTCAGTTCATAAACAGATTTTGAAAAAACATAATCGGCATGATTTATCTAGAAAAATAGAATGGAGAAAAATAAAATGTACAAAAATATTTTAGGAAAAATTACAAATCACCACGAATTATCCGAGGCGGAAATTTTGGAATTAATAAAAGCGATCAGAAATGATGAAATAAGCGATGTGCAGATTGCCGGTTTTCAGGTTGCACTTTTAATGAAGGGTGCATCGGAAAAGGAGATGGCCTATATTGCAAAAGCGATGCGGGAAAACTGCGTGCCTTTAAAACCGAAGGTTTCCTCCGAATTAATGGATACCTGCGGAACAGGCGGAGGCTTAAGTACATTTAACATTTCGACGGCTACGGCGATTGTGGCAGCCTCAGCAGGGATACCCATGGCAAAGCACGGGAGCCGTTCGATCTCCAGCTTGTCGGGCAGTGCCGATGTACTGGAGGCGTTGGGAGTGAATATAAATCTAAGTCCCGAATCGGTTGAAAAAATGATAGAGGAAATAGGAATTGCTTTTATCTTCGCCCCCTTATTTCATCCCGTCATGTGCAAAGTGCTTCCGCCGGAGCAGGATCTGGGGATTAAAACGATCTTTTATACGATTATCGGTCCGCTCATTAATCCATCGTTTGCGCCCAGGCATCTTTTAGGAGTATACAAACCGGAGCTTTTAGATACGGTGTCTTATGTTGCAAAAGAACTGGGATATACAAATGCGATGTTTGTTCACGGTCTTGATGGTTTGGATGAAATTTCGCTTTTGGGCAGAACAAGGATTAACGAATTGAAAAACGGCGTGTTGAAAACATATGAAATTACACCTGAGGATTTCGGACTTTCCCGTTGTACTTTAAATGATATTAAAACAGGAACACCGGCAGAAAATGCGGAAGTGGTCAAAGGTGTATTTGCAGGCAGCATAAAAGGTGCGAAATATGATGCCATCGTATTAAATTCCGCCGGTGCGCTTGTGGTGGGAGGCAAAGCAGATAACTTTAAAGAAGGAATTTCAATTGCGAAAGAGTTAATTGACGGCGGTTTGGCATTACGCAAACTGGGACAATTATGTGAAATGTCTAATATGTTAAAGCAGGAGGGTTCCTTATGATGCCTGCTTTCTCCCAGGAGATCATAAAAAGAAAGAAGGAAGGCTTAGTCCCGGTCATTCCTGATTTTAAGCATATTTCACCGAAAGACGGAGACTTATTTGGAGGAAGGGATTATATCGAAATTGCCCGGCGGCTGGCCGGTATGGGTACGCCCGTATTTTCAGTCGTTACGGAAAGCGGGCATTTTGGAGGGTCATTAAAGCTGCTCAAGGAAATAGTAAAAGCAACAGACAAGCCCGTACTCAGGAAAGATTTTATCAGAGATCTGGATGATTTAAAGGCAACAAAGGACAGCGGCGCCGCGGCGGTTTTACTTATGTGTGCGGTACTGGAGGAAAAAACACTTTTTAAACTATACAATGAGGCAATAAATATTGGGCTGGAACCTTTTGTAGAAGCCCATTCCTTAGAGCATCTGGAATTTGTAAAGAAAATAGGGGCAGATTTAGTGGGAATAAATAATAAAGATATTTTAAAGCTGGAAAAGGACAGCGGTACGGTAATGACAACAGAAAATCTTGCCGGTTTTGCGCCGGAAAATGCCGTTCTTGTCAGTGAAAGCGGTATCGGCTCACCGGGAGATGTGAAAGCAGCCGTAAATGCGGGTGCTGATGCGGTCCTTGTTGGGACTGCTCTATGGCGGGCAGACAATTTGGAATATTTTTACAGTTCGCTATGTAATGCGAAGGGAGAAGAGTCTTGAAAAGAATTTCAGTTAAAATTTGCGGTTTAAAAACAGAGAAAGATGTTAAATTATGCCAGGAATCAGGGGCGGACATGATTGGATTTGTTACCGAATATCCGATCCCGGTTCCCTGGAATTTGAGCCGCAATGAAGCCGCAGAATTATTAAAATATGTGCAAATGCCATGTAAATCCTGTCTGGTAACCGGCGGTACACCAGAGAAAATAATTTCGCTGGCAAAAGAATTAAGGCCTGATTTCATTCAGCTGCATTATAATGAAACAATTGAAGACACCATAGAAATAGCAGAAGAACTGAAACCGTTGAATATTGAAATCATAAAAACGTTTCCCCTGTCAGATCATGACCGGATAAGACAATTTGGAACGGCAGATATGGAGCGTATTGTTAAATTACTCTGTGAAACTGAAATTTTCGGTATATTGGTTGATTCAAGAAGCCCGTCAAATGCGGCCGGGAAAGGGAAAACAGCGGATTTTGAGGTTTTTAAGGAGGTGAAAGCATTGTCTTCTAAACATGTAATACTTGGCGGAGGCATAACTCCTGATAACATTAGAAAAATTGTGGAAGAGACAAACGCTGAGTTTGTGGATGTCATGACCGGCGTGGAACAGTCTTTGGGAATAAAAGATGAAAACAAAATTAAAAACTTGATGGCTCCGGTCCGCCAGAGCGTTGCCCGCGTCTCAAAATTATCAAAGATGCCCGCATCTCAAAATTATTAAAGGATTGACAAAAAAATAATATTCGACTATTATAAAAATAAAACGTTTAGATTTATAATGGGAGACAGATTTATGAGATGTACAATAAAAGATGTAGCTAAATTGGCAAATACTTCAACTGCAACAGTATCCCTTGTACTGAATAATAAGCCGGGAGTCAAAGAGAAGACCAGGCAAAGAGTTTTAGACGCAGCGGAGAAATTAAGTTACAGGCCCAACCAGATCGCAAGAAGCCTGATAAACCAGAAAACAAATACGATAGGACTGATTATTTCCGATATACATAATCCGTTCTATGGTGATCTGGCTTATAATATGCAAAAAGAAGTGGATAAGATAGATTGCAACCTGATTTTGGGGATTTCTAATAATAAGGTGAAAAATGAAAAAAAAATTGTGGATTCTATGATCAAACGGGGAGCCGAGGGAATTATCATTGTTCCGGCCAGAGACGGAGAGGGGGATCTGAAGCATTTATATGATCTGCAGGATTTGAACATTCCTTTTGTTTTTATTACAAGTGCATATCAGGGGATCAGGGCAGATACGGTAATGACTGATCTTGAGCAGGCTACGTATGAATTAACCAGTTATCTGATTAGCCGTGGTGAAAAAAAGATCATATTTGCAGCAGAAGATAAAAAATTATTACATGTAGAGAAGAGAATTGATGGATATCGGAGAGCTTTCAAAGAACATGGCTTAAAGATGGATGAGGATTGGATCAGCGAAATCGATCCCGATATTGAAAATGGAATGATTTTTACCCGAGATAAGATTTTAAATGATTGCCCTGACGCTATTATCGCAATTAATGCGTTTACCGCGATGGGCATTATGAAAATCCTGAAGGATCATAATATATCCATCCCGGATGATATCTCGGTGACTTGTTTTGATGATTTGAAGTATGCGGTTGTATTGTATACGCCGCTTACTTTAGTGACCCAGCCTTTAAACGGTATGTGCCAGGCTGCGTTGGAAGTGCTGAATAAGAGGCTTAATGGAGATAGGGACGAAACGATTGTCAAGCTGCTTCCGGGGGAACTTATAATCAGAGAATCAACAAAATAGCAGCTAAAACGAATTAAATTTTAATTATGAAGAGAGAAAGCCTGTAGAAGCAGAGCGATTTCTCTCTTTTTTATTTTTGAAGTTATTCTTTGAATGGTATAAAAAAGGGGATATTGTTTACATTATTAAGCAAATGAATCTAAGAAAAAGATTGTATATTAAAAAAAGCAATTGACATATTTTATGGGATATGCTATTTTAGTAATATAAAAACTAAAACGTTTTAGATTTTGCAGCACGGCGATAAATCAAAATAAAAAAGGAGAGAAATCAATGAGAAAGAAATTATTTAGTGCATGTTTTTGTATTATGACGATGGTAATCGTAATGTTAATGTCCGGATGCAGTAATAATACGGATAAAGGAACTGCAGGCGAAACAAATGCGGTTTCCGATACTGCCGAAAAGGATGTATCGGAGACCAGGAAAATTGCTTATACTACTATGACATTAGAGTCTCCATATTTTGTTGAGGTTGCGGAAGGTATTAAGAGCAAATGTGAAGAGTTGGGATGGGATTGTACGATTCAGGATCCGAAAATGGATGTGGCTTCACAGGTGGCGGCAATTGAAACATATATTGATCAAAAATATGATGCAATTATCATTTCGGCAGTAGATTCGGAAGCGTTGGCAAATATTGTGCAAAATGCAGCCGATGCAGGAATAAAAGTGATCGGTTCCTCTACGGATATAAAAAATACACATGCCTTCGTATCAGCAGGCGAATATGAGATGGGGTATGCGCTGGGTTCTGCCATTGGAGAATGGTGTGAGGATAATTTGTCAGGAGATTTAAAAGGAGTGACATTCGGAACTATAAATGATCAAAACGTTATGGTACGTGAAAAGGGAATGCGCGAAGGATTTTCCGAAGTTTATACAAAAGGAGAAGTGTCATTCATAAATGAAGTGGGGACGATTGGCGGTGTAACGGCAGAAGAAGGCATGGCAAATATGGAAGGTATCATGCAGTCGAATCCGGATATAAATGTCATAATGGGTTCCAATGATGACACCATACTGGGTGCATATGAGGCGGCAAAATCCGCCGGTATGGATTTGGATAAAATGGCATTTGGCGGAGTAAATGCGGTTTCGCAGGCACTGGAATTAATGAAGGAAGAAAAAGACGAAGGGAAAGGCGCTTACAGAGTTACGATAGATATAACACCGCGTCTCCATGGGGAAACGGATGTTGAAATCATCAGCCAGTTATTTGACGGTAAGGAGTTTACGGAACAGGTGATTATTGAAGCCAAACCGGTTACGGTTGAGAATATTGATGAATATTTTCAATAATCTGAAATAATTTCAGATTATATATACTGATTCATTAGTTAGGAGAATGCTATGGGTGAATGTATACTAAAAATGGAACATATTACACAGCAATTTCCGGGCGTACTTGCTTTGGATAACGTGGATTTTGAACTGAAAAAAGGAGAAATACACGCTCTTGTAGGCGAAAATGGTGCGGGGAAATCTACATTAATGAAGATATTGACCGGAGTGAACAAGCCAAATTCAGGGAAGATAACAATGAATGGTATTGCTTATGGACAACTTGATATTGAGAAGTCTAAGAAATTAGGGATCAATATGATATATCAGGAGTTAAATTTAATACCACAGTTAAAAATCTATGAAAATATTTTTCTTGGGAAAGAGCCGGTAAAAAACGGACGGATCAATAAAAAAGAAATGCGCATCAGAGCCGGTGAGATGATTGAATCCCTGGGAATACAAATGAATGTAGAAGATAAAATTACTGATCTGACGATGGCATATAAGCAAATGGTAGAGATAGCCAGGGCTTTATTAGATGACCCGAAAATTTTGATTATGGATGAACCAACCGGCCCGTTGACCAGTGAGGAAGTTTCTGTTTTGTTCCGCACAATGAGAGTACTGAAAAAAAGAGGAGTTTCTATTATTTATATTTCCCACAGACTGGAAGAAATTTTTGAGGTGTGTGATATCTGTACGGTATTCAGAGATGGGAAACATATAAAGACAGTAGCGGTTGATCAGACGGATACGGATGAATTAATACGTTTGATGGTCGGAAGAAGTTTGGAAAACCAATATCCTCCCAGACTGAGAAGTCCGGAAAATGCGAAGAATATTTTAGAGGTAAAGCATCTGACCAATCATAAGATCCGGGATATTTCCTTTGTATTAAAAGAAGGAGAGATTTTAGGGATAGGTGGTCTGGTAGGGGCGGGCAGAACGGAAACATTGCGAGCCATTTTTGGCTGCGATCCATGTCAGGGGACTTTCTGTAAATATGGCAGGGAGATTCGCATACATTCACCCGAAGATGCAATAAAAGAGGGAATTGTACTGGCAACAGAAGACCGTAAAGGACAAGGCTTGCTCTTGAATTTATCGGTAAGTGATAATATAGTACTTCCAGTTATAAAAAAACTGAAAAAAAGACTGTTCATTGACCGAAGCAGCATAGCAAAACAGGTGCAGTCGTACATTGAAAAACTAAACATAAAAACTCCTTCACAAAAACAGACCGTTTCTTTATTAAGCGGTGGAAATCAGCAAAAAGTCATCGTTTCCAGATGGCTTCTTGCCAAAGCAAGTATCATATTATTTGATGAACCGACCAGAGGTATTGACGTAGGCGCAAAATTTGAAATATATACGCTGATGAATGAACTCAAAGATTCCGGGAAATCAATCATTATGGTATCTTCCGATATGCCGGAACTGATGGGGATGTCCGACCGTATTATTGTAATGTCCGAAGGCAGAATCACGGGAGAACTTACATGTCCTGAAGAGTTCAGCCAGGAAGATATATTAAAAAAAGCCTCGGTAAGTTAGCTGACAGCGAAGGCTGGAAAGGAAATCATATGAAATCAAGCAATACCAGAAAAATGATTTATAAAGAATATGCGACCTTTATATTTTTGTTTGTGATCGTCTTGTATTTTTCCGTATTTGCCGGCGGATTTCTAACGGTGAGCAATGTGATGAATGTGCTGCGGCAGGTATCGATCATCGGTATCTGTTCCGTAGGGATGATGATGGTGATATTAACCGGGGGCATAGACCTGTCGGCGGGTTCCATCATTGGAGTGACAGGAACGCTGACAGCATACCTGGTTGTGAAAATGGATATGAATCTATATCTTGCGGTGATGATCGGGATTCTCACAGCGGCTTTCATTGGAATCATAAACGGGATCTTTGTGACGATCATATCCGTACCGCCGTTAATTACAACCCTGGCAACCATGACAGGATGCAGGGGGATTTGCTATATTATTACAGGCGGTATTTCAATATTCGGGTTTCCAAAAAATTTTGCAGTGCTGGGGCAGGGCTATCTATGGATTATCCCGATTCCGGTAATATGTATGATCATTTTTTATCTGATAGGATATATCTTATTAACAAAGCGCCCATACGGGACGTATTTATACAGCATCGGCGGAAATGCGGAGGCAGCAAGACTCTGTGGGATCAATGTAAACAGGACATTGATTATCACTTATCTTTTAAGTGGTTTATTTGCCGGTATTGCAGGGATTGTACTGTTGTCACGTGTGAATACGGGACCTGCAACTTTAGGCAGCGGCTATGAAATGGATATTATCACCTCGGTGGTTCTGGGCGGTGTAAGTGTCAGCGGAGGTGAAGGCAAATTAAAAGGAGTTATTTGCGGCGTACTGATTATGGGTATTTTATCCAATGGTCTTCTGATTATGGGAATCAGCGAATATTATCAAATGGTAGTAAAATGTTTTGTTCTGCTGTTGGCAGTCGGGATGGATAAAAATGTAGGAAAAGTGAGACGAAAAAAGCAAAAGGCCTAAAGGAGTGTATAGCATGGACAGGATCGTATTAGAAAAGAAATACAAGGAAATCATAGAAAATCTGGAACAGGGAATTCTTCCGTTTTGGATAAAAAATGGTATAGATAAAGAATATGGAGGTTATATTGTAAACTTCGATGAAAACGGAACCCCGATTGGTGATCATGAAAAAATGCTTGTGACGCAGACGAGAATGATATGGGGATTTTCCGCACTCTCTAAAGAATACAAAAATCAAGAATATTTAGAACTGGCAAAACAGGGAGTAGACTTTCTGATCCGTTATTTTTGGGATCAGGAATATGGCGGCTGGTACTGGAAGACAAATCCTGAAGGGGAGATGCTGGATGGTGATAAACTGATCTACGGACAGACATTTGTAATCTATGCACTTTGTGAATATACACTGGCAGGTAATGATCCCAGGGGATTGGATTATGCCAAAAAAACCTTTGATTTCATTCAGGTATACGCAGCAGATACGGCAAATGGCGGTTATTTTGAAAACCTGAACCGAGACTGGTCCAGAATGCCTTTTGGCGCCGGGGCAGGAGATATCAAATCATTAAATATCCATATGCATATGTTAGAAGCATATACTACATTATACCAGTGTTCCGGATTGGAAATACATAAAAGAAAATTAGAAGAAGTGATTGATCTGGTGCTTGAAAAAATGGTAAATCTAAAATTGGGATGCGGCTACGATCAGATGGGACCGGATTTTGAACGCAGACCGGCAATCAGCATTCCAAAAACCTGGACTCAGGACAGAGAATCTGATTCTGAGAAAGCAAATCCGTCAGATACTACATTTTATGGGCATAATGTAGAACTGGTATGGTTACTGAACCGGGCTAATGATGTTTTGGGACAGCCTTTTCATACTTATGATGAGGTTACAAAGTCATTGACAGACCATTCTCTGAAATATGGATTTGATGATGAATACGGCGGAATCTATTATTCGGGTCCTTATGCGGGGGAGGCAACCGGATTTGAAAAAGAATGGTGGGAAAATTGTGAGGTATTGATTGGTTATCTGGATGCATACGAACGGTTAAAGGATGATAAATATCTGGATGCCTTTGTAAAATGCTGGGAATTCTGTCATCAATATATGATTCATCATGAGGTAGGAGAATGGTATCAATTACTTTCAAGAGAAGGGAAAGTTCTGGTTGGGTGTATTGGGAATGGATGGAAAGGGATCTATCATACCGGCAGAGCCGTTTTAGAATGCAAACAAAGGCTTGAGAGAATTTTGGAGGTGATTTAAGGATGCGGCATCATGCAGGACAAGTAGAGGTGTGGATAGAAAAGATAGAAATTCCCACCTATGAAGTCGGAGAGCCGGATAAAAATCCAATGTTTCTGGAGAAAAGAGTTTATCAGGGGAGTTCTGGAAAAGTATATCCGATTCCTGTCATTGATAAAATATATGATGAAAAAATAAAAAAAGAGTATCAATGTATATGGCTTGAAAATGATTTTCTGAAAATCATGGTTCTGCCGGAATTAGGAGGAAGAATACAACGGGCATATGATAAGACAAACAGATACGACTTTGTTTATTATAACCGCGTGATAAAACCTGCATTGGTAGGTCTTGCAGGTCCCTGGATATCGGGTGGGATCGAATTTAACTGGCCCCAGCACCACAGGCCAACCACATTTTTACCGGTGGATTTTGAATTGAAAGAAAATCAGGATGGAAGCAAAAGTGTTTATCTTAGTGAAGTGGATCAGATGTATGGAACGAAAGGGATGGCTGTTTTTACTTTATATCCTGATCTGGCTTATCTGGAAATAAAGGGACAATTGTATAATAGAACAGATTTTCCACAGACATTTCTGTGGTGGGCAAATCCGGCCGTAGCCGTCAACGATCATACACAGTCAATTTTTCCGCCGGATGTAAATGCGGTAATGGATCATGGAAAAAGAGCCGTATCAAAATTTCCCATTGCAACCGGAGTTTATTATAAGCATGATTACGGAATGGGCGTAGATATATCAAGGTATAAAAATATTCCGGTTCCAACTTCATATATGGCTTATCATTCGGATTTTGATTTTGTAGGCGGGTATGATTATCAGAAAGAAGCCGGCATTTTACATATCGCCGACCACCATATTTCACCTGGTAAAAAGCAATGGACCTGGGGGAACGGTGAATTCGGTCGGGCCTGGGACAGGAATTTAACAGATGAAGATGGACCGTATATTGAGCTGATGACCGGGGTATACACAGATAACCAACCGGATTTCTCCTGGCTGAAACCGTTTGAAGAGAAAACATTTGTACAGTACTTCATGCCATATAAGAAGGCAGGCAATGTAAAAAACGCGAATAAAAAACTAATTCTGAGTTTAGACATTAACGATCATACGGCGCACATTTGCCTGTATGGAACGAGTCGTAAACGTCATGTGCAGATTTATTTATATGGAAAGGAAAAAGAATTGCTGAAGGCTTCGGTCAGCATATCACCGACTGAAATATTTGAAGAAAAAGCAGATGTATCCGGCTATAAAGAGTCTGAAGTGCATGTAGAGGTGTTGGGTGAAAATGGAGAAGAACTTATTTCCTATACGCCGGCAGAATATAAGATTCCTGAATTTCCAAAAGCAATGGAAGCTGCTAAAAAACCGACGGATATATTTACATGTGAGGAGCTCTATTTAACCGGTATGCATATTGAGCAATACAGACATGCCACGTATCAGCCGGATGATTATTACTTAGAAGGATTAAAAAGAGACCGAAATGATATCCGGCTGAACCTTGCATATGGAATGCTGCTTTTAAAAAGAGGGCTTTTTAAAGAAGCGGAAGAAAGATTCAGGACTGCGATTAAAAGATTAATATGGAAGAATCCAAATCCATATAATAGCGAGGCATTTTATGATCTTGGTTTGAGTTTATTCTATCAGGAAAGATATGAAGAAGCTTATGATGCATTTTATAAGGCGGTGTGGACAAGTGAGCAGCAGGAAATGTCTTATTATTACCTTGCAGTACTAGAGGCAAGAAAAGGAAAGTATCAGGAAGCGCTTGAATTCCTGGAAAAATCATTGGCAAAAAATGCTTGCAATATGAGAGGTAGAGCATTAAAATGTATGCTATTGCGTAAACTTGGAAAGAAAAAAGAAAGTTTGCAGCATGCAGAAGAGAATTTGCGGTTCGATCCATTCGATTATGTGTCTGCCTGGGAGATTTATGGATATTCCAAAATGGAACACATGGATGTTTTATGGAAAAAGATACAAAACAGGGAAAGTACTTTTATAGAAATGGCAATTGATTACGGCAGATGTGGATTTTATCAGGAAGCAGTAGATATTTTGAATCACTATACAGGTAAAAAGCCTATGATCCATTATTACAAGGCGCATTTCCTTTGGCTGTCCGGTAAAGAGAAAGACAGTATGCGGGAGCTGAAAGCAGGAGCAGAGGCCAGTCCATTGTACTGTTTTCCAAACAGGCTGGAAGATATACGGGTGCTGCTGTTTTCTATAAAACACAATAAAACAGATCATCTATCGCCTTATTATCTTGGTAATCTGTATTATGATAAAAAGAGATATACCGATGCATTTGAGATGTGGAAAAAATCAGTGGAAATACGAGATGACTTTCCAACCGTATACAGGAATTTATCATTCGTCTATTATAATAAACTGGAAAATAAGGAACGGGCTTTTGCCTGTATGGAAAAAGCATTTCAGCTGGATCCGTCGGATGCCAGAGTATTGCTGGAACTTGACCAGCTTCTAAAGAAGATGAACAAGCCTTTGGATCTGAGACTAAATCAGCTGCAAAAGCATATGGATCTGGTTACAGGCAGAGATGATCTGTATACGGAATATGTCTCTTTGTTAAATGCGGCAGGAAGTTATGAAAAAGCTTATTCGGAAATTATCAGACATAAGTTTCATCCCTGGGAAGGCGGAGAGGGGAAGATTACAATGCAGTATAAAATCAGCCTGATCCAGATGGCAGTTAAATGTATATTCGGCCAAAGATATAATGAAGCGGAAGATTTATTAAAAAAAGCGCTCTATTATCCTGAAAATCTGGGAGAAGGGAAACTGGAAGGCTCTAAGGACAATGATATTTACTACTATCTTGGATGTATCTATGAGAAAAAAGGAGATTTTGAAAGGGCGAAAGAAAGCTTCAAAAAGGCATCTTATGGAGCGGAAGAACTGGCTGGTGCAATGTATTATTATGATCAGCCCGCCGATATGATACTATTTCAGGGATTGGCCTGTGAAAAGTTAGGAAATGAACAGGAGGCGGTTTCTAAATTTCATAAATTAATTGATTATGGAGAAAGCCATTTCTATGATCATATGGAAATTGATTATTTTGCTGTTTCGATTCCTGATTTACAGCTCTTTGAAGATGATCTGAATCTGAAAAACCAAATTCATTGCAATTATTTAATTGGACTGGGAAATATGGGACTTGGAAACATTAACAAATCAAAACGATATATGGATAAAGTCCTAAAGGATAATTGCGGCCATGCAGGGGCATTGTTTCAGCCGGTCAAAGTTGCCTGAATAATAAAAACTTCACCAAATGTTTATTAAAAGCTTATTGAAATCCGCCAATAGTATGCTATACTACATAAAAAGTATATTCAGCGGAGGTCACATATGCAATTCAGAGAAGATAAGAAGTCAGGAAGTCAATTATCGGTGTTGGGTTTTGGATGTATGAGATTTCCTAAGAGCTTCGGAAGCATAGACATGCAAAAGACGGAAAAACTGGTGCTGGATGCTATCGATAAGGGTGTAAATTATTTTGATACGGCTTATCTTTACGGCGGGAGCGAAGAAGCGTTAGGCACGATCCTGAAGAATCATAATGTCAGGGACAAAGTGAATATTGCTACGAAATTACCGCTGGTATTTTGCAATAAAAAAGACGATATCGATAAATTTTTTAATAAACAGCTTCAAAGACTTCAGACAGATCACATTGACTACTATTTGATGCATATGCTTACAGATCTGAATTCCTGGGAAAAACTCTGCAATTGGGACATCAAAAAGTGGATAGAAGAAAAAAAGGCAAAGGGACAGATCAAAAATATTGGATTTTCTTTTCACGGAACCCAGGAAGAATTTTTGAAAATCCTGGATGCATATGATTGGGACTTCTGTCAGATTCAATATAATTATTCCGATGAAAACTATCAGGCAGGCGTCACCGGCTTAAAGAAAGCGGCAGAAAAAGGAATTCCGGTTATCATAATGGAACCGCTTTTGGGAGGCAAGCTGGCAAATGGGCTGCCGGATGAGGCAGTAAAACTGTTCCAAAAATCAAATTCCAAATATTCAACCGTAGGCTGGGCACTGCGCTGGCTTCTGGATCAGCCGGAAGTAACGGTTATTTTGTCAGGCATGAATGAAGACCGCCAGCTGGAAGAAAATATTGAAGTAGCAAATGAATGCCCTCCGGGCACACTGAAACCGGATGAATATGAAACATATAAAAAAGTAAAGGATATATTTCAGTCATCTTACAAGGTTCACTGTACCGGATGCAACTATTGTATGCCATGTCCTAAAAACGTCAATATCCCTGCCTGCTTTGCGGCATACAATACCTCTTATACCATGGGTCTGGGTGCAGGGCGTAATCAATATATGCTCAGTTCCGGTGCCACATCGGAAACCCAGAGCAGCGCCGGATTGTGCGTGAAATGCGGAAAATGCGAGAAACATTGCCCACAGGGTATTCCCATAAGAAAAGAACTGGAAAATGTCCGCCAAAGGATGGAGCCCTTCTGGTATCGAATTGGAGTGAGGGCAGTACGCATATTTCTCAGGAAAGGCAGAAAGAATTAAAGAACTAAAATCACCCATACCAGATGTGAAGAAAAAGGGCTGTCGGGAAACTGATATTTATTTAACCTCCCAAGTAAGCAGCGAAGCGGATTACGAGTATCTGCTTTGACTAAGATGAATAAAGACCATGCAATTTTCAGACTTTGTTGCTGAATTTATGCATGGTCTTTGTATATTGGAGTTATTATATGCATTTCCCAATGAACCCTTTTATTCATTAAATATGGCATTCATTATGGCATTCATTATAACAAAAATATTACTAAAAAACAAAATATTTACTACTAAAATAGAAAACATGACAATTATATGCTATAATAAAGCAAACGATACAAAAGAGCACAAAAGAGGACAAGAGATGAAAACGGAAACTATTCATATAGCTTTTTGCGATGATGAATTACTGTTCGCGGAGAAACTAAAAAAGAAATGTGAAGAATTCCTGATTGCAAAGGAGTTTAATTATAATATATCTATTTTTAGTGATGGATTATCCTTAATACATAGTGAGGAAGAGATCGATATTGTTTTTCTTGACATCGGAATGCCGGGTATAGATGGATTTGAAGTGGCAGAAATCTTGAATAAAAGGAAAAAGAAGGTAATCATTATTTTTGTAACCAGCCATAATGAAATGATAAGCAGAGGATATCATGTAAAAGCATTCAGATATTTAACAAAACCGATCGAACAATGTGAATTTATAGAAGCGATAGAAAACGCTTTAAAGGAATGGAAATATGCAAGCTGCATTCTTATATTGAGTGATGGAAACAATTACGTAATAGAAACAGGCAGTATTACTCATATAGAATCATTGGGAGAAGGAAGTGCGGTATATACGGAACAAGATAGATATATCACGGTATATACTATGCAATATTGGATGCGTTTACTGGATAATTGTAGTTTTATAAGAAGCCACAGAGCCTATATTGTAAATTTAGGATATATTCAAAAAATTGATAACAATAAAATAATATTAAAGAATAATATGGAGGTACCGGTTGCAATACGAAGTAAAAAAAAGGTTGTAAATATGTTATATAATTATGTCAGATATATCGCCCGGAGATAAGTAAGGAGTAGTAAATGACCGTGGTTGGAAAGAGTATTTTAATAACAGTAATAAAAATTGTATTTTTGATATTTTTGCTGCATGATTTAAGAGTAAGTAAGATTAAAATGTCAAAATACAATAAATTAGTGTATATTAAAATACTCTTTTTGGCAGGATGCAGCTTATGTATTAGCTATTTGGAAGCGAAAGTTTTGATGGACAGATTTGGAAAGCTGCAGTTAACGACGGTAATAAATATAAATATAACGGGTTTTCTTCTGTTCCTTGGTGGCATATCATTGATTGAAAAAAAGTATGCCATAAAGCATTATGAAAACCGGTATAAAGTATATCGGGTTATTTTGAAACATCATCAAAATTATTATGATAAATTAGTGGGAAAAAATTTAGATACCAGGAAATTCAGACATGATATAACGAATCATTTGTATTGTCTTGGAGAACTTTATCGTACCGGGAAATTTGAAGAATTTGAACAATATTTTGGTGACATACAGACAAAAGCGAAAAAATTAAAGCTCCAAGAAACGACTGGAATGTACGTAGCAGATATTATTATTAATTATTTAATGGAGCAAAAAGAAAACAAAGGGACCCATTTACATTGGTCGGGAATGTTACCTGCTAATATGGAAATAGCAGATATAGACATGGCTTCTATTATATCGAATCTGCTTAGAAATGCATTTAAAGCCGTTAAAAATAATAATAAAAATGCAAGACATATATACGTAGTAGTGAAAGAAGTAGAAGGCAGCCTGTACATAAAAATAAAGAATCCTGTCGTGAAAAAGGTAGAGATAATAGATGGAAAGCTATCTCTACTCCCCAAAAAACAAGGTCTTGGAAGCATGATTGTAAAAGAAATCCTGCAAAAATATGGGGGAAGCATTCGTTATCAAAGTACTGATACGGAATTTATTGTTGAAGTAGTCATATTAAATGTTTTTGGGATGTGAACAGTAAACGTTTACCCGAAAAATATCGACGTTTACCCAATAAGTATTGAAAATAAGTTAATAATTAAATATTATTAATAATAAATAGTAATAAATGGTAATAAATAGTAATAGGGAGCGTAATATGATAAAAATAAAATTGGCCATGCTTGACAATGATGCAGTTTATATTGAAAAACTTATGTCGGCTTTTAGTATAAAATATCCGAATGAATTGGAGGTATACTCTTTTACGGACAAGGGAACTGCTATACAGTCGTTAAAAGATAGCCGAATAGATGTATTTGTATCCTCCGGTGATATTGAAATTGCTATAGTAGAGATACCTGACCGTTGTGCGTTTGCTTATTTCACCGAATCAAACAATATCGATACATTGAACGGACAAAGAACAGTGTGCAAATATCAGAAAGTGGATTTGATTTATAAAGAAATCCTCAGCATCTTCTTTGAAAAATCAACATTTTCTATTGACCTGAAAAATTCAGGGAATAATACCTTATTGAATACTTTTACCTCGTGTGCGGGAGGTGTAGGCAGTTCATCGTTAGCTGCGGCATGCGCTGTTTATTTCAGCAGAATGGGGGAGAAAGTTTTATATTTAAATTTTGAAATGGCCGGGACCTCTGCTTCCTTTTTTCGTGGGGAAGGAATGTCAGATATGGGAGATATCATATATGCTTTAAAGAGCAAAAAGTCTAATTTAGCCTTAAAGCTGGAGAGTGCTGTCCGACAGGATCAAAGCGGTGTCTATTTTTATGAATCCTGTAAGTTGGTGTTGGATGTACTTGAGATGACGAAAGATGATGTGGAAAGACTAATCCGGGAATTTCTCATCACAGGCACTTATCAGCGGATCATATTAGATATTGATTTTAAAATGGATGATCTGACAATTTCTCTTATGAACCAGTCTAATAGCGTTGTACTCGTTTCTGATGGATCAGAGATTTCCAACACAAAGACACGCCGGGTACTGGAGTCACTGGATATTATAGAAAGGCAAAATGATTGGAGGCTGATTTCCAGATTACTTATTTGCTATAACAAATTCAGCAGTAAAACAGGAAAAGAGATGAATGACTTGAACATCAAATTACTTGGAGGAGTACCCAGGTATGAAGGGGCAGCTACAGATCAGATCGTAGAACGTTTGGCCGCGATGGAACTGTTTAAAGGTATGGATGAAAGAATATAAGTGTGGAGTATATCATGGCAGATGTAAATTATGAGCAAATAGAATCAGAGATTAAACTGTATGTAATCGGGAATTTGCCTTTAAGTAAATTATCAGATGATGATTTGTACCTTAGTATTGAGGAGGTGGCGAATCATTACTTTGAGGGAATCTACATTCCGATTGACAAGAAAGTGGAGATCACTGAGCGTGTATTCAGTTCAATCAGAGGATTCGGTATTCTGGATACCATGATGAAGGATGACCGCATCACAGAAGTGATGATCAATGGTAAGGATAATGTTTTTATTGAGAAAGAAGGGAAAGTCTCCCGGATAGAGCAGGCATTTGAAAGTGACAGAAGGCTGGAAGATATCATTCAAAGAATTGTAGGTCTCGCCGGACGTGAAGTAAACCAGGCGAATCCAATTGTGGATACCAGGCTTCCTGACGGTTCCCGTGTGAATGTAGTATTGCCCCCTGTTTCTTTGTGCGGGCCGATATTGACGATTCGTAAGTTTTCTAAGACGCCTATGACAATCGGACAGCTGATCGAATATGGTTCTATTACAAAAGAGATTGCCGAAAAATTAGAGATTCTGGTAAAAGCTAAATATAATATTTTTATAAGCGGAAGTACCGGGTCCGGAAAAACAACATTTTTAAATGCACTTTCAAATTTTATTCCCAAAGCTGAGAGAATCATAACAATAGAGGACTCGGCAGAACTTCAAATTGTAAATATTGATAACATGGTATCTTTAGAGACCAGAAATGCCAACTCTTCCGGAACGGGAGCAATCACCATCAAAGATTTGATAAAATCTTCTTTACGAATGCGGCCGGAAAGGATTGTAGTAGGAGAAGTCAGAGGCGGTGAAGCACTGGATATGCTTCAGGCCATGAATACCGGGCATGATGGTTCCCTGTCAACGGGACATGCCAATTCGGTGAAAGATATGTTAAGCAGATTGGAAACCATGGTTCTGCAGGGAGCAGAAGGTCTTCCGTTAGAAGCCATACGGCAGCAGATTTCCTCCGGAATCGACGTTATTATCCATTTATCACGTTTGAGGGATCATTCCAGAAAAACTATGGAGATATGTGAAGTTTTAGATTATGAAAATGGGCAGATAAAGTTGAATCCACTTTATGTGTATAAAGAAGATGATGGGAGTACCCTGGAAAAAGTATCCGGGAGCCTGATAAGAACTGAAAATCCGCTGCAGAATAATTTTAAGCTGACACTTATGGGATACAAAAACATTATATAGGAGGGAATGGAGTTGGCTAAAAAGAAAAAGGAAAAAGTACCGCAGTATAGTACCTCCGTCACCAATATACAGACTTTGAATTATTCTGTATATTATATGAAATGGCTGGAGAAAATTCTTACATTTATATTTGCTTTTATTATATGTGCTGTAGTAGGGTATATCTTTTATGGAGGAATCGGGAAAAACGAGTTTGGACTAAAGACGGCCATAACCTATGTGTTGGATATTTTAATCCCCGGGGCAGCAGGAATCATTGGAGGATTGTTATTTATCCCCATGAGGACGAAACAAATAATTAAAAAGAGAAAAAAAGATCTGCAGTCCCAGTTTCGGGATATGCTGGATGCTCTGACTACCTCGCTGGGATCGGGGAAAAATGTGATGGATTCTTTCATTGCCATCAACAGTGATCTCCGGATTCAGTATGCAGATGATGCATATATAATGAGAGAACTGGAAGTCATTACATCCGGATTACATAACAATAACCGAATTGAGGATTTGCTGACAGATTTCGGAGAGCGAAGCGGAATCGATGATATAAATAGCTTTGCAAGTGTATTCCGGGTCAGTTACCGCAAAGGAGGAAATATTAAAGAAATCATTCATAACACGCATCAGATACTGACTGATAAGATGGAGATCTGGGAATCAATAGAAACAACGGTAGCATCAAATAAGATGGAACAAAGTATTATGGTTTGTGTGCCTATTCTCCTGGTGGGAGCAATCAAAGTAATGAGCCCGGAATTTGGTGAAGGGTTTGTATCAGGAGCGGGGCTTTTATCTACTACGTTTGCAATTGGACTGTTTGTGCTGGCGGGTTATGCAGGCAAAAAAATATTGGATATTAAGGTTTGAATGATGAGGTAGAATGATATGTTTCTTACAACTTTAAATGTTGCTGTTTTGGCAACGGGATATATATTTTTATTATTATGGCTGGTTATTTTTATCCTTTCCGGAAAAGACCAGGAAATGTTTGAGACTTTGGAGGAAAAGGAATTTCCCCTGAAGGATATTTATGGTATGGGTTATTTCATAATGAGTAAGTTGAAATATAAATATAAATCGAAAAAGGACTGGAAACTCAGAAATGAAGTAGAAGTCTTATACGATGAAAAATATGCTGATTTTTATATACGTGTGGTATATGCACAAAAGGTAACGATTGCATTTTTTGTTTTTATAATTGCTTTTATTATATATGGAGTTACGGCAGATATTGCAATATTTGCAATTATAATTGGTTTTTCAGGACTGGCATATTATTATTTTGGAGAGGTGACGGGTCAGAGGATCAAGGAACGTTCCCAAAAAATGATAGGTGATTTTGCAGAAGTAGTTTCAAAATTAGCGCTGCTGACGAATGCAGGAATGATTTTGAGAGAAGCATGGGAGGAAGTAGCTTTTGCAGGTGATTCTTTACTATACTTAGAAATGCAGGCATCCGTAGATGACATGAAGAATGGGGTATCGGATGTAGAGGCGATCAAACAGTTTGGTATCCGCTGCATGATGCCGGAAATCAAAAAATTCACATCTACGATCATGCAGGGAATGGTCAAAGGGAACAATGAATTGGTACAAATGCTACAGGAGCAGAGTAAGGAAGTGTGGGAATTAAGGAAGCAGGACATAAAGCGTCAGGGAGAGAAAGCGGCAACGAAATTGCTGCTGCCTATGTGCATTATGTTTGTGGGCATCCTGATTATGATACTGGTTCCCATATTTTCGAATATAGGGGCTTAATTTATTTACATAGAGAAGCCAATTTTAGGAATGAAAGGGGGAAATTATATGTTACAGTATTGTGACGCCATGATTTTATGGAGCAAAATGAGATTTAATCAGTTTTTTAGAGATGAAAGTGGAGAAGTAAATGTGGTTTCTATAGTAGTGCTAATAGGTATTGCGGTTTTATTAGCCCTTGTATTTAAAGATGGAATTACAACGCTGCTTAAATCTTTACTTGCTACAATCCAATCGAATGCTACGGATGCAGTAAATAACAAATAACAGAGACTGCAATCATACAGGAGGGGGATGAAACCTCTCCTGTATAAACAAATCTATAAAGGTATAAAAGGAGTTGAAAAAAATAATTAGGAAACAGAAAGCAAATTTTAAAATACAAGCAACAAAGAACAGAGGTTCCGTGATTGTGGAAGCTACATTTGTTTTTCCGATTATATTTTTAGTAATCTTCTTTTTAATATATTTGGGAAATGCTTATTATCAGAAAAGCCGGATCGATAATTACGTTACGCTGGCAGCTTTAAAGGGAGCCTCTTACTGTGCCGATCCTTTTATGAAAGAGTTTGCTCCGGGTTCGGTAGCTGACAAGAATGATGATATTTATCCTTACCGTTATTACTTACAAGGTGTCATAAGGGGTATAGAGAATGATATTAAAAGTGAACTGGAGCAGAAAATATCCGGTACGGGGTTTTTTGCCGGCATGGAGCCTGGTTCTGTGTCTGCCAATGCAGATTTTTCTAACAATATTCTTTACTATACGTTTACAGCAGATGCTGGCTATACGATAAAACTGCCGATTAAAATGCTGGGAAGTAAAGACATCTACCTTCTCAGACTGAGTTCCAGGGCGGAAGTTCCGGTAAATGACGTAAGTGAATTTATAAGAAATACAGATATGGCAATTGATTATCTGGAGTCGAGTGAAACTGTTCAAAATGCTCTGAAAAAAGTGAAAGAGGCTTTTGATAAAGTCAAATCATTTATAGGGGGGACCGAATAAATGCTGAAACTATTCAGAAAAAAAAGAGGAGCAGTCTCTGTTTTCTTAGTCATTGTGCTGGTTCCTGTGATTCTGGTTACCAGTGTATTTATAGATGCCAGCAGGATGAAATTGGCACAGTCTGTCGTCAGCTCTTCCGGTGATTTGGCTATGAATACGGTATTGTCACAGTATGATCAGGATCTGAATGATTTTTATGGTATGCTGGCCTCCTGCCAGAATGTGGATGAAGTGATAGGGACGGTGAAAGACTACTTTGTTACCAGTATGGTTTCGCAGGGAATCAGTCTTTCGGATGCGGACCGGACGTATCATAAAATTATGGGACTGTTCAATGCAAATGCTCAGGTATCCGATTTTATTCAGGCCAGCGTAGAGGACGATAGTTTCTCCTTTACGAAAACGGGGAATGGGAGTCTGACAAATCCGGCATTGATTAAAACGTCTATTGTAGATTTTATGAAATTCCGCAGCCCAATTAACTTTGCGGCAGAATTCTTTGGGAAATTACAGGAGGTTCAGGAAAAGTCCTCTTATCTGGAAGAAGAGGCAAAGATGATAGAGGAAAAGCAGAAATATTACAAGGCAGAAAATGAGATGATGGAGAAAGCTCTGGAAATTTATAAGCTGATTCTGGAGTATGAAGCATTGGAAATAGATAAAAAGTACGTGGAGGATTTAAAAAGTGATGTAGAAGGATACGAAGAGAAATATCGGAGCATTCATCATGAACTTCTCTATAATCTATTTAATACGCAAGGGAAGGGAGTATTTGAAAAAAAGTATATCAACACAAATCCGGATGTCAGTTATTATGGAGAGGATAATATACCGTCAGCTTATGAAGTAGGAGATAATATATGGGATTTACAGTACTATATGTATCTTTATCTGTTTTATAAAGATGAGTTAACGGGATTTATGAATGATAACGCATACGATAATAGTATGTATGATATACAATTTTGGGTCCAAATGGCGGAAAGGCAAGAATTTATAAATTATTATGACCGTTACATACAGGCTGCCAATGAGATGTGCTATTATTATGAAAAATTGAAAAATTCATATAATTACTGTGAGGATGATTTAAATGATTACGATTTAGAATTAAGTGATTATGAAGGAGTGGATGCCAGAGGTAAAAAGAGTTTAAATAGTCATTACAGTACATTGCGTAATCAGTATCTTAGCTTATGCAGCAGATATATTGATGGAGACGCTTATAATCCCAACAAGTTCATCATGAATTTAAACAGGATATCCGGCAATGCGATACCAAATGGGATAACCTCACCCGCAGCTGTAACGGAACAGATCGAAGGAATGCATGAAAGAATCAATGGATATGATAAAAAGTTGAAAGAAGGCTTTGATATACTCGGGAAAATTGCAAATGAAACGGGAAAACTAAAGAAGCTCATAGCAAATACACATGAACAACTGGGAGTATGGGAAACTGCTGCGAATAATGGGAAATTAGATCCCAGTGATTTAGCAAAAGAGGATAGAAATGAAGTATCAAGTGAAAAAGAAAAGATGGAAAAATTTGTTACGGAAGAGAATTGTGATGAATTAATTAAAAGATGTAATGATGTAAAGAGTACGCTGCAAAATATACGGGAAAGTTTGGACGATTATGCTTATAACGGTAAAAAAATAAAGAATCTGGGTAGTTATAACAGCGTAAAGGGAGCTTCTCGTATAGTAAAAAGCAGAATTTCCATATATAAAAGTGAATTGGAGAGTTATGAGAAGGAGACATTTAACTTTACAAATTCAGAGAGACTGCCATCGATAAATATTACAGATAATAATAATCCTGCAATTGGTGCGGTGAATACACCGGCTTTATATAAGTGGATAAAGAGTACGTTTTTTGATTATGATGACCAGAAATATGACCAGGGGAAAAAAGACCAAAAGAAAACAGATGAGACGGCAGATAAGCAGGGGGACAAAGTAGATGATGAGGGAGAAATAAAATCCAATGAAATTAAAGATAAAGACAATCTGCCTTCGAAAGGCAATACAGGCTCAGTCGCTCAAGGATCAAAACAGGGTAAAATAGGAGATGCAGCTTCATTTATAGGAAGGTTGTTTAGTGATTTTGGCGGGACGATGTCTGAAGTGGGAGTATCTATACGAGATGATTTGTATGTAACGGATTATATTATGAGTATGTTCAGCTATGATACATATAAGAATGAAGGCAGGTATGGATTACTGGGTGAAGAGAGACAAAACAATATCACCCCGCTCAATGCAAGAGCAGAATACAGCAAGAAAGATAAGGAATGGAGTAATCCGGACAAGACATTTACGGCGAACAAGACGTTAAGAAATCATTTAGTAAATGATGATTATAATTATGCATATGGCAGTGAAGTAGAATATATTTTGTACGGTGGGAGCAATATTAAAAACAAATCAGCATCATATGGATCCATTTTCTTAATAAGATTCGGATTTAATCTTGCACCGGTTTTTCAAAAATATTGGAAAGATAATTATGTTAAGATATTTGCAGAGGGAGTACAAGCAGCAACGTATGGTGTAGTACCGGCAGCATTAGTAAAACTGGCTATCTGCCTTGGGATGACAGCGGCAGAGTCTGCTATGGATATTACTTATCTTAAAGTGGGAGTTCCGGTATTACTTGTTAAGAAAAAGGATGATTTGTATGTGCAGATCAATACTATTTTTTCATGGTTAGGAAATACTGATCAGGCGACTAAAAAAAGTGATGGATTGAAATTTCAATACAGCGATTATTTATCTTTATTTCTGTTTTTATCTCTTTTAGGGAAGAATGCTGATACTATTTATTTAAGAACAGCTGATGTTGTGCAATGTAATATACAGCAAGTTACAAAGAGCGATTTTTTGATGTCAAAGTCGCAGATGTATTTTGATTTGTCAGTAAATATACGGGTAGCACCTATGATGCTGTCATTGCCGTTAGCATCTGAAATGGAAGGATATCCATTTGATAAAAGCAGTTGGAACAAATTTCAATATAAAGTGACAAGAGGATATTAGAAAGGATGAATATGAAAAAAATATTAAATGTAAAAATGATAATGCTTGTTTTGGTGGTAATTGGTATTGTAGGCTGTAGTAAAGAAGATGTGCCCGTGAAAGAAACAGATAATGAAACCGTAATGGAAGAGGCTGTTGATCCTGCTATTGAGACATCTGAAAGCTTAGAGGACAGCAGTATAGAGGAAAACAACACAACAGATGCAGAAGACTATTATTATAGTGAAGAAAATGGAGAAATTATTATTGAAAGCTATATGGGGAATTCGGAAAAAGTAGTAGTGCCGGCCGAAATAGATGGATGTCCGGTAACGACAATTCAATATGAGGCTTTTAGTAAAAGAAAGATTGTGGAAATAGAATTACCAGATGGAATAAAAACAATCCAAAGGGATGCCTTTATGTTCTGCGAAGAACTTGAAAAAGTAGTTTTAGGATCAACGGTTGAAACAATTGAGGAATCTGCATTTGCATATTGTAAAAAGTTATATGATATAAATTTGCCGGAGAGTATAAGTAATATAGGAGATTCTGCTTTTGCGGGATGTTATGAATTAAAAGACGTGCTATTACCTGAGGGAATTACAGAAATTCCAGGAGGAATGTTCTTTCAAACGGGGATTAATGAAATTGAGATTCCAGAGGGTGTAGTATCATTAGGAGCACAATCTTTTTGCGATTGTAAAAATCTAAAGCGGGTAGTAATTCCTTCAAGCGTTACGGAGATAGAAAGTGATGCCTTTGCAAATAACGATAATGTGATCATCGTCACACCAAGCGGTTCAGCTGCAGAAACATTTGCAAAAGAACAGAATATTCCAGTGGAAAATAATTAAATTATTTTGAAAATATTAGGAGGTCTTATGAAAGGAAAGAGAAAATTATTTGTTGGGATTCTGGCATTTATGTTGATTGGGATTTTGTGGAGCTTTCCCACGCTGGCTTATACAGCGGCAACACCCACAGGATTACAGCAAAATGATTCTTCAGAGAATTCGGTAAAGTTCTCATGGAATTTCGGAGGGTTAAATAAAACGTACCAGTACAGGATATCTACAGATAATAAGACCTGGAGAAGTCCGGTGGATAATAGTACTGTATGTTTTGTTACGGTAAGAGGTTTGGGAGCAGGCTCTCTTTATTATGTTCAGGTAAGAGCTTATGAAAATTCATCAGAAAGTACAACGGGATATAGTGCATGGTCGCCATCATTAGCGGTTATTACAGCCCCTGAGGGAGTCCCGGCAGCCAGGGTAAAACAAACAGGTGCATCGAACCGGTCTGTCACCTTATCCTGGCAGGCGGTATCCGGAGCCACGGATTATGACATTTATTATGGAGTGGGTATGAACCAAACAGTAGCCGCCACTACAAAAAAGACTTCCGTGGTACTGAACGGATTGGAACCGGGGGAACGTCATGTATATGAAATAGTTCCTAAAAAATCAATAGATGGTTATACTGCAACTGCAAATAGAATCAGATTTGATACTACATTTTATGCAAAGACGACGTCAGATAGACAGTGCATAAATATTTATGGAGTTTATCCGACTATAAATAAATTTGGTGTGAAATGGACCACCCCAAATACCTGTGATGGTTATGAAGTATTACTTTATAATTATTCCGGTAAATTGGTTAGCCGAAAAGTTTTGAGTCATCTGTATGATTATGAGTGTTTTAATAATATTAAATACACTTCATTTTATGTCGTAAAGGTCAGGAGTTTTGTAAATACGGCATCAGGCAGAATGTATGGTAAGGCGGCGTCGGTGACTTTTGCCAATCAGATCAAACCTTCCGTAAAAACATCAGGAAAAGGAATTAAAATCAGATGGTCAAAAGTAAAAGGGGCAACAAATTATACTGTGTACGTGGCTGCAAGCAAAAAGGGAAAGTATAAAAAAGCAGCCACAACAAAATCAACTTCCTGTACTATTAAGAAATACGGTAAAAAGTCTTTAAGGAAAGGCAAGACCTATTATTTTTATGTAGTGTCAAATAGGAAAGTGAAAGGTAAAACCTATAAGAGTTCTACACCCGATAGATATCCTGCAACAGTAAAAAAATAACCAGGGAGGGGCATAGATGATGAAGAATAAGGAACGTGGTGCAATTATTATAGAGGCGTCTATTGCTCTTCCAATGTTTATGTTTATGATCGTAACTTTGCTGACGATCGTAAATATCTGCTTTGCTCAGGCAAAGATAGGAGTTGCGATCAATACCACTGCCAAAGAAATATCACAGTATTCATATCTATATGGACTTACCGGACTGAATCAGAAACAGAAAGCTATGAAAGAGAAAGGATCTGATTCTGAAAAGAAAATAGATGAAATTATAGAGACGGCCAATACACTGCTGGAGTCTGCAAATGGTATTAAAGACGGTGTCAGCAGTGATTTGAAGAATCCCCAGGATGTAGCAAAGGCTTATCAGGAGGTTTCGGATTCTCTTGAAAGTGGAAAAGAGGCATATCTGACAATTTCTTCACAGCTGGAGTCCATCGCAGAAGACCCCAAAGAGTTTATCATAGGTGTTGGATATATGTTGGGAAATGGTGTCGTGGATGAAATGAAATCCAGGCTGATAGCGGCGCCTTTGGCAAGATCTATGGTAAAAAAACATCTGAAAAATTCTGTGAGAGAAGACCCTGAGGATTTTTTAAGACATTTGGGTATTGTGCCAAAAGGAGACAGTTACCTGAAAGGCCTGGATTTTACAGGTTCCAGACTATTTCCCGGCGGGACAGATGAGATAAAGATCATTGTAAGATATCAGGTGCAGGTAATTACCCTGCTGAATATAGATATTAAGGTGAATTTTACCCAATGCGCATCTACGAAAGCATGGTTTACAGGCGTTTCATCCGCAGCGGATAATTCAGGTGATAGCGGGGGCGGTGATTCCGAAGATAATACAGAATCAGAAAGTAACTCCGAAGATAGTACAGAATCGGAAAGTGGTTCCGGGGATGGTACAGAATCGGAAAGCGGCTCTGATGGAAGCACAGAGTCAGAGAGCAACTTCCGGGAAGAAGAGACGGACATTACAGAAACAGAAACGGAAGAACCGGTAAAATCATACGAGGATTATGCAAGAGAAGCTACCAGGAATGGAGACAGTGATAAGGTAATACTTGGAAAATTCAGTGGTCCAGGTGGAGAAGACAGTTATCAAAACGTAGCCGAATATTATGAGTCTACTTATTTTCAAATGGACAACTGGGATGAGGTGGTAAAAAAGGTCGGCGCAGATAATATGTGGAATATAAATGAGGCATTTTTACAACAGCAGGAAGCGGCCGGGAAGACTTTTTATCTCGCTCATGATCCGGACGATCCGGAAGTCGCAAACAGTTACTATCTCAGTGAAATAGACTGGCTGAGGTCCAGGGGCTACGAATTTGAATTTGATGCAGGGGTTGGTCTGTGGCGGGCAGTGAAAAAGTAATGTAAGAACAGCGAAAAGGAGAGGACAGCAGAATGAACGATTATTCAGAAGCCAGGTCGATATTCCGGTTTTTTGGAGGAAGTCATTTCATGATGGAAAGGGATAACCAGTATCAATATTATAAGACTTTTCAGGTTCCTAAGGATCTGGAAATACAGTGGAGATACGAAATGATTGAAGAAGGATTCGGAGCGCTGGAATCAGAACCGCTGGAATCAGAGCCGGATGCGCAAATAACATTTAGTAATATATGTGCAATGTATCGGGAAATGCGTGACGGAAGCCAACTGATGAGACTGCTTGCGTATGTAAAAAATTCTTTTCGCAAACGTACTGCGTTTGTCAGCCTTTATATGATGAAATGCTTTCATAATTTATTAAAGGATTTTTTAAACTGGAAGGTCATCACACAGGAAGACGTTTCGAAGTATAAGGACGAAGTCATAGATATACTGGAATCATTATTATATCAGTTGGTTGAAAAGAAGCCGGGTATAAAAACATCAGATTTAAGAAATCTGGGTGAGAAAGAGGATGTAATTCCATTGATAAAGAATGAAATCATTACCTGGAAGAAACGATAGCAGAACGAATACAATACATGCATATATCATTAGAAATTTGCATGAAGAACTGTAAGAAAACCGGGAGCAGGAATATGAATATAACAGGATGGATCACCATTATTATAACATTTTTAGTTAGTATAATAGCGATAGGAGTTATGCAGTATGAAACGCAGGATCAGAATAAAGAGCATGGCGGAAGAATATTGGATATCCTGCCAAAATCAAAAAAGCGTATCATTTACTGTATTCTTATGGTAGTCGGAAATGTAGGTCTTGCAGCAGCTCTGGAAATTATATATATAGACCATTCATTACTGTTTCATCTTAAAAGACTTTGTCTGATTTCAGTTATATGGCCCATTGCGTTTATTGATTACAAAAGCTGCAGGATTCCCAACAAACTGATACTTTTGGGTCTTGTTTACAGAGGGATCATATTGATTGGAGAGCTGTTTATGGAGCGGGAGAGCCTGTTACAGACGATCGCTTCGGAGGGGATCGCCGTAGCCGGAATGCTTATTTTGTCTGTTTTGTGTATGCTGCTGATGAAAGGATCTTTGGGTATGGGAGACGTCAAGCTGTTTTTGCTAATGGGGTTGTGCCAGGGTCTGTCCGGTATCATCGGATCTGTCTTTTTATCTTTGATTGTTTCTTTCATCGCGGCAGTATTTTTACTGATCACCAGAAAAAAAAGCAGAAAAGATGCGATCCCTTTTGGTCCATCGGTGTTGATAGGAACTTATATTTCAGTATTTTTATTGGGAGCATAATTGGAGGAGCGAATGAAAAATTATAGATATCTGATACCGGTTGCATTGATATTATTGATGATAGTATCCACCTGTAAGCTTACCTCTGATGCTGCAAAAAAAGAGGAAGCATACAATGGGTACATAGAAGAAGCACGGGATTATGCCGGCCAGGGAATAACGGTGGATGCCATAGAGTCTTATCAAAATGCTTTGAATATGAATCCGACTCTGGAATTATACCTGGAAGTGGGTAACTATTTTAAGGAAAATGAGTTAGACAGGGAGGCTGTTGATTGGGGAGAAAGTCTGATAAAACGGTATTCAAAAGATGCCGGCAGTTATGAATATCTCCTGGGTGAATACATGGAATTACAGGATTACAATTCTTGCTTCCGGCTGAACAGCACTATGAAAAAGAGAAATGTAACTTCCGGAAAATTAAATGAAATGATAGATTCTATACAGTACGCTTATACCATTGATTACAGTACCTTTACCAATGTATCAGTCTTTAGTGAGAACCGGTGCGCAGTACAGGATCAGGACGGGCTGTGGGGGTATATCGACAACACCGGAAACGTTTGCATAGGAACAGGATATAAGGCAGCAGGCGCTTATGGAAGTGAGCTTGCCGCTGTACAGGATGAAGACGGAGCATTATATTACATAGATCCGGAAGGAAATAAGAAGCGGGTTCCGGATCTGGATATCGAATATAGCACACTTGGATATATAGGCGATGAGGTTTTTACAGCTTCAGATGGAACATCATATGGTTTTTATGATATGAAATATAATAAATTATCCGGGTCGTACGAATATGCAGGCACTTTGAATTTAAATGTTGCGGCGGTAAGAAATAATGAAGAGTGGATGCTCGTAGATAGAAGCGGCCAGCCTTTAAATGCTGTGAAGTATCAGGATATTAAGTTGGATGAAAAGGAAATTGCCTACCGCAATGAAAGGGCATTTGTTCAGATAGAGAATAAATATTATATGGTGGATGGAACAGGAAACCAGATTACAAATACGGCATATGAAGATGCCAAAACATTTCTGAGCCAATCCTATGCACCGGTAAAACAAGATGGAAAATGGGGATTCACAGATGTTGCCGGCAACATGGTGATTAAACCAATGTATGAAGACGCAAGGGGATTTATCAACGGGCTTGCAGCTGTGAAACTGAATGGAACCTGGGGATATATCAATGAAGAAAATGAAATGGTGATAGAAAATTCATTTGAAGGTGCAATGGATTTTAACAGTGATGGTTGTACATTCATAAAGCAGGAGGACCAATGGAGTCTGTTAATGCTGTTCAGCCATAATTATGACTGAAAGGTAAGAGCCGAGGAGGTAAAGGATGAGTTTCACATATGAAAATCAAGGTTCCAATTCATTTTTAGTATACAAACTGGAGGAAGGAGAACAGATTGATACTTTTAATTACGGAATGCTGTCTAACAATAAAATAAGTGATGTGATGCCGGTTAACCTGTTACAGAAAAATGATAAAAAGTATTTGCAGTATAATGTTTCTTCAAAGGTCGTGCTCAGACAATTTTTTGAAGGAATTGTCAATAAAAAAAGAATTATAACAGTGTTTTCATGTATTACCAGGGCAGTACTGGAAGCGGAAGAATATATGCTGGATGCCAGAAATTTTATATTTGATATGGATTATATATTTGTGGATGTAACATCAGCAAAGGCCAGTATCATCAGTCTGCCGCTGATAGGAAATGAAGGAAGCGGAGATATTGCAGGATTTTTCAAAAATATTATGTTCAGCACCCAATTTGAGCAATCAGAAAATACGGATTATGTAGCTAAAATTATAAGTTATCTGAATGGTACAAATAATTTTTCACTTCAGGAGTTCAAAAAACTGCTGCAGGATGCTTTTGATTCTGAAAAATCATTTTCGTATACAATGGCTCAGTCATCGATTAAATCTTCAAATCAAAACAGGGTCAGACATTCTGAAACCAATTCAGGCAGTGGTGTACAAGCGATACCGTATCGTATACCGGAGCCACAGGCAAAGGCGAATGACGCTTCAAAATCAAAAGATTCGGCATCAGAAAAAAAGAAGAAAAGAAGTCTTTTGCATAGAATATTTATCGTGGAGCCAAAAGAAGAAACAGAAGATAAAAAAGGGACAAAACCCCGAAAAGAAAAAAAGGAAGCCAAAAAGAAAAATAGAGGTAAAAAGGAAAATGCGGCTCCAAATATGGGATTTGCAGTACCAGGACAGGCACCAACCTATGGAATGCCAAAAATTCCGGAACCGGCTGTCAAAAAGCCGAACAGTACACCGGCAGTTCCGGCATCGAATAACGTACAGAGAAGGTATTCCTCTAATTTTGGAGAAACTACGGTTTTAGGTTCTGATACGTCAGGGGAGACCACAGTGCTTGGGAGCAGCGTAATACCTGCAGAAGATATTAATCCTCGTTTGAAAAGAGTCAGAACCGGAGAAGTTATCCATATAAACAAACCGGTATTACGGATAGGCAAAGAAGAAAGTTATGTAGATTATTGTATAAAGAACAATACTTCTATCAGCAGGAGCCATGCGAATCTCATATCGAAAGAGGGTAAATTTTATATTGTAGATACGAACTCTACGAATCATACCTTTGTAAATGATTCCATGATTCCAGGCAATGAGGAGATACCGATAGAGCATGGTTCAAATCTGAAGCTGGCAGATGAAGAGTTTGAATTTTTACTATATTAGAATTTTTAGTGGGTTGAGTGAAGAGAGGACGCCGGGAGCCACTGCCAAACTTCTTATGCGAACCGGACTCCTTCGGCGGTCGTTCGGAGCCTCTGAAAGCGAAAAATCACTCAGGAAAGCCTTCGTGATTTTTTGAGTCTCCTCTCTCCCTTACGCTGCTCCGCAGGCTGCGCAGCTACCCTCATACACCGGATTTGTTCGCATAAGAAGTTTGGCAGTGGCTCCCGGCTGTTTTTCTAAGGCGATTCAGTCTGCTATATAGCTTTTCGCTTTTATAAATCTCTTGAGTAGATAAGGACGCTAAATATTTGAATGAGAATTTAAGTTTTTGAAAAACCAGCCAGGAATCCCTGCCAACTATCTTATGCGAAAGATCCGGTGTATGAGGGTAGCTGCGCAGCCTGCGGAGCAGCGTAAGGGAGAGAGGAGACCCAAGGAGTCGTGAGGGCATTCCCGAACGACGACTGGTTTAAGGGGCTCCGAATGACCGCCGAAGGAGTCCGGTTCGCATAAGATAGTTGGCAGGGATTCCTGGCGTCCCCCCTGATAAGCAAGAACCAAGTAAAAACTGGAGGAAGAAAATGGAATACTTGACATCATATTGTACGGATGTGGGAATTAGTAAAAAAACAAATCAAGACGCTCTTCTGATCAAAATTGCTGACAGCAGCAAAGGAAAAATTGCATTTGCTGCCGTATGTGACGGAATGGGAGGTCTGAAAAAGGGGGAGCTGGCCAGTGCGGAAGTGATACGGCGGATGAGCGACTGGTTTGATTTTGAGTTTGGGGAAATGCTTTTTCGGGGATTTGACGGTGAACAATTAAAGCGGCGGTGGGATGAAATTGTCATGGAAGAAAATGAGAAACTGGCTGCTTATGGAAAATGCTCAGATATTCAATTGGGGACTACTCTGTCGGCAATATTGATCGTTGACAGTCAATATTACATCGTCCATATTGGGGACAGCCGGATATATGAAGTTACTGATCAGGTATTTCAATTAACGACGGACCAGACGGTAACGGCCAGAGAGGTTGCCAAAGGAACGATGACAGAAGAACAGGCGAGAACGGACGCTAGAAGGAACGTGTTGTTACAGTGTATAGGTGCATCCGCGCTTTTAGAGCCGGAGTATAAGACCGGGGCTGCCAAATGCAATGCAGTTTATTTACTTTGTACCGATGGATTTCGTCATGAGATCGGAAATAATGAAATATGGGATTATTTTGCACCAGACAAATTGAAGGATGTTCAGATTATGGAAGATCATCAGATATTTTTGACAAATTTAGTCAAGGAGAGAATGGAGCAGGATAATATTACAGTTGCTTTATTGAGAACATATTAATGGAGATAGAGGATGTCTAAAATAGGAATGGTTTTAGATGGAAAATACGAGATATTAAAAGAAATTGGCCGGGGTGGTATGAGTATTGTCTATGTTGCAATAGACAATCGTTTGAATAAACAGTGGGCGATAAAGGAAATTAAAAATGATGGCTTACAGGATATTCAGATAATGTTAAAAAGCCTGGAGGTGGAAGCAAATATCTTAAAGAAGGCAGACCACCCGGTATTGCCCAGGATCGTCGATATATTGGAGAAAGAAGGGACTATTTATGTAGTCATGGATTATATTGAGGGTCTTGCCATGGACAGGGTATTGGAAACAGAGGGGGCACAACCGCAGGAAAAAGTGATACAATGGGCGAAAGATTTGAGCAGTGCATTGGAATACCTGCATTCTATGGATCCGCCTATCATATACAGAGATATGAAACCATCCAATATTATGCTAAAGCCGGATGGAAATATAAAACTAATCGATTTTGGAATAGCAAAAGAATTTAAAGAAGAAAATATTGCGGATACGACTGCACTGGGTACCAGGGGGTATGCAGCACCGGAACAGTTCGGAGACAGTGCGGGCCACGGAGTTTATAAGACGGATGAAAGAACAGATATCTATTGCCTTGGAGCAACTTTATACCATTTAGTAACCGGTATGAATCCCGCTAAACCGCCTTACGAGATTCGGCCTGTCCGGGAATGGGATCCATCTCTTTCGGTGGGACTGGAAAATATTCTTCTAAAATGTACCCAGCCGAATCCGGAAGACCGTTATCAAACCTGTTCAGAATTGATATATGCCTTGACACATTATCAGGATCAGACGGAGGAATACGTAAAAGGACTGATTCGCAGGATGTTATTATTTGGTGCTGCCGTATTTTTATTTTTCGTAAGCCTGGGTTGTATAGGATTCGGTTTCGTCAGGAAAAACGCTGAGATTCAAAATAATTATATGGCTTATTTAGCGGAAGCTTCCAATTATTTGCTGTCTGATGAATATTCAGCGGCTATTGCCGCATATGAAAAAGCGATTAAGGTGGATGGAAAACGGTCATCTGCATATATAGGAATGTTGAATGCATATCAAAGCAGTGGAAAAGTGGAAGATGGACTGGAGCGGATAGAAACTTATATAGAGGAAGAACATAATAATTTACATAAAAATAATGAGTTATTGAAACAAATTGCACTTATTTACTTTAATGAATTAGGAGATTTTAAATCAAGTTTGAAATTTTTTCAAATGGTAGATACAAATGTACTGCCTGAGGCTAAATATTATATTACACTTACTACATATCTGAGCCAATTCCTTGGTGATACGGATTTAGAAGAATTTATAACTGAGATTGAAGCATTTGAAGCTTATACGGATGAACGCCGGAATTCAGAAGCTGAATATAAAATTTCAAATTATTTATCTCTTGGAACTATTTATATTACATGTATGGATACCATATCCAATGCTTCGGAAGCGGTGATCAGGATAGGAGAAAAAGGATTGCAGATGGTTCAGGAACTACCTGATACAGAAATAAAAAAAGCGGATTATGAAGTTGATTTCAGCAGACAGCTTGCCATTGCCTGCAGAGATTTGGCAAGATATGAGGAGGCTATTTTCTATAGTCAGAATATCCTGGATATTGTTTCCAGAGAAGAAAATGCGGCACTTCGGGAAATGAAGGTTTGCGACATAGCAGAAATTTATACGGAGATGGGTAATATTGAGGAAGCAATGAATCAATATAAAAAAGGTATCAAAGAATTTGGGCTGAATAGTAAAGAAATATATATAGGATATCTTAGTTTGATTTGTGACGAAGAGAGTAAAAAGATCAGCAATGTAGAGAAGTGGGATGCGGATACGATACGATCGGTTTATGAGGAAGGTTCCAGAGTAGAACAAATAAATGAGGATATACGATGGAAGAAATTAAAACAAAAATTAGATCCATTACTAAGCAAATTCAGGAGATAGTGTATGATAAATGATATATTGATATACGGTGGGGCATTAGGAGCTGCCGCAGCCTTTACGGCGGCAGTGATCATTTATTTCAAACTCGGAATTTCAAGAGTTATAGCGGAATTGACCGGGAGAGCCAGGAAAAGAGAGTTAATGATAATTGAGAAAGATGTATCTGTTAACTTGGGCAAAAGAACAAGGAGCAAAGTACTTTCTGCAGAGCTCCATGCCCGAAGAGGCCACACAACGAATAAACTTACTGAGGTAACGACTCTGTTACAAAATGGGCCTGAGTCAGTGAATGATATAGATACCTGCGGAGATTATTTCTATAATCTGGAGGATATTGTAATAATACATACCAATGAAAGAATCACAAAGGAAAGAGAAAGGTAGATTATTATGGAAGAGAGAAAAATTTCTAAGAGGCGGATATGGACATTTGTGATGGCTATACTTTTATTAATATATGCCATATCAGATCATTATGCGGCAGTGAGTTCGGCTAATGATGGAATTCAGACATATGAGGGCTCGGGAGAAGAAACAGAGGCTGAAACAGAAAGTGAAACAGAAAGTCAAACAGAAAGCCAAACAGAAGAAGGTGAGACAGAGACCGAATCAGAAGAAAGCATTATCGGAAGCAAGATTTCATTCGAAATAGAGGGATCAGGTGAGGTCATAGCCCGTTATGGTGAAGCCGGTAATCAGACGCTGTTGGATGTTGCACAGTTGAATGTTGTGGAAGAAGGTCAGACTCTTACCTTGAAATTTGTCCCAGAAGATGGATATGTGGTAGGAAGCTTATTAGAGAATAATAATTATACATTCGTAACACAAGAAGATGATGCTTATGTTTATGAGATATCAAATTATCACCAGGATACAAACTATCGTGTAACATTTATTGAACAGCCCGTAATCAGTATGAAACTTACTAATGAACAGGAAGGGATTCAGGAAGTCTATGATGGGGCATTTACAAGCCGGGATATTACCTTAACCATGATTTGCGATCAGCCGGATATGGTTATCTATGAATATCGGGATATTACAGAGACCGAACCGGAAGTATGGGATGTTTTGTATATTGATCCTGCTACGGAGACCAAAGTTTTTAACGATATGGCTTTGGATATGACATTTCAGGTGCGTGCAGCTACAGCAGCAGGTGTTTTGATTCCGATAACCGGAGATGATGAATTTACAGTTAAAATTGATAAAAATCAGCCGAATTTAAAGATAGATTTGAACGGTTACGAAGGAAAGTGGACAAATGAGAGTGTTGTGATCGGATTTTCAAATGATACCTTTCAAATATCAGATACATTTTATGAAATAAAAGAAACTTCAGCAGATACGGAATTTATAGAAATACAGGAATACTGTGAAGACCGTACGGATCTGTCATGGGAAAAAGAAACAAACCGGCTTATCATAAATGCAGATGCTTATGCAGATTCTTTTGCTCAGCGCACATATGCCCTGCGTGCCGTAAGTGGGGCAAATTTGTCAAGCGGCGAAATCATATCAGAAATCAAGATAGATCGATCGAAACCGGCAGAGCCTGATATTGAAGTGACAGGCAGCTGTTCCAATAATTGGTATAATCATATAGAGAAAATTACTATTCAGGAAACTCCGCATTGGAATGGAAAGGACGGAAGCAGCAACACACTTTATTATAGAATCTATTTAAAAGATGAAACCAATAACCCCCGATTTCAGCCTCTTGTGACCAATGATATAGATCCGGAAGAATACATATCAGAGGATGGAATCTATCGATTGGAAGTATTGTCGAAAGATGAAGCCGGTAATATGACAGAAAAATCGTTAGATATTCATTTTGCACAGGGAAAAAATGCAAAGATCACTTACTCTTATTATAAGTCTGAGGGAAATATTTTAGAGAAGACATTGGGCGTATATAGTTTTCACATGCCTGTTATAGCAAAGGTCATAGTAGATAAAAGCATTTGTCCTATTAAATCTATCAGTATATATGCCGATGGGCGTAATTCAGCTTCAACTCTCCTGAAGACGATTAATTATAATAGCCCTGAAAGTAAAGTACTTGTACAGAATTTTATCATTTTCCCGCAATTTGAAGGAAAAATTTATATTGAAGCGATAGATTTGGCGAATAATGTGATTTGTTCAACGCCGGAAGAGGTAAAAGATTTGCTTCTTGAAACAGAGAAACCGTCTATTGATATGGATGGGATGCAATTTGGTGTTTATGATGAGGATACAAAGTCATTTCAGGAGAAAACGCCGAATGTTGTGGATGACCAAAGCTGGTATTGTCAGGATTTGTATGCAAAAGTAGTCATTCAGGATAAGCCTGGTATAGGCTCCGGGTTGAATCCGGTATCCGGTTTGCATTCAGTGAGTGCATCTGTAAATGGTAATGCAGCAGATGTTTATGTGGTGCGGGATGATAAGTTAATAAAATTAAAAGATATTTTAAAGACAGATAATGGACAAAAGCCTATCTCAAAAAACGATCAGGATACCATAAAAGAAACGGATCCTTTTGAAATCTATATTCCGGTTATTGCCCAGCCAAAATCAATTAATTCCATTGGAGAATATCGTATTGATGTACAAGCCACGGATAATGCATGTAACTTTCGGGACAGCAAAGAAGAGAATAGCACAAGAATCATATATATAGATACGGCAGTTCCTGAGATAAAAGTGACAGCAAGATCCGTATTAAGAGCCGGGCAGACAAAATCAGAAATATACTCCGGAGGCTGGACAGCAGGTAATGTAGAAGTAACACTGAGTAATCAGAATCTAAAAAGTATTTCAAATTTAACATATTATGTAAAAAAGAAAGGAGAACAGGTCTGGTCAAAGTTAAAAAAGATAAGCTCAGGTGATACCCTTACCTATACGATAAAGGCTGATAGTGAAACAGTCTTGACAGACACTTATCAATTCATGGTATTGTCAGAAGCAGCGGCTCTGGACTATGAAGAACAGGTATGGGTTGGAAAACCGTGGATATATGATAATATGATCGTCAAGATAGATAAACAAAGACCGAAAAATGCATCAGTGAGTTTGAATCCTGGAAAAGCGAACGGAAATAAAAGCTGGTATAAGATGAAACGTCCTCAGATATCTATTGTTTCACCAAAAGACGATGGAGGCAGCCCTATTTATACATATTATAAATTTTATAATGAAGGCGTGTCAAAAGATAAGCAAAGTGAAATAAGATATACGGGGAAAAATGCTCCGGTTATAAAAAAAGACGGTATCTATATACTGGAAGTACGCACTGAGGATGCGGTGGGTAATAAAACGAGTGTCACTTATAAGAAAAAAATCAAAGTGGATGCTACGAAACCTGTCATCAGTAAGAAGACTGGTATCACTTATACTTCAAAACCGCAATCTCTGCTGAGAACAATTTTAAACTATGCATCTTTTAACTACTTTTGCAAAAAACAGTTCAAAGTTCAGATCACTGCTTCTGATAATTGTTCAGAAGTGGCCTATATTGTGTATCGGGCAGGAAAGAATGGGAAAGAGAAAAAAGTTGCTGTAAATAAAAATAATCAGATAAGCTTTAACATTCCGCAAGATTTTAAAGGTAATATTTATACTTATGTGATTGATAAAGCGGGGAACTCAAGTTCCTGGGTAAAAGGAAATGGCCTGGTAAACGAAAACCAAAAACCGAGTGTTACAATGAGCTCCGATAAGAATAATGAAGAGTGGCAGAATTCTGATGTAACGTTTGAGGTTGAAGTCCTGGATAACGGCTCCGGTATTGCCGGAATTCAGTATATCATAAATGGAGAGGAATCTTATAGGGATTTTACCAAAAAGAAAAATATTGTTTATAATGATATAACCAGTATTACTGCAAGCCAGGAAGCAATGTCCAGTGCAGGTTATACGGTAGAAGTGATAGCGGAGGATAATAGCGGAAACATAACCAGAGCGTCTAAAAACGTATATATCAGAAAGACAGCACCGGCTATCACTTTGAGCGGCATAGAAGCTGATTCTTATAACAACACAGTACAGACGCTGCAGGTCGCAATAGAAGAGAAAATTTACGATAAGAATCAGGTAGAAATAAATGTAGAAAAGACTCTTGACGGAGAAACATCCGAGTATACGTTGAATTTTAACAGCTATGATGTGAAATCAATACAATCATATGATTTTGATGAGGATGGTTTCTATAAGGTGACGGTATCGGCAGCAGGTCCGGCAGGAAACCGGGCGGATGAGCAGACGATTCAATTTACCATAGACAGGACTGCGCCTGAAATAGAAATTGCAGGGCCGGAGCAGGATTCCTTTCACAAAAATAGTGAAGAGGCAACCATAAAAGTAACCGAGTCATTTTTTGAAACAAATGAAGTAAATATTCAAGTTATACGAAAGCTGGAAGAACAATCAGATGATTATGATATGGGAACATGGAAAAATACTGGAAAAGTTTCGGAGCTTTCCCATGAATTTTCAAAAGATGGGACCTATACTATTTATGTTAGCGCAAAAGACCGTGCGGGAAATAACGCTGAGAGAAAGACATTAACGTTTACAATTGATAAGACTCCTCCCAAACTTGCAATTACCGGAGTAGATGACTATCAGGTAACCGGGAAACAGCTGGATGTAACATTTGAGGTGACAGAAGTCTATTATGATACGAATTCTGTTGATATTCGTGTAAACAGGGAGGATGTGGAAGGCAAAATCACTCCGGTAGAACTGGAGCAGTGGGAAAACCAGGGGAAAAATTCAGCACTTTCCACTACATTTATTCCGGAAGGCATATATACTGCTACTATAAGAGCACAGGATAAAGCCGGAAACAGCGCAACATTATCTAAGACCTTTACGATTAATACAAGTAGTCCTGTGATTCGATATGTAGATGAACTGGATGGCCGTTATATGAAGTCCTTTAAACTGGAATATGACATCAATGATATGATTGTCAGTTTGACAGTTCCTACTTATCAAATGTATTTTGATGGGGTAGAATATGATGGAGTCACAGAAATTACCAGTGAAGGAAAACATGTATTTAAAATAGATGTTGAGGATGAAGTTCAGAATAAAGCAACGGCGAAAGCAGAAATAATCATTGATAATACTCCGCCGAAAGTACTCTTTGATGGCATGGATTCAGAGAATACGATATATGAACCAATTGATTTGACCGTTACTCTGGAAGATAAGGAAGATATGATAACGGCAGTCAGGATAAATGGAAAGGTACAGGATTTTGATAAAAAAAATATGAGTTTTAATACAAAAATAAATACAATGGGAATTTATACTATTGTAGTAGATGCAGCTGACTATGCCGGTAATCTCATAACGCAGACCTGTCAGATCGAATACAAAGAAAAGTCTGTTATCAGAAAATTTATGGAAAATAAACCGGCATTGACTACAAGTATTTGCGGAGCAGGAGCATTATCAGCTCTTGGTTTGCTGTTATTTAAAAGAAAAACTAAACTTTAAAACGGTAACCGGCCCCCCAAACGGTTTGAATATGAACCGGCTTGGCGGGGTCTTTCTCTATCTTATCCCGCAGCCGGTTGATGTGTACCGCAACTGTTTTGATATCCCCGAAAGAATCCATTCCCCAAATGCGTTCGTAAAGCGTGTCTTTATTAAACACGATCTCCGGGTTTGACATGAGGAAATACAGCAGATCAAACTCTTTTGTTTTAATCTCCACCTCAAGACCATCCACATACACCCGCCGTGCCTGTGGATTCAGGCGCACATTTCCAATCTGTATTTCTTTTGCTTTTGAGGCCGGAGAAGAATTTGATTTTACACGTTCATATTGTGAGAGATTTGCTTTTACCCTGGCCACAAGCTCCGGCAGGGAGAATGGTTTGGAGATATAATCATCCGCTCCAAGTCCAAGCCCCCTGATTTTATCAATATCCTCCAGCTTGGCAGTTACCATTAAGATTGGAATATCAATGGTCTCCCGTACCCTTTTGCAAATCTCAAATCCATCCATACCGGGTAACATTAGATCCAGAAGAATCAAATCATATTTACCGGAGACTGCCTCCTTTAAGCCCTGCAGGCCATCTGTCATGATGGTTACGTCATAACTGTTGATTTCTAAAAAATCCCGTTCGATTTCGGCGATGGAAACATCATCCTCAATGATCAATATATTTATCATTCTTATGATCCCCTTTCACAATAGGAAGTGTTAAAGTAATAGCAAGACCGCCTTCCGGCGCATTCGAAGCTGTGATAGAACCGCCCAGAAGTTCTATGATTTTTGCAGAAATAGCCAGACCAAGTCCACTGCCCTGGCTGCTATTGCTTCTGGCCTTATCGCACCTGTAAAAGATTCCGAAAAGATTATCCAGGGCATCCTCCGGGACTCCGGGGCCGTTGTCTGTCAGGGTGATCATAACATCAGTAGAATTCTTTTGACATAGAACCTTCATGATTCCCTGTTCCTGACTGCCGTATTTCAGGCTGTTTTCAAAAATGTTTATAAGAACATTTCTCAACTGTACGGCATCAATATGAACCACCGTATTCCGGATATTCTGTACAAGGATTATTTCCAGACCCTTCTGCCCATATTCATCTAAAACACCCTTTACAAAATCGGAAAGCCACTTTCCGATGTCCTGAGTTTCCATCTGCAGAGGAAACTCCCCGATGTCCAGTTTGGAAAACATAAATAACTGACTGATAATATGCTCCAAATCCTTTGTCTTATTCTTTATGGTGTTCAAATAACGTTTTTGAACCTGAGGCGTGGAAGCCATCCCCAGTTCAATGCCTTCTACATAAGTTTTAATAGAAGTAAGGGGTGTGCGCAGATCATGGGAAATACCTGCGATAAGCTCCCGGCGATTTTCATCATCCTTCTGTCTGGCATTTACCATATCCATGAGCCTGTGGGCCATTTCGTTAAAATCTGCACATACGGCGGCGAATTCGTCTTTGCCTCCATAGACTATGCGGTAGCTTAGATTGCCGTCCCGGATTTGATGTACGCCATATACTAAGGTATCCAGCGGGGTGATGATGCTTTTGAAGACTATACGGGTCAGGAACCGGTTGGTCACTAAGATAATCACTATGATAACGGCGGCCATTAAGATACCGACATTGATCAGGTATTGATAATAGTCGGAATAGATCCAGAACCGTTTATTCGTATTTTGCAGGTTTGTATCTACAACCAAAACCGTACAGGTTCCTGCATCTGTTTTATAAATGCCGGTTTGATCCATTTCAAAATAATGTTCGCCCTTTTGTGTCAAAACAGACTCTATATAAGAATTATTTATGGCATTTCCCATGGTATAGTGCTGTTTTCCGTTCTGATATACGGAGAGAAATACATTCTTATTGAATAGATCCGTGTCCATAGTGTTTAAATCTGATTTTATCTGTTCAATATCACCTGTTTGCGACCATTCCTCCGTATGTTTGCGTACCTGTTCTACAGCATGGTAAAACTGTTCATTGCTTTCGACTTTGCCATTGATGCCTAATATGTTCATGGTGGCAGACATTATGATCCCTGCAATCGTCAGGCTGATTATGATAGGAATTACAAGCATTAGATTATTGGAAATAAACAAGCGTCGTTTAATCGTCAACAAACTCACCTCACTTTTGTACAATTATAGCAGGTATTGTTAAACGGGGGTTAAACAGATTGTCAATAATTTATTAATAAATGCAAAAGGGTGGGGTGTGAGTTTATGCATAGTGGATAGCAGGACGCAGGATGCAGGACGCAGGATGCAAGACGCAGGACGCCACCGTGGGAGGCGATATGCTTCACGCAAACAGGGCAACGCTCTGGCGAACTCAACCGCTGACTACGACCAAATCGACGCCCAGGAGAGCCTAGGCGCCGAGGTCTGGTGTGCCCGGTGGGCACACGTTCTAACGGGTGAAAGTCCCCAATCCGCCCGGCAGTGGGAAGGATACAGCCGAAACCAAGGGTGTCCATCGTGAGGTGGAATCTGAAGA
>Ga0153928_1000103_pt1 | contig 43658 bp, 53 predicted proteins | sample TSNJ012MetaG_FD_106656 | JGI IMG/M metagenome (GOLD analysis project Ga0153928, IMG submission 106656) | Attine ant fungus gardens microbial communities from New Jersey, USA - TSNJ012 MetaG | ecosystem: Host-associated > Fungi > Mycelium > Unclassified | place: USA: New Jersey, Wharton State...
CCCGGCTAACCGTCCGCGAGTTGGTACAATTATGAAGAATCACATTCAGAGCAGTTTATCTTTTGTATAAGCTGTTCTTTTTTGTTGCTCTGAATCTGATACTTCACTTAAGAATTATACCATATGGCAGGCTTTAAGGCAAACGAATGTTCCGTTTTGTCCCACTGTTTTTCCGGTCTCTAATCCGTCCATGAAGTGAATCTCCGAGCAACCTTTGACAACTGCCCGGAGTGGTAAAACAACTTTTTATCATCCATATTTATCCTCGATACCCCGGATGACAGGTCGGGAATCTTACAAACGGCGATTGCTTTCGCACCATAGGTTCTTTCCTTCCGGGTACTCCCCAGACCGCACTCAATACGATGTGTTATGACTATGCGGACGTATCTTCTCCTGCTCTTCATGGCGGTATCCGGTACAACCGGATATTTTAGTGACTGCTCCATCGCTCACCACCTTCGATATTATCGTGTTGATAAGGTTTTTCCCTTACAGGCGGGTCATGGCGGACTTCCACGCATCACTGGTCGCTACTTTCCAATTAAGGAAAACAGGAGTAACGTATTCGTAAGACTGGCTATTCAATTTTCAAAGTTCATCCTCCGGGTTTTTAACCCCTTCACTTCTTTAGGTAAAAAGCGATCATCCTGATAACCTTAAAAATCAATTTTTTTCAAAAAACTTTTTAATGTCTCTAAAATACGCACCTTCCGCTTATGTATCGCAGGCTGCCTGACCCCTAGCATTTCCGCTAATTCCCGCTCGGTTCGCTCATTAAAGTAAAGCTCTTCGATTAGCTCCCTGTCCCTTTCCTTTAATCGACCAAGGGCTTCCCACAACGCCGCTTTCTCTTCTTGTGCTACCAACTCTGTCAAAATATCGGTATTTTCATCCGGTAAGATATCCTCGCCTTTCATTTCCTCACAGTCCAAAGCGTGATAATGAGCCAGTCCATTTTCCCGGTCTCTCCGCTCAATATAATCCTCATGGTTCTTCATCCGGTAATATGCCTGATATACCTCTTCCGTCACGTCCACGACTTGATTTTCAATTCTGATTTTGTAATTCATATCCTTTTCTTCCTTTCAGATTTGTTTTTCCTAAATCTGAACGGCTTCTAAGGACTTCTGTTATGTACGCTCATGTTCCCAACCCTTTTATCGGGAGAACAAAGAGGCAAAACAAAAGATACGGAAAAACGCCTTTCTGTTCTCTCCGTATCTTCTTTACTTATAGTTTGCTAGAACTTTTCTCAAATAAAAAACGGGCAGAAACAAACTTATCAATCAATAAATTGATATTTTGTTTCTGCCCACATTTTGGGTGCTGATGATTTCTCACCTAGCCCGCTTTAGGGGTATTACATATAATTCTCATTTACTCTTACAGTCATGCTTATTCAGTTGTAAACTATTATAAAAGTGAAGAAACCTATGAAGTTCTTTCACATCCACCCGAACAAGCTCTTTGCATTTCGGGCATTTGATTTCTATTTCCTGCAAATCACTCACGATATCAAATAATCTGGTATTGCAATCATCACAACAATATTCAATATTTCTAATCATGGTACCATTCTCCCTAAAAGATAATTTCTTGCATAGTGCCGGGAAAGAGACCACTACACAAGTCTAAGCAGCAAGTTCCGTCGCATCTGCCTGAATGCTGCTGCTATAAAAGGCATTTTTTTAGCAGAACGTATGTTTGCATTATAAGATACTTTTCCGCTTTAGTCAATGAGAAAATTTCACTTTCTTAAAATTTATTGTTCCGACCATTCCTTTGTCAAATCACAAAAAAAATGCGACTTAGATTTCTCTAAATCACACCACTCTTTAAAAAGTATTTTATCCTTTAATATATGGATTACCTTCGTACCGTAAGCGTTCATTAATGATTAAATTGATATTTATCTGAATAATTCTCTTTCTAAATCTTTTGTAATGTCATCACATTTTAAATGCAGAAATATGTTATTTGTGTTCATTTCAGCCTGACAACACATTACAGTTATCTTTAATTTCCCTTTTTCAAAGAAATAATGCTTTATCAGTATTTCCTCTACACCAAATATTTTATAGCAAGCGCAATTAGAGATAAGCAACGATTGAAAAGATAGTCGTAATAACGGACATCTGTAATATCAATCTTATCAGTTTCATGATGGCGTATGCGATATTTATTTCCAATGTTCGTCAACATCTTAAATTCATCATTGAACAAATCGACAAAATCGCTATTTCCGTCTGCCATATCATTCACAATTTTTTCTGATGAATGTTTCTTGTCCAATGTTGTATAGTAAGTTTTAAGGCGTTCTAACGCATCCCATATCTTTTCCACTGAATCTTGTCGCGCGGCAGGATAGGGTGTCTTGTATAATGCAACAGCATCTTTCAACAACGCTCTTGTACCTACTTCATGTACTGCTGTAAAATTATTTTCAATTTCTGTTGTAAGTGGACTGTTCTCAACAATTCTTTCTATAATTGCTTCATCTGTTAGCTCATAAAGCAATCCCGACTCAGCAAATATTCCATTTATTGCCTCTTGAAAATCTTTGAATATATCAGAAGTATTAAGGCAGTCTATTGTTTGGTAGTTTCGGTATCTCTCATTATTCCACCGTTCGGAGATGTCCTCAATATTTTGTGCAAAGAACTCAATAAAGTCTAAAAGTGCATACTGGTCATATTCATCGTCATACGCTGGTGCGCAAATCCTATCATACTCATCCCGATAGAGAGATGGGATTCTTATTTTAATTCTTGTTATAAATCCTTTTTCATCAAATGCAACATAGTCACTATCTGTAAAATCATGATGACAATTTAAAGTAAAAATATGTGTTAAGTTTTTTTGATATCTTTTACAGCAATCTAAAAGTAATGAATACATATCTCTGTTAATAGAATATGTCTTTTCCAGTGGTGCTCTTATACCATGTCTTTCAGTATATAATTTCATAAGCCATCTCCTTAAATTCCGATTTTTTTAGCATATTTTATTATATCAAATTTAAACATAAAAATATAGCATCAAATGTTTATACTCAAATATTCAACGCTATATTTAAAATGAGTCCATGTCTACAACTTTTTTCTTACAAATTCAATATTTTAAACATATCTACACCCTCTTAACATTCCACGCTCCCCCGCTTCCTTATCTGGCTGCAACAACATTTCCCTATGAGCTTCAAGCATATTTGGTGGACATCTCTTCCATTCCTTATCTCTTAAAATATACCCATGCAAGCGGCGTGGTGTCAATCCCTCTGACCCCGCAACCACAACCGCAATGCCGCCATCTATCATAGTTTTTGCAAGATGGAATTTAACGAACATATACTCAAATCCGCCAATGAACTTTTCAAATTCCTGAAGGGATATTTCAAACTTCACTTCCATATCAAAATCCAAAATTTTGATGACTTTACTATTATATATCTCTTCAATATTTGAACATAATTTCTCAACCTTATCCTCAAAAGCCACCCCTGATTTCTCTACAAGGTTATGATATTGAAACCTATGATAATGTCCATCTATTTCATATACCATATTCAATATTGGGTATTGGGATTTTTCCCGCCTGTTCAATATCCCTATATATTCCCTTACCGCTTTTCCAAAATCCATTAATTCAAAGAATATCCCGGTTGGTTCCTTTTGTCCATCAAAAAAGTGATCTATAACCTCTTCCTTTCTAAAGCTCCCTACTCGCTTGAACAGGCTTATGCTGGCAAAATGCAGTCCCCTCATAACTGCAATCCTATTTGTTTCATTCCCTAGCTGATATAAGAATATGTTCCGCAAAAACTTATTCTTATCTTCATGCAAAATCTGTCGTGACTCTTGCAATCCAAGTCTCCTTTCCTATTTTTTGTTGTAGAATAGACTGTAATTGATTCTCCCCGGTAATAAACACAACTTTCGCCCGATATGTGCCACTGCTGACCGCAGCCGTTTTATTTAATATTTCCATCGTGCCAGATGCCGTTGTATTCCAAAACGCTATACTTTTTAACCTTTCGAGATATCGTCAAATACCCTCAATACTTTCTCCGTCCTTTCCATTTTGCTTACAAAACCATCCGCTCCTTTGTTCAAAGCCATATAAGAGTTGCACGCATCTGCCGACATAATGACAATCTTCAATAAAGGATATTTGTCTTTCAATTCTCCAATCAATACTATCCCATTATAAGTTCCCATATTGACATCCATAAGAATAGCGTCTGGGTTATTCTCTTGAATTTTAATATCAAGCTCTGACGGGTCTGTGATTTCAGCTACAACATTATGCTCCGTGCCATCAAATTTTTGCTTCATTGCATTTATGACCGGCTCCATGTCATCTACTATCATTATTTTCATCTGCTGCTATTCTCCTTTGATTCCAGATAGGTTCTTATTTTGCCATAAACTTTTTTCTCCAATTCTTCTAAGAAATATTTTTCAAACCACAGTTCAGGCAAGTTTTCATAATATTCGGCTTCCTTATTTATGGCTTCTATATTTTGTTTGATGATATCATTATATAATTCCATAAACCCAAATCTCCAAACTTCGTCTAAGATTGCCGTTACTTCATCAAAATTCAATTTCCTTCCACTGGCATATAACCCTAAATTCTCGTCAGAACAATATATTAAAAATGTTTGTCTTTCAAGTTCTAGCTTAGTCATTATTTTTTTAATTTTACTGTTCAATGTCCATCTCCTTCTTACTTTCACACATTGTAATGCCGCTGTATTTTTTTCTTTAGCCGCAATGTCACCATTATCACAATCCGCAAATGCAATCACACTACCCCAGATATTATTTGGATTTTGTTGTGGAATAGACTGTGATTGACTCACCCCCGGCAGTACACACCACCTTCACCCGATAAGTGCCACTGCTGACCGTAGCCGTTTTGCTTAATATTGCTGTCGTGCCGGATGCCGTTGTACTCCATGAAGCCACTGTAGCCCATCCACTGTTATCTTTTTGTAAATACATTTCCAATTTGACGGAGCTTGCCATGCTTGCATAGGCACTGCCTGTCCCGCCGCAAGTAGCCGTACTCCCACTAATCGCTAATGATGCCGAGCAGGTACGAACCACCGTATTTCTTAAATATCCTGCACCCACATATTCCCCTAAATATGCATTCTCTTCTATTTCATCCGCCGCATTGACCGGGATGGAGCAGGCAAGGCATAACACCAATGCTATCACTGACAGTAACATTTTTTGTTTGACACTCTTATTTTTCCTCATGTTCTTCTCCTTTTTCTTCGTTGGTTTCCAATGACTCTGCCATGCGTATCAATTCCTCACGATATTTCTCCGGCACGTTCAGCTCATACAGATACCCATATTCACACCAGATCAATGTTGTTTCACCATGTTTTGTGAACCGTATTGCCTCTACGCCATTGACCGCAACCTTTTCCTCTGCCGTATCCTCATTATCAAATAACAATTGCGTCTGGATGACCTGTTGCATAAAAGTAATAGCTTCGCCCTTCGCATTGCTATATATGGTATATACTGCCGTATCTGTAGATATCGTATCGTCCATCTCAAAATCCAATAAGTAAACCGGATAATAAAGATGGTTTAGATGCTCTTCTCCCTTTTGCATCTCTTCCCCAATCGTGCTTACTACGGTATTACGCTTGAAAATCTTATAAAAAAACTTCGACCGCATGACTGCATATACCGTAAGACCCGTCATTAGAATGATTAAAATAATGATCGCTGCTTTCGATATCCGTTTACCCCAAATTTCAATATACTTCTTATCCCTTCTGGCTCTCTCCTGTAACTTCGCCTTAAAATCATCCGGTAGTGGCATCGCCCCCTTTATCTCTGCTTCTGTTGGTAATGCAAATTCTCTATGTTCTATGATTTCCTCATAAGCATTTATGACCTTCTGCTTTAATGACTTATTCATATATACCTCTTTTACGCAATTCTTCCTGTAGCTCTGTTAATGCAATATTTATACGTTTTCGCACCGTATCGTATTTTAAATTTAACAGTGTAGCTATTTCTTTTCTTGTCATGCATTTTTCCAAATACAGCTCTAAAATTTGACGGCTTAACGGTTTTAATGACTGGATTGCCCTGACTATTTCCTGCTCCGCTTCTGCCCCTAATAGATTGACTTCTACGGCATATGTCACAAGCCCATAATCCTCTATAGGAAATTCCCTTCTATAGTCCTTGATGACCTTTCTATACATATCTATAGCTCGTGACTTTGCTATCAGACATACATAGCAAGCCGTCCTTTTAGAATCAACATTCTGAATCTGGTCTAAGCGTTTCGTTATACTGATAAATGCTTCCTGTAATGCGTCCTCTGCCAGATGGTAGTCCTTTAGTATATCATTGCAGATATAATACATCCGGTATTTGTATGTATTATAAATAAGCTCAAATTTCTGTCTATCTTCGTCATTATCTATCAGAACTAAATATGTACTAAGCCAAAGCATTTATTTTCCTTTTTTTCTCTTTTTGTCCGTTTTATATATTATAGTCCTTTCTGGTCTATATTTCAATATTAAGTCCTCATAGGACATTAAAAAATATTATTTTATAGCTTATACTAAGTGAACAATATTGAAAGATGGTGAGTTAATGGGGTTTGACAATCAATTATTTGCTAAGATTCTTAAAGAAATTAGAGAGTCTAAAATGACAAGGGAAGATTTTGCAGAAGCCCTGAAAATGGAAGAACGAAGTATCGCACGTATAGAAGATGGCTCACGTCTAACCACTATTCCAAATCTCATAGAAATATGTAACATATTGAAAATAAGTCCAAACGATATATTAAATGATTATATCAAAGTTCAAGAAACCCAAGTTACTTCAACTGATTTTCAAGAATTGCTGCACCTACTTTGCAATATGGACACGACAGAAATATCATTAATATTAGACATTGTAAAATCTATTAAAAAACATAAAACCTGATTTAGTTATATTCAATTTCAAGGGATGGACTTCGTTGGTCTATTCCTTTGTTTTATCCCTTTTAAGGACATTAAAATAAATTCTTTTTTCCTATATACTAAATAATATCCAAAGTATAAAGTAGGTGAGTCAGTGTCGTTCAATCAACAGCTATTTGCTAAAATATTAAAAGAGACTAGAAAAGAAAAAATGAAAATAGAGGAATTTGCTGAACATATAAATAAGGAGCAAAGAACAGTAGCACGTATAGAATCCGGTTCTAGGCTTACTACTCTTCCAACATTCCTTGATATGTGTGAAGTTCTTGATGTTACACCGGATCACTTATTATTACCGTGTATTAAAGTCAATGGTATCAATACCTCCCCAACTTCCTATGAACAGCTCATTGAGCTTATCTCTGATATGGATACAGAAGAAATTAATCTTACCTTAGAAATTTTAAAATCAGTACATAATTATACGCAAAAAAAATGACTGCCATAGGAGTCATTTTTTTGTTTATAATCTGTAACCCATATAAAAACTTATAAAATTATAATTTCAACTATACATAAAAAAGAATTATAAACCACTAATCATTCCAAAGTGTTTAAATTTATTTTACATCTCCCCGCTTAGAAATCAAATCCAAAAAGTCTTCCTTCACTATTATCTGCATCACTTAATCTTACCGCAACATTATCTCCATGAAGCAAATATTTTTCCTCTTCTGGAATTTCACTACTTAAACAAGTCATGATATATTGAATATTAAACTCTTCTGATATACTTTTAACTAATTCTAAATATTTCTTTTGCTTTCTCGGGTCAAGTGATTCTAGACACCCATCATGATAAATCATTCTATAAAATGATTTATTCGCATAATTCTTAATAATAGCCAAATCAAAACACGCACATAATATTTTTCTATAAGTATGACCTAAACTCTGTGCAGTTTCCTCATTATCAACATTAACAAATCTTGCACTAAAATCCACATTGCCTTTTCCATTAATTGGTAATGATAATATAGCACTTTGACTCAATATTTCTTCAACATAATCATGAAAATCTTTTCTAATACTTTTATAAATATCTGTAGAATTTTCAATCTGCTCACTCAAATCTGCGGCTTCATTTGCTAAATCTTTATTTATAGAATTTATCTGTTTTTGAATGCCTTTAACACTATCTATTGATTCTAGCTCAATATAATGGCGTTCCAACTCCCTTTCAACAGATATTAAATCATCCCTATATTTATTATATTTATCAAATGTGTTGGTCTCTGTCAAACTTCCCAGAAGTTCGCTTCTTTTGTCATTTAACTCTTTGAGCTTTTTATCATATGTAACCTTTTTATTCTGCTTTTCTTCAAATGATTTTTGCAAATATTTAATTCGCTCACTGGAAACTTTCCTATTAAATTCCAGCAAATCTCTATAATCTTTCTTTAGCTCCTCTTTAAAAAATATATTAACTTCTTTATAAATTTGCAATATTTCATCTAAATTATATTCTATCTTTTCGTCAAGCGATTCTTTAATCTGTTGGATTTCATATTCTAAATTAAATCTTTTGGTATTTATATTTGCTATATTTGTTTCGATATTCTCAACTGTTTCTTTGCTAATGTCAGTTTCCTTATTGTAAAAATCAAATCTGTCAAGCCATGCTTTTATTTTATCTCTTTGCTCCTCTTTTATTTCAATCATCCCATGGATTTTGTCTATATCCCCCGCATCAATTTTAAACTCTCTTTTTACATCTTCTATTAATTTTTCTTTGGCATCTAAATCATCTTCTAATTCATATTTTCTTATCATATGTTCACTTGAAAAACCTAAAAGCTCAAATAAACAGGGTTTCCAAAAAACATCTTTCCCTTTATGTTTTTGCAGTTTGAAAACATCTTTATAATCATCTTGATTCCGCAAAAAATAACCGGATGTTTTTCTATATCCTTCATTTTTTAGAATATTAAAATCCAACGCATCTTCTATAATTCTCTTAGGATTTCTATCTGGTTCATTACTCGTTAGAGGAATATCTTCGTAATCCCACACATAGCATTCACGAAAATCTTGATCTCTATCTGAATGGAATTTAAGTGAAATTTTTGTGTTAGGATTGGTTCTCCTCTTAATAGTTAAATATTTTCCGGAATTAAGTTCAATCTCCAAATAAAACACATGATTTTGGAACTCTTTTTTTTTCAAAAAACTATCCTTATCGAGTGATTTTAAAAGCATGTAGTCAATAATATAAATTAATGTACTCTTTCCTAAATTATGAGAATCTCTATTTAAATCATCCATGTTTGTAATTTCGCCTAGGACAATATTAAAATTGCGGTTAAAACTAACCGTTTTAAAACGGCTATCATTACAATATAATTTACTTAATTTCATTTTACCAACTCCAATACATCGTTATGCGAAGAATACTCAATTTTACCTAATAAATACAAGAAATTCAATGCGTTTTGGAATTCATATTTACTATTTTCTCCATGTATTCTTTTTACATGATTCAATACCTCAATATAATAACTGATACCATTCTTTAATAAAATCTCTATTATTGATGCAGATATATTTACGACACAAACATTAAAATCCAAATATTTGTCTGGCTTTAACATATTATCTCCTCTTTCCTATATCACAATTCCAATACATATAATTTATAAATACTATAAACACATCAATATTTTGCACAACACTTGATTCTTGATTAGATATTATATTATTCAAAATTTCATTTAATACTTCCTCAAAATAGTCAAATCTTTTTCTTAATACACTTATCCTAAAATTTAATTGTATAGCTGTCTTTCTATATAGTTTCATATATCTTTTATTTTGAGGTGCTTTTAAAAAGAGGTCTATTTTCCTAAAATATGTTAAATACTCTTTGCAGATAGTTTGAAAATAATCTTCTGATAAATTATTCAAACAATTTTTTTCCGGTTTTTCAATCAATTCCAATTCCGATAAAATAATATCTGACTCTGGCTCCTCAATATCGTCTATGTATTCCTCGAACTTCCTCAGCACTTCACAGATATCACCTTCGTAAAATCGAATTACATTCGGTTGATAATCTTGAAAATAATTATGAACAACAGCAACATCTCCTTGAGCCTGTATATTTCCATTGCCATTTCTGATATTTTGCTCTTTTGCTAACATTCTATTCCTTCCATTCCTTAGTTTTTATGTCAACATTTCCTCCAGCCTGTATATTGTTATTCCCTTTTTGAATACTCTGATTAGAATTAACATTCTTCCCACTTGTATTATTTTGACTATTTTTACCTTTTTTATTTATATAAAAGACAATACTTGAAACCCCTATTAATGCAACTATAACCGTAACCACCAGTCCAATCACTTCACTTAATTCCATAGCTACTTACCTCCTACCTTCTAAAATTCATCTAATACCTCTAGTATATTTCCATAATAATGTAAAGTCAATTAAATTCTTTTCATTTTGATTTCATATCAAGCACTCCCCCAAATTGAAATTCAAAACGTAAAAGGCTCATTTCAGAACCGGATTCAGATGATGATAGCTGCCTATTTTGCTCTTTATACAGCGACTGCGAGACTGGTTGAAATTTACTCTTGCTCATCTGTTGAATTAGGTGATTCTATTGTTTTTAGATTCTTTGAAATTTGTTTTGCCAGTTCTGCCATTGCTCCATTAACTTGTACAGGTTTAATGGATTCCATTGCTTTTAGATTTGTTGAATATTGTTTTGCAAACTCGTTCATTACTCCCTTAACTTGTATAGGTTTAATGGATTCGGCTAACCCTTCATATAATACTGCATATTGTTGTAATGCTTGTTTTAATCCATTCATATCTACAGCACCATTGATTTTTTTTGCATTATCTTGGATTTTGATTATATTTTTACTTGTAGCAATGATATCTTTGCATGAATTTTTATTATTCATATTTTTTACAATATTCCATATTTCTGGTTCAATATGTAAAATATCGCTTTTTTCAATATTTAAAGTTTTTATTTCGCAGACTGTTGAATATTCCTCCATTGATACTTCTATATGCCCAATTAATGCCAAGACAATTTTACCTGCATCATTTGGATATTCGCCATCTTCTTGATATTGTAAATCTGCAAGGACACTAATATCTAAATTGACATAGTACACAATTCTTTTATCTTCTTTTCCAACGGAAACATCTGTAATGTTCCAATATATATCCTCATCTCCAGATTCTAAAAAGTGTTCATCTAATTCTTGCTCTATATCCAATGAACACAAATATTCCACGATATTTTGATATATCTCATCTTCATAGCCATCTAATATATCTTTTATATCATCTATTGCAGATAATTGTAAGGCACTTTTAGATTTTCCTAATTTGAACTCTTCAGCCAAATATGAGAAGAACCTATCTAATGTCAAAAAGTTAATATTTAAAGAAGGATTAACCTCCTTAAACTCATCTTCCAATTCTTGTCTTAAATCAACAGGGGTTTCCTTATCTTTTTCCCACCAGTCCTCTTTTATATCATTGCATACAAATAAGATATTGGTGTTTTTCCTTTCTGCTATTGCAATTATACTTTTCCAGACAAATAAGTCTCCGTATTTATCTTCTCCGTCTTTCGCTGAATCTCGAAAGCCAGGTGGGATTAGATTATCAAATCGAATTTGTCCTTCTTGTAATAACAATAGCTTCTGGGAAAAAGACATTTTTTTACCAACACCTCCTTGATTCTCCAATAAATCAACAAACTCTTTCACCTTATCATTTTCCAAAAAGTCTATATTCAGTTGAATCTCTGCATTATGGCTCTTTTCAAAATTGGTTATTATGTTCTGTACATCTTCGATTTTTTCATTTAAATCATCCTGCAATTTGGAAATATCCGTATAATTATGTTTTCTGTATTCCCCAATTTTCGTCGCAATATCCTCTTGAAGCTTTTTTAGAGAATCAGACAATTCTTTGGTTACTTTTTTATATTTCTTTTTTTCACACCCACATATTCTATGATAATGTTTTATGTATTCATTAAAAACTTGCCTTGGTATATAAATATTATCTTGAACTTTTTTTAGTGCATCTATTACATCTAAACTGATATTGGCTGGTTGGCGATATAATTCCAATAATACATTTGTATCTAAGACAATTAAATGTTCACTTAAACGTATTTCTTGAAATTTTTCTATGCTTATCATTATACATCCCTTCTCTCTGCTTAATCTTTATGATAGACGATCTCCATATTTTGTTATTCTACCACAAAATAGCGTTTGTGCTTATAAAATTCAGATTCTACACTTCACTTATCATGCCAAAATGATAAAATGCCTGTTTAATCACTTCCATTTTTTCCTTAGAGCATGGGCGCGTTGCAAAGTTATCCGTTTTTCTATTAAATGCTTGTCTAGGTTCTAACCCAAACATCCTCTTCGCCTGTGCAATATTGGCAGTGTGTACCTTCATTCCGTAATTCTCTAAGATATACTCTTTGATACGACTATAGGTTGGCTTCTTATTAACCTTATCTTCCTGCTTCACTTCCATGGTGATTTTTACAGTGTTGATATCTCTGCGTGACAAGAGGACACACGTCTCAACATGTGTCGTGGGTACTATGTAGATACAATTTTTCACCCTCGTTACTTGCATGGGAACACAATTCTTCACCGATATGTATACCCGCAGCGTTTCTACGCTGGGGTTTAAAATTTCTTCCATTAAGTTCTGAGTGGATACCTGTTTTATATACAAACGTTATCTTTAACGGGTCTTCCACACCATCATCATTATAACCTCCAATGATGATTTTTTCAATTACACTTTCAAAAACGACTCTATCAAATTCCTCTAATATTTCTCCAGACGCCAATATCTTGCGAAACCCTTTTATGCGTGCTACTGTACTTTCTTGATTTTTGCTTAAAGAAAGCAATTCTTTTTGCTCTTCTTTCAATTTGTCCAGTGTGCCTGATAACTCTCGGCTCTTTTTATCATAGTCATCATTATCAATTTTGTTTTCTAATCTTAAATCGAGTAGCTTTTCCTTTCGTCTACTTATATCAGCTATATCTTTTTCCAACTTTGGTAATCTTTTAGTTGAAGCATCTTCTTTAATTACAGATTCTACTTTTTCAAGAAATTCTTCCATAACGTCCTTCTTATCACTGCAAAGCAATTGATAGCTCTTAACGAAAGCTTTTTCAATAACCTCCTCTGGAATTCCTTTTGAATGGGGACAATATTTTTTCCCATTTTTTGTTGCAGCTACACATTGCCAAATAATCTTATTATATTGAGAACTACTGTGCCAGCTTCTACGTGTCAATGTACCGCCACAAAAGGCACATTTAATCATACAACTGAAAGCGTATTTTCTGCTGAACTTATTACGTTTTTGTCCTTCCTTATGAACGCCACGATTGACATTTCTCATAGCCAATATCTTTTGAGCCTCAATAAAAATTTCCTCGCTGATAATCGGCTCATGATGATCACGGATATAAAATTTATCTTCTTCACCAAAATTTTCTAACCGTCTTTTTGAAATAGGGTCTACGGTAAAGGTTTTTCCCAGCAGCAAATCACCTTTGTATTTTTCATTCTTAATAATCCCGATTACTGTTGACTGCATCCATCGCTTTCCACCATATTTTGTTATATAACCAAGGTTTTCCAACTCATTACCTATAACTGTGCAGCCTGCCCCCTCAATATATCTATTGAATATATAGCGAACAATTTCCGCTTCCTTTTCATTAACTGATATACTTTTCGTATCCTTATGATAATCATATCCTAAGCAACCTTGAAAGCCGACAAGCTCGCCACGTTTCATCTTCATTTTTAAGCCCTTTTTTACATTGGCAGAAATGTTTTCTACCTCTTGCTGTGCAACTGAGCTAAGTACCACTAATAATAATTCTCCATCCATAGTCAATGTATTAATTTTTTCATCTTCAAAAAACACTGCGATATTCTTTTCCTTTAGCATACGGACGTATTTCAAAGTATCCAGAGTATTTCTGGCAAATCTTGAAATGGATTTTGTTATTACCATATCTATATCACCGTTCATACAATCATTTATCATCCTTTGAAAATCTTCTCTTTTCGTTACCTGAGTACCTGTAATAGCTTCATCAGCGTATATATCTGCCAGAGTCCATTCGCTTTTCTTTTTAATCATATCGGTATAATACATGACCTGTGATTTGTAACTGCTAAGCTGGTCTTCGCTATCTGTACTGACCCGACAATAGGCTGCGACCCTTAATACATCAATTTTTCTCCCTCGAATATGATTTTCATTATTATTTGCTTTAATTACTTCTACTTCATACATGCATATTTCCTCCATTTTAAATAATTTTTTTCTGAGTTTAAGCTACAAGGATTGAAACGATATGATAATCGCTCATTATTCTTTTTTTTATGGCTTCATACTCATCTACCGTAATTAAACTTTTTTTCTTTAACTTTTGCAAACATGCAAATTGTAAACTATAATGTGTAAACTTATTATCTTTGTCTTTTTCCATTTCAACCTCGCTTTCTATCATTAAAAGGCAAGACTAATGGCAAGAGCTTTATCAACCCTTGCCATTGTATCTGTAGGAAGTATGCCAATATAATCTTGTAACCGCTGTTTATCAATTGTACGGATTTGTTCAAGCAAAACGATAGAGTCTTTTCCAAGTTCTTTCATATCTATTATATCAGTATGTGTGGGTAATTTTGCCTTTGTGTGTACTCGACTTGTAATAGGTGCGATAATTACTGTTGGGCTGTACTTGTTTCCTATATCGTTGGAAATAATGAGTACAGGTCTCAAACCTCCTTGCTCTGAGCCGATAACAGGATTTAGATTTGTGTAGTAGATTTCGCCACGCTTGATTTTTCTTTCCATAGTATTTGACCTCCCATTTTAATTTAGGCAGACTATCCTGCCTATGTAGAAGCCAGACACAAGGAAGTATTTAAGGTCGGGAGAGCATGAACTAAGCTCTGTTCCATAGACCGCCTTGCATCTGGCTTTATGATAAAAGCATTTCAATTTGTCCTCGACACCCCGAAAATGCAAATGCGTTAAATAACGCAGGGAAGTCGCCAAACGGTCAGCAGCGAACTGACTCCACGGGAGTTTCACCCCAACTGTCGTTCTGACAGAGCCGCCCTCATTGCCTGCGACGGGTTGGTTACCGCTCGGACTGAGACTGGACGGGAGTATCATTGTCCTCTTTGTGGGTTATGGCGAAATCGGGAGCTGCCCAATGTTTTGAGTTGATACTTATCGCTTGCTGCCTTTTGGCAGGTCATGGCGTACCACTGCACACGCTTATGCTCATCACAATCACAAAGAGAATGTATTTGGCGAATGATTATATAGTTTTCAAAGTACAATCCCGTTCACGCCACAAAACATTAAACAGGGTAAAAGGATTTTGTCCTCTCACCTTTCAAAGGACAGAAATGTTCGATTTGAGTACCAAAGAAGAAAATATTTACAAAACTCGTCCTCATCTGACGAAGGACAGATAAGGGCGAGCCGAGCACATAATTATTCGAAGTCTTTCAGTTTACTGTAGAGAATTGCAAACAACTTGGATTTTCGCTTGTTAACGCCTTTTTGAGATAAGCCAACCGCTTTTGAAATGTCACGCTCCGTCGCTCCTTTGCAAAAGAGTTGTATAATCATCTGGTTTTCGGGTTCGAGGTCTGTCACCGCAGCCCATAGAGCTTCGGTCAGAAGCCTGTCCTCAAAAAGCTGCTGTGGGTCCGCAACTTTAGTGTCGGCAAGGTGGCTTCCGTTCTCTTCAAGACAATCGAGCGATAGAATGCTGCCATTACGTCCATGTGAGCATTTGCTGCAATTACCTTCACAACGCTTAACACCGCCTTTTCCATTACTGATTTGACAACGCTTGCTGCGTTCTTGTCTCTTCTCCTCAGCCCATACAGGCTGATTGTAGGCACGATAGACTTCCTCGGTTACGGGTACTTGCTGACCTTCGATAGTGACGTAGAACTGCTTTTTCATGATTTGTCCTTTCTGCCTGAGCAGAGGGGCGAAAGGACAAAAATAGAGCCTATGTAACTCGACACACAGACCCTCAAGCCTAAAATGGGCGCAAAAAAGGAAAGGGTATCGAATTAGCCGACCATGCTATTGAGCGCATGGTGTTGGCTATACTCGTATCCTTTAGCCCTTAATGCATATCAGGCTGTAGAATATTTTTATTAAGCTCTAATGAACTTGTATATATAGTTTAAAGGGGTTTAAAATTTCATGACCAACTCGGCGATTTGGTCATGAAATTGGCAATAATCAAGGTTTTTGAGTATTTGGGCATAAAAAAAGAACCCCTTTCGGGGTTCAAAGCCAACTTGGCGAGTTATGAACTTTTAATCTCGGGATTTCGTCTCTAATCTAGGGATGTTTTTTATTTCTAGCATATCGTTAAATTCTATAAGGGAAATACACGGGAAACGCTCTAAAATATGAATGAATGTCATATCAGGGTCGTTATAGTAATCTAATTTATTATTTGATTTTTCAAATAATTTCTCCACTATGCGAAATGTCTGTTGCAACCCCACACAAATTGTCATCAAAGTATTTGTTTTCATATTGTTGCAAGTGTTGTTTTTTATTTTGCCGTGATAATTTTTGTGAAGCTCCGTTTTTTCATTAAACTGTTCGGGGTAATTCCATTTTCTCTTCTCCATCAAAAACCATAAACAGTTACACAAGGTCGCTTCTGGGTCTCCTAGCATTTTCATCAATTGAATTTCTTCTTGCATATCATATTCATCCAGCGTTTGTACCGCCGAATTAAATAGCTCGTCAGTTGCAAATCTAAATACACTTTGGTTCTTGGGATTAAAAGTGACAGCCTTTTGAACAGTATCAGTAGCCCTTGTCAAGTATGCGAATTCTGAAAAATCTCTTTCGTAATGTTGATACTTGACGACATTATGTTTGCAAATATTAATAACACATTTATCTAGATTGTTCTTTGCTTTTGAAGTTAGCCGAGGCGTACCATCCTTCAGTGTTACATATTCACTCTTTGCAGCACATAGTCCTTATATCTTGACGGCTCAACGCCACCTCTTGATTTATTACAAGCTTCCCATAAAAGGGAATATAATTCTGACTTTTTCACAGCCATACCTCTTTTATCTCCATTCTAGCCTCTCAATATATTTTGTGTTCACAAATCATTATAGGGCAATTCTAATCTTTATTTTGTTTTTTTATCCAAACTTCAAGCTCTGAGTATTTGAATTTCCACGCCTTTCCAATTTTCTGTGCAGGAAAATCCTTATCTTTTTTAATCCAACCACGAAGCCACCTTAACGCCAAAATACTCTGCAATTTCATCGATATTTAACCATTTATCTTCTTTTATCTCGCTCACGGTTCTAGCTCTGTTTTTTAATCTTTATAATTATACTCCAATTTTATAATCTATTCAACCGTTTATACTTGTTTGTTTAACGGCGTATTTTTTAATTTGCTGCTACATGTATGTTTTTGATGTAAAATTTAACCCTTATGAATTACTGGCTGCTACTAATGTTGACATACGGGAATCTTACTCATACCAAAAGCTGAAAGGTTATTGTTATATCGCTAACCGTTCCAAATTCGTTATCATTAACGGTTTACTTGCACCTGCCGAAAAAAAGATTGTGGCAGCTCACGAAGCTACACACCCAATTCTGCATAAGGACTTAATTAAGGCAGCTCCTTTGAGGGATTTTACCCTTTATGATATGACTTCTAGCACAGAGTATAAAGCTAATCTATTTACGGCAGACTCTCTTATTGAAGATGAAGAAAATAATGAACTGTCAAACGATGATGATATGAATTATTTCGAGATGTGTCAAACTTTACATACCAGCCCGGATTTAATGAGTTTTAAACTATTCAGCCTTATTCAGTGGGGAAATAAAATCCAGCCATTTCAAAGGGAATGACGGGATTTTCTATTACTTTCTTACCGAAACCGCTTGTATTTTTCCTTGTTTACCCTTGTTCATCTGTCATGAATGATCTATTTTTTCCAAAAAGTCAAATACATCTGTGTGACGCATTCCATTAATGTTTGCAAAATATGCATTATAAAAAAGATACTAATTGCTGTAAGATATTTCATTGCACCAGATGGTAATATCAGTTGTAGAAATATATATCCAATTAAGATAATCAAATAAATAATTTCTATTAATACATTATATGATATATTGGTAAGCAAAACTTGAAACAAACTTAATTGCTCGCTATTTAATGGCTTATAATTAAGATTACTCACTTTTTCTTCTTTTAATCTGCATATATTTTCATTATCGGCCGAGACAAGTATAGTAATTATAGCCATAGAAAATGATATGAGTATAGCTACCGCACTTATCTGAATATTTACAAAATTAGAAAATACGCTTTCAATATTCAGCCCCCCTTTTACATCAAAAACAAATGCAAATACCAGAATGCCTATTGCTACAAATAATGGAAAGAGAAATTTTTTCCACAACCGTTTTCGTGTTTTTATATAATCAAATATTGGAAGAAAAACAAATCCCTGTTTCATGTCCTATTCCTCACTTCATCAATAAAATGTTGAGCTTTATCAAAAAAATCACTACTGTCAACTTCATTTGTAATATTCATACATCTAATGTTTAAATAATGTTTCATTTTTATCAAATCAGTCGCTGCTTCAAAATTACCAGTAGCATTTGTTCCTTTTGCAACAATTCTTTTAATTTTACTATCACCTTGCATATCTTCATAGTATTCTTTTATTAGATTGTCTGGAAATTTTTGTGCTTTATGTGGTCTTTTGATACATATATCAACTTCATTTTTAATATCATCACGTCCGGCAAATCTTAGAAAATCATTTGGTAAATCATCTTTGCTTACGGTCAGTCTCAACAAAGAAATTGTTTTTGCCTGTTTCAATGATGACAGAAAATCATCGCCAGGCATGATTTCATGCAAAAGTTCATAATGATACGTTTCATCAGTCTCTTCATTAAATATTTTAAATTGCTCATTCAAATAATGAATAATGCAGTTGATGGAAATGCCATAGTGGTTGCTTTCATGAACAGCTATAAATCTTTGCTGACCTTTTGCTAATCGAATACATAAATGTGTTTTTTCTTCTTCTCCATCCTGTTGTCTTTTTCGGACACCAAGGCTTTCCATTGTTTGGGTATCAATTTCCGGTCTTACATGATTATATTTTGCTGATTTCAATATTAAATTAAAATTTCCATTATCCAAATTTTCATATGAGTCGAGCCAAACCGCTTTTTCTTGATTTATCTCTTTAATTGTTCGATTTTTTAGTTCTTTTTGATGTACGAAAAACAATAATTTGGAAAACGATTCTACAATTTGGTCTATATCATAAGCAGAGACGTCTTTACTATCTTTTTGCTTACAAATAGTAAGATAATAAAAATATATTGGCACTTTCTTTTTAAGTTCTTGATTGTCCATAAAATTTTACCTTTCAACTATTTATATTTATAGTACGTCACTCAATATTTCCCACGAATTATCTATGATATCATCAGAGTAATTTTTAGTACAAATACATAGTTCAAAACTCTGCTTATCTTGGCGAACAATCCCTCCATATAGATTGTATTTATCAAGATATTTCTTTAAAACAGAAAATTTCTTAGCCGTATATCTATCAATATCTTCACTTTCTCCCGTCTTTGAGAAACCTCCTTTGGTTTCTATTATCCACGTTTTTCCAGCTTTGGTTTTAACAATATAATCCGGATAAAATGATTTCTGTTTTCCAAAATTATCTTCATACACAATTGAAAAATATTCTATGCCTTTATCTCCATTTTTATAAAACCAATCTACACTATCACTTGTTTCGCAATATTTTTCAAAAAGTTTTTCGGAGGCTGACCTTACCTCCGCAGAAGACAGATAGCCTTTATATACATTTTTCTTCATTTCCATCTGTGATTTTGCTGTTCCATCATAAGTAAAGCTTAATTCTAATGGAAAAGATATTGGCTTTTCAGTAATACCCTTAAATTTCAAGTCAATTTGTGCTGACTCTGACGACATAGCTTCCCGAACATCATGTGCTAGCAAATCTTTATTATTGATTATAAAGGCATACAGTGCCCTGATTTCCAAAGACAATATTTTGCTATCGCTCCTTAAATCTTTGAGGAACAATTTTCTCATGATGGTATTGATACTATTATACTCCAAACTAATCTTTAGTCCAATTTCCGCCATGCAGTGATGATATTCTTTCCCATGCTTATGAGTATTCAACCCTTCATAAATCGTTATCTTATTTAATTCATCGAAATTACTTTTTGATAAATTTGAAAGAGAGCCAGATTTTGTATATTCCACTATATCATTATTGAAATTATACCCATAAGATTCTAACCGTTTTTTGTTTTCAACAGTTTTTCTATCAATCTTATATTTATTTTCAAAATGTTTATGTATAACCTTCATCGCAAGCTTTGCATCACGTGGAAAAGGTACGTCTGTCTTGTACTCACTGACAATAGTAAATGTTCTATATTCCTGCTTTAGATATAACTTTACTGCATCCAATGCACCTTTGCCCAGACTAAGTTTAACACTCTCGGTAAATTTCTCATCTAAAGTATATAAATAACAGCAATCCAACAAATCACTCTCATAATGTTTTGCTTCAGGCATTCTTCGTATTCTTCCAATTGTTTGAATTTCAAATGTTTCACTCATATTATCTCGGAGCTTAACTAAAATCTGAGCACGAGGGCAATCCCATCCCGTTGCCACAGCTTGTTTTATAATTACCACTATAGGCTCTGCGTCTGCTTCCGAAATCCCCTCAAGGTTTTGCTTTTTATCCGATAACCAAACTGCTAACTGATTGTTTTCATATGTAATACCTTTTGAGTCAAGATATAATTCAACACGTTCCAGCAGGGCATCTGATTTATTTGGAAGTTGCACAATGATTAAAGGATTTACCTCTATTTTGCGGTTTAGAAGTTCCGAATGGATTTCTTGCTGCTTTTTAATCGCCTTATTGAGCAAATAAGCAATCTGGTCATCTACACTAATGCTTTGTTCAAAATTCTCATTAATAATCAAAAGCTTTTTAATTAAACCTTCTGAAATAACCACTTCCTCTGGTATCTCTATCATGAATACATTTTTGTAATTTTTAGGTGTGGCAGAACAACGGATAATTTTATCAGTTTTAAAATAATCAATAATCTCATCTGCCTTAATAGTATCATTTTGATGAGATTCATCAACTATTATTTTAAATGATAAACCATTATCCAGTGCGTGTTCTATATATTCAAGAAAATTTGTACGTTCACCATCTTTTAGTGCGTTATTCCCTTTCTTTGTGAGCTTTTCCCAATTGATAAAGCAGCAATCATTTTCTTCAAAACCACTTGTCATAATGTCAGAAAGAAGTTTAGTCTGACTCCCATGGATATATTTGTCCATCTTTTCTTTACTCTGTTCTTCAAGATTACCTTTACCCGGAGTAAGCCAAATAAACACAACCTTGCTAAAACTTTTAATATATTCATCCATAAAGTGGGTAAGAATAATTGTTTTTCCACTGCCAGTACAGCTTTTCAATATAATTTCTTTTTTTTCACTGTTCATGGCATCCATTAAATCTGATATGGCTTTAATCTGAAAATTTACAAGTGTAATGTTCATTATCAACCCTCCATTTCCTTGTAATAGTAATCCGGAATGACATTTACCTTTATTTTTAATCGTTTAAATATTTCCTCTTGCTCACCCGATAATAAAACATCATGTCCAAGATATATACTTTTATAAAATATATTAATATCTAAACTACTAATAAATTCTTCTATCTCACCCTCTGTGAGTATTATAGCGACTTCTGAATTATCTGCAAAGTTGATACCATTCTCGAGTTCTACAAGTTCACGAATATGAAATAATAATTCATCAGCATATTCATAATACATTTGCTCATCAATTGGCACATAATCCACCTTGTAATATTTCAGGCTAGCATTGTAGTCTTCCTTATCTATAACACGCTTAATGCGTTCATAAGTTACATCTCGGCAAATATTATTCTGATTATTAGTACAAAGAATAAATTTTCGTGTACTACCCTTATGTGTAGCATTATATTTTAAAACAGCTTCTCCTGTTGTTCCACTTCCGGCAAAAAAATCTAATATATAGCTATCCGATTTTGATGCTATATCTAATATACGTTCAATAAGCCGTACCGGCTTGGGATTAGTAAATGCTCCTGCCTTGCCAAATACATTTTTTAAATCTCTTGTCCCTTCTTGGGTATCTCCCACATCAGTTCTATACCAAATTGTTTTACACACCACTCCTTGTTGGACTTCTGATAAAAAGGTTTTAACTCTTGGAACATTACTGCCTTTTTCACCAAACCAGATTCTATTATCAGCACAGAGTTCTAAATAATTTTCTTCTGAAGTTTTCCAACTACGGCTTGCAGTTGGAGTAACTATTCTCCCCGAAGGTGTCGTTATAGGATACATATACGCATCTGATGGTGTCTTTACTGTGAAATCACTGGAAGTCCATGAGCCACGTGGATCATTATCAGGATTACTGTATCTACTGTCCATTTCTACTGTTCTGGATAAAAGAGACGGTTTCCAAAGTTCCTTATATTTGGCATATACAAGAATATGGTCATGGCTATCTGATAGCCATTTTGCATCATTCTGTGGTGAAAATTTCTTTTCCCATATTATATTTGCTATAAAATTTTGAAAACCAAATACTTCATCACATAGTAAACGCAATGCACCAACTTCATTGTCATCAATAGATATAAAAATAACACCTTTCTCAGATAACAAACGTGCACCAATTAATAATCTTTGTTTCATAAATGACATCCATTTGGAATGCCTAAATGTATCATTTTTATCCACCAATGTATCAGAATAAGTAAATCCTTCCTTTAAGGTGTTGTATGGAGGGTCTATGTAAATAAGATCTATTTTTCCCTTATGTGTTTTCTCTAATAATTTTAGAGACGCAAAATTATCTCCTTCAATAATAAAGTTCATTTGCCCACCATTATCAATAAATAAGTCCTTTTCTTCTGTTAATACAGGGATATGTGTATCAAGAATATCATCTATTTCTTCCCGGTGTTCCTCAAAAATCAAACCATACTTTTTACCATTTATATCTTTCTCTATCTCATTAAGGTAAGTTAATAAATTTCCTGTATTTTCATCCTGTGGAGCAGAAGCAATATATTTCCGAATTTCTTTTACTTTTTCAATTAAATTCTCTCGTTTCCGTTTTGAAATATTTGTGCTCATTTAGTTCATTCCTCGTCTTTCTGAGCCTTTTGCATTTGTACAAATTATAATTATTTTCTCTTACATACTCAAACTATAAAATGCTTAATATGGCATACTTTGTTAGTCCCTCTAAACTTTATGATTTACTATACATCAGAACGCTAATAAATGCAATCACTTGGTTGTCTATTACCAAAGCAATCTCAAACATTACAATATCCATCCTGCATGTGATTAAAAGCTTTATTGAACCCATTATGAGAAAAAACATATGCAAGTAAGCTTTCAGACTGCCTACTTTTTATATCATAGGAGGCTTTTATACATAAAAACATCAAATACCCATATAACGCAAAAGAAACAGAGGAAACCGACCTCTGCTTTCTTTTGCAGTTTTTTAATAAATAGGAATGCCATAACCATAAATTACATTGCTGCCAACCCCATAGCTTTTCTGTTTGCAAGCATCACCTGAATTACCCTCTATGGTATAGACCGTGCCATTTTCTACTTTTCCAACAATACCTACATGGTCTGTCGTACCATCACCTTCCCAATCAAAAAAGATGATATTTCCTGCCGTCGGCGTATAGTTTCTGTCTTGCCATTGTCCATGCTGCTGAAACCATTGGACACCGTCTGAACAAAGAGAAAATTTCGGAATTACTCCTGCATCAATATAGCCGCACTGCTCGGCACACCAGCTGACGAAGCAGGCACACCATTCCACACGGAAGTCAAAGCCATACCATGACCAGTAAGGCTGACCGCCAACGTTGCCAAGCTGTGATGCAGCAACCTCTGCAATTGCTTGATTTTCCATTCCCGTAGACATCCTGCCAAACGGATAATACTGTAAAACATGAGATACATACTGGGTATCCCCATAGCCTGACCATCCAAGACGTTCTGCCATCATGGTAGAAAATTCAACTGCATTTGCATAGGTGTAACCGCCGTAATTGCTTTTTGCCCACGAAATATAGCCGTTACCATAATTATAGCCTTGCAAAGCTAACTTGATATTATCCATGTCTATCGGGTTTTCTGCCTCTGCTGCTTTTAAGCAGGATGCAAGGTTTTGTATGCCTACATTGACGGAATACTCTGGGTCGGTAATCCCGTTTGGGGTGTTCGGGTACTTTGTGTTAAAACCACATTCGGATGCCTGCATCGGGTCACTTCCTTTTCCGCCTGACTCCTGCATCATGACTGCCATAATAAGCTCCACATATTCAGGAATGTCATGCTGTGCAGCATATTTCTGTATCAGCGGCTCATACGCCTGCACCTCTGCACTGACGGACGTGTATGAGGAATTACTGCCGTTTCCACCCACCAAGCTAAAGAGAGCACCGAACAGTACCACAATCAATATAATGAGTACCGCTATCCAACCGCCTGCAATAATGGCAGAAATAAGAGTTTTCGTACCTGCAATAATCGCCTTTATTGCGGAAACCGTTGCCTTGACCGTTACTTTTACGGCATGAGCTGTGGCTTTGGCAGTGGTTTTCGCTACCTGTGCCGCTTTCTGTGCAGCCTTTGCCGAGGTTTTCGCCGCCGCCTGTGCCGTTATGACAGTCTGCTCCGTAGTCTTGATTGCCGTCTTTGCGGTGGATTTCGCTGTTTTTACACCTTTCTCCGTGGCTTTGACAGCAGACTTGGCAGAGGTCTTGACCGTCTTTTTTGCACCCTTAGCCGACTGCTTAATTGTTTTCTCGGCTTGTGGTGCGACCTTTACCGTCTGGGCAGACGCAGAAGCGTAGGTTTGACGGGCAGCACCCTGACGAGCCTGTGAGCCTGCCTGTTGGGAAGCTGTCTGAGCCTTTTTCTTCTCGGCGGCTTGCATCGCTCTTTTTGCCTTAAAATCAGCCGCCTTATCCTTTTCCTTGATGATATTCTCTTTGGTATTCCGAACGCTTTTTCGTCCCTGTTTATCAAATTGACGGACACCTTTTTCACTTATACGTTCTGTAGCATGAGAAACCTTGTCGGCAGCGTATTCGGTAGCTGAGTTTTCATCTGAATAAAGTCCGTGTTCCGCTTTTTCCTTTGTCTTTGCATAAGAGGACTTCATACGCTCGGCGGCGGTAACTGCCTTGTCTATGGTCTTAATCGTACCCTTGACCGCATCTCTGGTTTTTATCTTTCTATCAGCCATTCAAATCCTCCTTCCCCAGAAGATTTACAGCAAGTTACACAACCTTTTTTGCCACCACCACGAGCCTGCCGTTGTTTGCGGAATACTCACAGGTGGAGAGACTAATCAGCCTGTCTCCATACTCTGCCGCCACGCCTGTATCATACAAAGAAAGCTCCTTACACTTATCCACATAAACGTCAAAGGAGCTTTCATCTTCTGCATCTACAAAATCATAGTAGCGGTAACCATTGGAGCTGTAGGCAACCGTTTTGAATACGGCAATAATCTCATATTCAGCGTGTTCGGTCAGCGTATCAAACTGAATAATCTTGTGTTCCTCATAGAAGTTCTTGGTTTTGTAGCTTTCCAATGCACCAAACATCTTTTGTCCTCTGATATGATGACCGTAGATGATAAGGTTGTCACTTGTGGCAAGGTCGCAATTCTCCTGTATATACGGAACACCCAAATCACTGTATTCTTTATAAAAATTGCGTTTGAGGTAGTAGTTCGGGTTGTCTGGGGTCTGCATGACAGGGTAATTGATGCTTGTTCCGTCAATCTTAATCCATCCGACCATGTCGGAGTTCTGTAAAAACAAGTCCCCGTATTCAGGGAGCGCCGTACCATCTTCCGTAAAGACTGCTTCCTCTGTATCGGGTGGCTGTTCCATTATCTTGGTAAGGTCGTCAAAGGCTCCCACCTGTTCGGCTTCCTGTGAATAGTGGTGGTAAATATGATAGCCGCAAAAAGCCGTTACCCCTAAAAGAGCAACGACGGCAATGATACAAATATTCTTTTTATATTTTCTCATAAACATTTCCTTTCTTATCGTGTATTTTCCAGTTGCTTCTTCGGAGTGGTAAGCTCCCTGCAATATTCCGGGTATTTTAGCTTAATGCCTTCCATAAAGTAGGGAGCGAACTCACAGCAGAACAGGTTATAGGGCGTAAAGTAGCCCCTGTTTTCCTGTTCCGTGTAACCGTTCCAGAGGTTAAAGGCAAGGCGGCAGACCCGTACCGTGCCGCTTGTCTGCCAACCGCCGTGCATACCGTCAGGCTTGATACAGTCCTCCTTAAAATTAAACATCTGCCCGATATTTCTCCTTGTTTCTCCTGCAATACCCATAACATAGAAAAAAGCTCTGTGGTAACTATCATTTGTCCTGCATCTGCTCATCATTTCCAGAAAAAAATCCTGATGTGCCGCAGACTTGAATACTAATTTTGACATCGTGTACCTCCTAATGATTTGATTGTGTATTTGTAATAAATATTGATACTAACCACCTTTTTGATAATGGTTAGTGATAATTTTAGCTTTTAGAAATAAGGGCAGACGTTACATCCGCCCTTGATAGCTATTACCTCGCTTTTTCCTGTGACAATGGTTTTGAATCAGCTTGCTTTGCCGATTGCTCTGCACGGATGGCTTTCAAACTTTCTTTCACGGACGGCTTTTTTCCCCCACGCTGTTCCAACTTCGCCACTTTTTTCATGGTGTTGTCTGTCATCTTCTCCATATTGGATAAAAGGCTGCCAGTAGCTGCAAATAACTTTTGTATTTTTTCCAGAACACCTTTATCGGGATTGTGCGGCGTGACTTCCTTCGCCTGTCTGCCAAACAGTGTCCTGCCGATATTCTTCGAATGTTCTCCGATGAAATGAAGTTCACTGTTAATTGTACCGATTTTGGAAATAGTCTCGTTGACGGATTTCACTGCATTTTGAAGCCCAAGTTTTACATGGGATAATGCGGAGTAAATACCCATTACATTGACCGCCTTTTGAAGTGCTACTACACCTTTTTTCTTAAAAGCGTCTACGGCATTGGCAGCGGAATTCACCAGATTATTTTTGACTGTGACAAGCTGGCTTTTGACTTCAGATACCTTTGTTTCTACTTTATCCACAACACGCTGTACAGTTGCCTTCACCCCTTTATCCTGTATCTGCTCAAGCTGCCCCCGTACTTCTTTCAGTTCGTCTAACACCTGACTGAACCCCGTTTCCATGCTTTCAATATAGTGGACAAGGCTTTCTATTTCCTGCTTTTCCTTGTCCATACCATTTCCATCTAAAATCGTGAAAAGCTCTTTCAGTTCCGGCTGTTCACTTAATGGGATTTTTTCTACTGATTCCATTGTCTACTCCTCCTTATCAAAATTATTTAATTTGTATTTTCTATACCTCGCCGAATTTTGTTGTCATCAGCTTGTAAAGCTCGGTATTGCGTGGGAATTTATTGACAAACGGCACAAGGGAGCTGCCGACCTTTAGCAATCCTTCGCCTGCACCCACATTTGTGATATACGACATTTGCAAATCAGAGATATTCAGGAGCTTTGCAAGCTCAATCCTGTCCGTAGATGCCTGATTGAGCATGATAATAAACTCGGAATTGGCAAGCATTGTCCTCGCCGTATGGCTTTGCATGAGGTCGTCCACGTTCTGTGTGATACCCGTGCAGTAAGCACCATATTTTCTCACACGTTTCCACAGGGTAAACAGAAAGTTAGCACTATACTCATGTTGGAAAAGCAGGTAAATTTCATCAATGAAGATGAATGTGTTCCTGCCTTTCGCCCTGTTTGCCGTGATACGGTTTAGAATGCTGTCAAGAACAACAAGCATACCGATAGGCTGTAGCTGCTTGCCTAAATCCAGAATATCATAACAGATAAATCGGCTGTCAGTATCCACATTGGTATGCTTTGCAAAGGTGTTCAGGCTGCCGTCCGTAAACAGCTCAATGGCAAGGGCAATTTCCTTTGCTTCTGGCTCATTTTGTTTCAAAAGTTCCTCACGGAAGTCCTGCAAGGTGGGCGGTGTTCCCTGATAGTTACCCTGCTGATAATAGCGGTATACGTTTGCGGTGCATCGGTCAATAATGGATTTCTGTTTTGCCCCCAGATTTGCACCGCCAATAAGCTGCTCACAAAGGGATAAAATAAACTCCGATTTTAAAATGACGGGGTTTGCACCATCACCGTAATCGGAGTTCATATCCATCGCATTGATATGGCTGTCGCTTGCAGCAGAAATATGAATGACCTCACCATTCATCGCTTTGACAAGGGGCGAATATTCCCTCTCTGGGTCAATGACGATAATATCTGCATTGGGGTCGGTGAGTATGATATTAGTCATTTCCTCCTTTGCAGTAAAGGACTTACCAGAACCTGACACACCGAGAATAAAGGAGTTTCCGTTTAATAGATGTCGGCGGTTGGCGATAATCATATTCTTGCTGATAACATTCTGCCCGTAATACACACCGTTTTCATGATAGATTTCCTGCACACGGAACGGGACAAAAACCGCAAGGCTCTCTGTTGTAAGGGTACGCACTGCGTCAATCTTTCGCACACCAAAAGGCAGGGCAGTCTGCAAGCCGTCCGTCTGCTGATATTTTAAGACTGCAAACTGGCAGAGATGCTTTCTTGCCGTGGTAAGAAAGGCTTCTGTATCGTTGTCAAGCTGTTCCTTTGTATCGGCGGTATGCACCATCGTGAGTACCGCAAACATCATGCGTTGATCACGGGTGGTCAGATCGTCCAAAAACTCCTTGCTTTCTTTTCTCTGCTGCTCCAAGTCATAGGGAATGACGGCAGAATAATTATTGTTCTGGTTCTGCTTCCTCTGCCAGTTCGTGATGTTGGTTTCCACACCCAAAAGGCGGTTTTCCACTTCCCTTACGGCTTCATCCGTGGGAACAGGAACAACATCAATGGACAGCATCATATTACGGTTCAGCTCACAAAGCTCCGCAACCATTGAATCCTTGATATACGCCGCATATTCCCTTAAAAAAATCACACGCCCGTATCTGTCACCGATGCGGAAATGGTCTTTGTCCACTTCAAAGGTGTCAGGGCTTATATAATCCTTGAAATCATGACCCTTACGCATGGTCTGGCTTATATCAAAATAAAAGTCTGTTTCTTCGCCCGTCCTGAAAAAGTCATGGAAGATACGGAGCTTTTCTTCTGCTTCAAGCTCCACACATTTTGAGCCAAGACGGTTAAAGTGGCTGATTAGGTCAGCACCCACACGGGCAAAATAGCTTTTGGCTTCCTCAATGTTCTTTTTACACACCGATATAGTCACATATTTGTCCTGTACAATGCCATTAGCTCCCGTTGCCTTATCAAGCAACATTTTGTTATATTCCTTACGGTATTTATCCAACCCATCCCCGATGGATTTGCCGTCACTCTGCATCGGGATGAGAATGGTCTGTTCAAAATCCGCTTTGTTTAAGCGGCGGTTATTGATGGTAATTTTTGTGGTCGCCCCACTGTCAAGGGAGTTTAAAAGCTCCGAGTATTCAAGGAACATGGCTTCCTTGTCCTCACGGGAAGCAACCGCATAGTTTATATCCTCAAACTTAAAGGTTTTCGCATATTTGTTTTTGCCTGCAAGGAAAATACCATCCTCCCAGATGGTCTTAATCGGAAGTATATCCTGCACTCCTTTTGGCACAACAAAACGCTCCTTATCCTGCTTAAACAGGTTTCTGAGTGTCTTAATCATGATTCTTCAAAGCCTCCTTTTCATGGTCTTGCATTGTGGTTTTCAGCGTTTCATAGTAAAGATTATCGGGATTGAACACCAGCTTTTTCGGCATTAAAAACTCCGACTTTATCCATGCACAGGTAAACTGTTCTGCGGTCATGCCGTTGTATTTGACAAATCCTATTGCGGCAAAGGGGGCAGCACCAAGAATACACATCCATGATACAGTTTCTGTTCCCACATAATTGCGAAGCAAAAAGTAAAGCCCTACCGCCACACCACAGGCAAGGATAGAAAAAATGAACTGCCGCATGGACAGTCCGAAGAACATGGATTCCGTATAGTTACGGATTTCTTTATTGATTTTTACTTCCAAGTCATAGCACCTCCTTTACCTTTCATATTCCTGACTTCTTTTGGCACGGTCTGTCTTTGGGTCATAAAGAGTCATCACATCCATGCCAGAATAAGCAACTTCTGATTGTAACTTTTCTCTTGTAATACCATTTCGCTTACAATAGCCCAGATATTTCTGCATTCCTTTTAAACACTCAATATCTCCGTGCCAATCTTCAATAGTACACCATACATTGCAGTGACATTCTAAAGACATTTCTGCCAGCTCATAACCAGATTCCAGAGAACCAAATAAGTCGCTTTCAAAGTTGAAATCCCAATTCTCGATAGGTTTTTCGTCCCTGAATGGGTTAAAAGAAATTACTGCTTCTTCACATCCCGCAAAAACAATCACATTGTCTGATGTTGCCTTGCTGCCTTTTGTAAGAAGATAGATGATTTGATAGTTCTCATCTATGCCAAGCTCTCTGTTGCTCTGATATTCCTCTGTCCTTTTCAAAACACGTTCTGCCTCTCGCATCATCTTTTCTTTACTTAATTTCATATATAAACCTCACTTTTCTTTTTTATAGTCCCATCATTTCCCGCACGATACGGTCTGCCATTTTGACAGCTCCCACGAGAATAAGCATATTGAAAATGAGTTCGCCTACATAGCTCCATACCATAGTGACTGCCGCCGCATCTGGATTAACGGCAGGCGGACTGGCGGCGAACAGGGAAAATATGATGCAGGCAAGCACGATAATCGCCCCCTCAAGGCAGACGGCAGAGTAGCTTTTGATAAAACTCTTTCCAACGCTCTGGCTTGGCGACCCTGCAAAGGTCGATAGCGGAACAGGGGCTATCGCCGTATAAAGGTATAGTTTAAAAAACCTGCCGTATATTGACATAATCATAATGAACGAGAGCACCGTGATAAACAGACCACCTATTAAGGTGACTGCCCACAGTGGAATACTCTCAAAAAATCCGCAATCCTCAACGGCGGTCACAACCTCACTCGGTAATACGGTTTGCGTGGCAGAGCCGAAGCCTGCTGCTTTCATAATGGTGCTGATTAAGCCTTGCACGATATTGAACAGAGCCATCATGAGTTCCAATCCATAGGTTACAGCTCCTTTGGCAAGAGCGAAGCGGATAAACAGCTTTAAGGCGTGTTCGGGCTTTTTTACCTCTGCAAACGAGCCACAGGTTTTCATCACACCGACCACAAAAAACAGTACGAGTAGGGCTAGCCCGATTGCCTGTACAGCTCCGTGAATATCCAAGATAGCTTTCCAGATAGTGCCGCCCTTAAACTGCTCTGGGGATTGGGTGACAAGCTGCCAAATCTCCGCCAGTTTTTCATTCCATGTTCTAATGGCATTTTCCAAGTTTTGGACTACCCAGTTATCTGACACATATAACACCTCCAATTTTTTATATTTGTATATAAAAATAGCACCATGCGGTGTCGACTTGCCGCATGATGCTATGTAATTACAATTTCGTAGCATTATTAAATTTTATTGATGTTTAATTAATTCTTATGGTCATTAAGGTAATCTAAAATATCTATCAAGTTTTACATCATATGGAGTAATCTTGAAATTCACTTGCCATTGCTCCACGCCTTTTGCGGCGGCATCCTCGACAACGGTTTTTACCTGTTCATAATTTGTACTCTGCTCAATCACTTCAAAGCGTGGGTTATCATAAATGAAACAAGTTATATATAAAAAGCTCCAAACGGTGTCGACTTGCCGTTTGGAGCTATGTACCTGCGAATAAGTAGATTGCCGAATGCCAAGACAATCATTTTTCATACTATTCAAATTTTTCCATAATCTGCATAGCCAGTACAAAACCACATTGCATACCAATCTCCATATATACATTTTGTATAGTGTTTGTATAATCCAGAACAGGGCCAGATACATTTTCATATTCTTCATCATCAGGGAATTTACTATGCAACATATGAAACATGCCTTTTTCAGACGCTTTAATCCGTTCAATATATGACCTTGTGTCAATCTCGTTTTCTTCAACACCATGCAGTAAAAACTCCCGTATAGATTGGATGTCCAGCCTTTTAAATATTTCAGATATGTAGCTCATTATTACACCTCACTTTGGAAATCGCTCAAAAACGCAATCAACTTAAAACAATCCCTTAAACCTTGTAAATAGAGTTCATTGATTTCAAAGCTTGTTTTATGTACTTCGCCCTCATAATGACGGCAAATCATAATGCGGTCTGTTTTTTCTAACTGTTGATAAATTTTTTCAACCATTTCTTCAGTTTGCTCCTGCTGCTTACAGACCTCCGAATATTCAGCATTTTCCTGAATCCGGGTTAAAGCAATATCTTCTCGTGCGCCGACCAGTGAGTTTAAAGCTTCTCGTGTCAAACTTTTCATAAAATATTTTTCTCCTATTTCTTAATATTTAGATGTGAAATACCACCCAGTATTGTGATTATACAATTATAGATGTGTAACCGTCTAATGTGCAAATTCATTTATTTGTTTGATAGTTCATAGTACTTGATTTTTCACATGTATTTCAGTAAAATGAAATAAAATCTTTAAAAGGCAGGACTTATAATATGGGAATGGCAAATAAAATACGAATTCTCTTAATAGAAAGAAACATGAAAATTAAGGAGTTGGCTGAGCAGCTTGGGTATAGTGGCAATAATTTGAGTAACAAACTGAAAGAGGATAACTTTTCTGAAAGAGAGTTGTTAAAAATTGCAGAGATATTAAAATGTGACTATAACGCTACATTTACCATGCAAGATACGGGTAAAGAAATATAATAATTTTGGTAAGTAAATCGGGAGCAAATCCGCAATACGGATCTGCTCCCGATTGTCTTGTCATGTTCAGTGACAAAAAAGATTGTCACTAAAACCCTCCTTTTCTTTGATTTTTTTACAAAAAAGTTTGACACTTTTCGTATATCACACCAACTTATTGCTCGATTGGGTATTGGGCGTTACAAAAAAGTTTGTCATTAAAAACGGCTGAAACCATTGCGATATAAGCAAAGTGTGGTTATAATGAATCCGTTATTGTCAATCTTTTTTGTAAATTGGCAAACTATTTGTCATTGTGTCAAACTTTTTTGTCATTCAACATGTCAATGATTAACCTGTGATAAGAGTCAGGATTTCTTTTGCAAAGGTAATAACTACGCCACCAGCAAGGGTCAGGAAACCATTTGCTCTCTGTGACGGGTCATGGGATTTAAGTGAAAGACCAATCTGTACGATACCAAAGCCAAGCATAATCATACCGACTGCCCTGACCAGGCCAAAAATAAAGTCCGATAGATTGTTGACCACGGTAATCGGGTCATTGGCAGCAAAGGCAGTGGTGACAAAACAGGTCAGGCAAAGGACAATAGCCGCATATACGGTCAGAGCTTTTTTGCTTTTCTTTCCCATCGGGAGCTTGGTGGTCTCTTTCTTGTTGTTCTTAAAAAGTTTCATGAATAGATCCTCCTTTAATTATTGAATAATTCTTCTAATTCTTCATCGGACAGAAGCTCGTAGGATGTGCAGACAGGGATAAAGGTTTGAGCCTCTTGTGGTATACTCCTGTCGAACACAATGGTTGCCACTGCTTGCGTTGGCTCACCATGCATATAGGGCGGCATTTTGCCATCGGCGGTAAGGGCAATATTCGGGTGCTTTAAAATGTCATACTTAAAGTCCATGACAGGTCGTTCTCCTCGCATAAAAAGAAGTGCGTAGCGGTTATCAAGCATACGCACTTCATCTGGGGTCATTAGTTCACGACCGGATATTTGATAGTTGGTACTGTAGTTGCCACTGCGACCAGAGCTTTTTCCATAGGTGTTGGTGTCAATCGTTTCCTTGCCCAAAAGCTCTGACACATATTTGTGCGTTGATTGCTCATTTCCACCCAAGTACAGAAAAGTGTCGCAGTTGCCGACAATCGACTCCCATTGTTTCTCGAACAACGCTTTAAGCTGTGCCAAGTTTTGCAGGATGATGGACACTGATACACCACGGGAACGCATAACTGAAAGTATCTTGTCAAAGTCATCCGGCAAGCTCACGTTCGCAAATTCGTCCATGACAAAGTGGCAATGCACGGGCAGGCTTCCTCCATACTTATGGTCAGCGATATAGAATAGCTGTTGAAAAAGCTGCGTGTAGAGGATGCTCACCAAAAAGTTAAAGGAACTGTCATTGTCTGGTATCAGGGCAAATAAAGCAACTTTCTTTTCACCCAGAGAGGACAGGTCAAGCTCATCGGTAGCTGTAAGAGAAGCCAGACTTTCCAAGTTGAACTTTTCAAGCCGTGCGGCAAGTGTAATCTGGATACTCTTTAAGGTTTTAGCCGACCCTGAATGATAATCTCTATAATATTTGACCGCTATATGCTCAGGATTGTTCTGCTCCAAGCGGTCAAACAGCTCATCAAGGGGACTGATACAGCCGTCATCATCCTCATGGACTTCACCTGCACGGAGCAGCTCCATCACCATCGGAAAATTCTGCTCGTCTGGCTGTGCTTCATATTTCAAATAAAAAATGAGTGCCAATAACAGCATACTCGCCGCCGTGTCCCAAAATGGGTCATTGCTCTGTGAGCCTTTGGGCGTTGTTGCTTTGAATAGGTTCGTGACAAGCTTCTGCACATCGTTGTCGCTTTTGAGATATACAAACGGATTGTAGCAGTGGGAACGGTGCATATTGATGAGATCAAGTATACGCACCTCATATCCCTGCTTTTCAAGCAGGTGTCCAGTGTCCCTGATAATCTCTCCCTTTGGGTCAAGCACCACAAAGGAAGTATTCGCCTGCATAATATTCGGTTTTGCATAAAATCGGGTTTTACCTGAGCCACTGCCGCCAATGCATAAAATATTCAGGTTTCTTCGGTGCTTTTTCCCATCCAAGCCAATACGGACATTCTGTGCCAGGAGCTTGTTTTCCGAACGGCTCATATCCCTGTATTTCTTGTTCAGTACATTTGTGTCGCCCCATTTTGCAGACCCGTGTTCCTCCCGTTTGCGGTAGTTCCTGCGTGTGGAGAAATAGATGCCAATCCCAAATCCATAGGCTAAAATAAAAATAAGGGCAGTTCTTACACTGTCCCCGCACCACTGGATGGAAAATGGATTGTATAAGGCGGATGCTAAATTCCGCACGATTTCTACCAGACCGCCGCTGACATAAGGTGCTGTCAGCAGGGCAAGCCACACCACAGGAACGATACCGATTGCCGAAAGGATAAGGGCTGCCTTTACATCATTATCTTTCTTCATTGCACTTGCAGGGGGCGACCCTGACTTTTTTTGCAGGGGCATTCGCTACCTTGATAATCAAATCGTCCACAGGGTCGGTGGGGCGTTCCTCCCTGACCTGATTGCTCCTCAAGGTATTTAAGGCATTGATTACGATTTTCTGGTCGTATTTATCAAGTGCCAGATGGTATCGTTCTTCTTTCATCTATGCGACCTCCGTTCAGCGTTCCTTCCCTTTGGATTTGGCAGGCTTGTTTTTCTCAAGGCTCTTATACATGTCGGAATTAATTTCGCCAAGCACGTCACGCATAGAGCCAAGTTCGCCCCTTAAAGCCTGCGGCTCTAATGACGACAGTTCGTCAGGAAACTTATCAAAGCGGAAGCCTTTCGTATCCACACCATATTTGCTGCTTACCATATAGGCAACACAGAAAGATTTAAAGTCGGAAACATCCCTGCCCTCGTTATACTTAAAATCATAGACCGCAGCGGCAACCTCCTTTGACATGGCTACAAATAGCTGCTCCTCATTCAAATCCTTTCGGATAAAAATAACTTCCTGAGAACTGTCGTAAAAAGCCGCAACCTCAAGGTTGTCCATAGGCTTAAAGGGTACGGGGCTTGCATCAATCAATGCGGATACCAGTTCACGCATGGGTTTTTGTTCCGCACCGTCCGTCCTGACCCTTGCGGAAGTCTGGGAAATATCATATACCTCTTTGGCATTGAAGGAGGTCGCCTTTGTGCCGTCCTTTCGGGTATATTCCTTGCTTGGCTCAAGGATGACAATTTTCTCCGCACCCTTGTTCAAATAGACACGGTTCTGTTTCCAATTACCATAATCTTTCAGTTGTGTGGCTTCGGGCATCTGTGCCGACACCAGAATGGCATTCGCCACGGAATAACGGTCAAAACGTCCCTGCACCTCAAGGTACTGGCTGAACGCACTGCCGTCTGCCGCCATTTCCGCACAGGTATTGTCAATCAGCTCATAGGCTTCGTTTCTCTGAGCCTGTTTCTGTTCCGCCCATTGTGCCTTGTCAAATGGCTTGCTGCCATTGAATACATCATAAATACTCATAACCATTACCTCGCTTCTTTCTGTTTTGGTGGTTTCTTCCGAACGGCAGGCTGTTTATGCTCCGTCCTGCCGACAGGCTTCTTACCCTTGTCAGCCGTATTCTTTTCCACGGCAGGGGCAACCGCTTCCTGCTCCTTGCGGCTTTCCTTGATTTTCCGCAGTTCCTCTTTGACCGATGGCTTCTTATCAGTCATAGTAGCCCCCTCTGCGGATTTGTTTGGCTTCTCTGAGATAGGCTCGGACTGAGGGGATTTTTCCGTCTTTGCCACCGAGGGGTTTGTGGGGGCGTTGTCCTCCTTTTGCACCGGCTTTCCCATAAGCTCGTCAAGCAATTTATCTTTCTCATCTTTTTCAGGCTTCGTAATCTCTGGCTCTGCCTTATGGGTTTTATCCTCCTTGCTTTTTTCCGCTTCATTCACAATCGTTGCCGTATCAACCGCCGCAAGCTCGAAACGCTCTACGATACGATTGATTTTCGATGCATCCTCGGCTCTTGCAATCACATCCACCATTGCATTCGGGTCTTTGTTCTTCCTGTCTGCCAAAACACAGTAAAGCACGCCGTATTTCTTGGCTTCCTGCGTGAACTTTTTCAAGTCCTCTTTTTTTACGGTAAATACTTTTAACTCCTTGCCAGAACGGAGCATGGAAGTAAGCCGTGCCTTTCCTTTGGTTTTTTTCTGCTCCCTTAAAATGGAGTACAGGAGGATGGCAATATTTTTTGCCCCCGCTCCTGTAATCTTTGCGGCAACCTCAACGCCCTCCAGACTCATTCGGACGATTTGCTCTGCCGCTTCGCCGCCTGTGTTCATCTTTGTTCAGCTCCTTTCGGTTGATTTCCTGTTCGTCTGCCCGAATGGTTTTCAAATTCTCTTTGAGTGTACCGCTACGGGCGGCAATACCATCACAAAGCCTGACCTCCTTCCTTATGACCTTGAGCCGCTTTGAAATATCCGAGAGTTCCGATTTTATCCCTGCTTTCTTTTCCCCGTCCTGAACGGAACGGGATTTGGAGTACAGCTCCTTTCTGTGGAAGATAAGACCCTCCATCTCATGTTCCAATGCCGACTTATACGTGCAAAGCTGCCCCACAGTGTCTATATGGCAACGGCAGAGCAGCCTTGTTTCATTGGTAATGGCATCCATCTTCATTAAATCGTCCTTCAGGAGATAATGAAGACTTGCATAATTTTGTTTCCTGCCTTTGGGCAGGATGCCGAGCTTATAACAGTAATGCAGGTACAGACCACGCAAGCCGCCGATTTTCTTTGTATCCGATAACGACCCTTTGAGCTGAAAGACCTTGTATTCTTTTTTCGGCTCGGCAAATGCTTTGAACTTTACGGAATAGGAGTTTTCATTGATACGCTCCAGTATCCTTTCATTGGTGTAATTCTCACCGAGCTTGTAAAGCCGCTTCGGTCTTTCCCAACCTTTCCCGATAATCGTCCAGTATTTACGGTTGGGGTCAAAGCTGCATCGGTATCCCATTTCAGCCATCATCCTGTCAAAATCCCTTAACGTAAAGGATTTGCTGATTGCTTCGTCCACCGCCTGCCTAGCCACATTATCCCGTGTGGGCAGTCCTGCTTTTTCGGCTTGGTAGAGTGCATAGGGAACTTTTCTGCCTTTGGGATTTTCTATGACCGATAGGGAATACTCACGGCACAGCTCATCCGAACGGCTTCGTAACAGCCTTAAATTTTTCTTGTTGTCATGGTAATGCTTACCGTCCACAAAGGAAACGGAGTTCACGACAAAGTGGTTATGCAGGCTCTCCGTATTTAGGTGTGTGGCAACCACCACCTGAAACCTGTTGCCCCACATTTTCTCTGCTAATTTTACTCCAATCTCATGAGCCATGTCGGATGTGACCTCGCCGTGTTTAAAACTCTGGTAGCCGTGATAACAGACAATCTCGCTCCTGTCATGGAACTGCTTTTTGGCAATCATCATTTCCTGCCTTGCGGTAGCGGTGTCACAATTTACGCCTGACACATAAAACTGCTTTTCCGTTTTAACACCATTGGTGGCGTACTTCATTACATCGCCCAGAGATTGCAGGTCGCTTTCGGTGTATTTGGGGTTGGTGGTTTTCTCTGGATTTTCGGCATAATCTATCGGGTGGTCGAGCCTGCCACGTACATCCCAGATTTCACATACCGCCATTACTCCGATACCTTTTTCGGGAGAAGGTATTTCTTGCGGATGTCAATCTGAAACTCGTGCCATTCCCCTGCCTCCTGTGAGAGCATGGGGGCATCCACAAAATTAAGTGCGTTTGCCTTGACCGCAAGCTGATTGATACGGTTGCCAATACCAGACAGCTCACGCATGACCTTATAAAATTCGGGGTCTGGTTTTTCGCAGAGCCGATAGCCTTGTATCATCGCCCTTAAAAATGCTTCTTTGGAACGACCTGATTTCCTTACAAGCCTGTCTAAATATTCCGCTTCTTCTTCATCAAGGCGAAAAAGTATCTGGACATTTCGTTTTCTCATTCTTCCCCTCCTCTCTCCTTGACAGCCTGTTAATCTGGAGCAGACACATGGTGGTGACTCCTGCCAGACTGCCAAGAAATATGCCGATGATAAAAAATAATAATGAGTGCATTCTTCCAACTCCTTCCTTTTCACGGGGTATTAGGGGCATCCCCTAACAAGCGAATTTGGTTAGCCAAATTCAGTGCTTGGTAAGACATAACATCAGTCCGCATCGCCGCACATACACGCACCGCATTTCGGACACGCATAACAGCAATCCGCACATTCAGGGAACGGCTCATCCTCTGGGTCAGGGGTATTTTTGCAGCACTCGCACTCGGTAACATCACAAATATCCACTCCGCCGCAGACAAAATCCTCGTCTTTAAAGTCGATAAGGTCGGTATCAAAGAAAATCGCTTCTATCTTTTCCCTTGCATGTGCAGACGTTTTTGCGAATACCGTAACGGTCTTTTCATACTGTGCGGTCAGGGTTATTTCGTACTTGTTCATGGGTTTTCCTCGCTTTCAGATATTAAATTTTTGTGTATCAGGGTGGATTTCTCTTGAAAATTGGTCAGGCAATCAACGGGCATCACCCCTTTCACGGTGGGATTTTTTCTGCCCCATCCCTAAATAGGACAATAAAAAATCGTTGAAATCCTTACCGACAGGCGGCGGGGCATCAACGATTTTGTATTCTTTTTGTAGCAGTTCTTTTAAGGCTTCGGTACATAACCGACCTGTCTTGTCATTGTCCAAATGCAAAACGATGGTCTTGATTTGCGGGTTTCCTTTCAAGAAAGTGGAGAGGGCAACAGGGATTTTACTTTCTTTTATCTCTTTCTTAGGCTGATATACACCCGAAAGGGAAAGCAGGTTTTCCGCTCGGAAATCCTTGCCCTCACACTTCAAATAGGTGGCATAGGACAGTACATCAATCGCCGCTTCAAACAAATGCAGTGAATTACAGGGCTGCTCTGCCAAAAGCCGAAAGGAATACCGCTTATCGCTGCCTGTGGCATCCCCCTTAAAACTGCTCCCTATGGTGCTGCGGCAGGCGGCATATTTGGGTATTCCGTTCTCGTTCCTGCCAATAAAAACAGCATTGTGGTAGTCGGCACTTTCATAGATAATCCCCTCGGCAATGCACTCCGTAATGAGCTGATAGTCAATGCCACGCCCGAAAAGGTAATTTGTGACCCTTTCATTGCTCTTGTTTTTCGGCGGAAACAGCAGCGGCTTTGGTGGTGTTTCCTTGATAGTAGAGGGCGGCGGTTTATAGTCTGCAATCCTGCCCGTGATGATTTCCACCGCTTCTACAAAGTCAGTTTCCTTGACCTTGATAAGATAGTCCAGAGCAGAAACACCGCCAAAACCTCTCGACCACCAATACCATTTGCCATTGGAAATCTTCAAGCTGTCATGCTCCTTTGTGCAGTACACATTACCTGAAACACGCACCAGATTACTCGGCTCATAGCTTTTCAGATAGGTCAGCAAGTCCATTTGTCTGGCTTGCTCAATCACCGCAGGGTCAAGCTCCACATATGGATTTCTCATTTTTTATTCATCACCTCCATTCCGAAATATAAAAAGCCGACTGATTTTCAAGGTTGAAAACCAATCGGCTATGTATACAACAATCTTGCCCTAACATTAAAATGTTTTACTCTGATTCATCTTCATTGTGCAGTATCTTTTTCCAACGCAAAATGTAAGATGACAGCAGTAATCTATCTTTACATATTGTATATGTATATAAAAAATTAGTTAATAGCATGATTGAAGCAAGGATAATAGACAATGATTTGTATAGTATTAATATGTTCAAATTAGATGTAAATAAAATAATACGTATGTAGATAAATAATGATAATAACGATATTCCAAAATGTTGCATTATTACTCCACTTTTGGAAACAATTTTACTGATAAACGATGCTGACTTACTTATTTCTCTATTTGCAATATATCCTTCTTTTTTGAACGTATGTAATCGCTTTTCCCACTTAATATCTGTTAATCCTTTTTCAGACATTGTATATAAATATGATGCTATATAGTTCACAACATTTCTATTGGCTAAAATTCGCAATTGTATTATTAAAGTGATGAATAAAATCAAAAACAAAAATGCAATGTTTTCTATCCACTCTACAAATACATTGCTTAGTCCTAAAATAGATATAATTACACTTATGTTATTGTCTTGTTTTTTTAAATTATCCATCATTTCATCATATAACAATTTATACTCATCAAAAGTTATTTTTTCCATTTAATCCCCTCTCTGATAACATTTTAACATAATTATGTACATCAAACGGATTGGCTTGAATAATATAAGCATGCTCGCTTTTCAAATAAAACCCCCAAAAGTCAATATTATTTAGAGAAATATAAAAATTGTTCTCATTTAATATTGAAAAATTCAATTGTTCTAACCATTTACTATTTTCCTTTTTATCTGGAAATTGCCGTTCAAGAGCATTAATAAGTGCTAATAATTCAACTCGTCGACTTAATAACAATTTATTATAGTAATAAATTGCATCCATATTTACAAAGCCAATATTTGCTTTGTTTTTTATAGAATATAGTAATAAATCATATACTAATTCGTAGCCATTTGAAGATTTAATAATGTCTGCTATATGACCACTTAGCCTAAAGCCCTTAAAACCACAGGATATATCTGTAAAAGATGTATTAAACAAAGTGTTTATTATTAAAGCTCCAAGTATATTAACATTCCATTTCATATCTGGCGCATTTGAGTTAGCATGAAAGCGATTACCAAAGACAAAATCAAATTTCGAAAATTGTTCCAAAAATTTCGGTATATACTTTGCCGAATGCTGTCCATCTGCATCAAGTAAAATTACATGAGAATAATTCTCCGATATTGCATATTCTAAACCTCTACCAATACTATAAGAAATACCCATATTTTTTATGTTTTTTAATATTATATATTTGGTTTTATTCAAAATATCATAAGTAGAATCTGTACTGCCATCATCAATAAAAACAACATCTAATTTACATTCATTTAATTCTTTCAATAAACGTGATATTGTTTCAGAAACATTATAGGCAGGTATAATAATCACTGCATTCATATAGCCCTCCTTAAAAATTCAATCAATCAATAATAATCTGAGTAATCGGAATAATAAGCAGCCATTTCCGATTCATAATCTTTAACTTCGCTTAACATACTATCAACCCCATCCAAAAAATTACAAAGTTCTTGAAAGCATGAAGATACATTTTCTATATCAAAATTTTTGACTTCAAGGAAGTAAACCTCCATTTTTTTGTTACAAGGATACCTAAATAAATCCGAACTCTGGTCAAAATTATGAAATGTCTGTATATATTTCAAAGTGTCATCCAAAGTAGTATCATCATCTGGTGCATTAGAATATTTCTCAACCTCATTGGCTATGCTATTCCAAAGTCCAAGTATGCTATGTTTTTTTCTTTGCATAATTTTTAGAGCTTTAGATGATTCTATATGGCTATCTTCGATAATCAATCTTTTTAATCCTAGCTCAATAGCATTACGATACATATAGCACATTGGCATAAAAAGTTCATCTTTGTTATGTTCCAAGATAACACCCTTTAAGAAATTCCCAACTTCTTCATATGATGAATAATAAGGGTAAAATGAGCGTTCGTTATATTTATATCCGACAACACTTTGTTGATAATAATGCCCACCTTCAATAATCAACTGGGGTTTATAGGATTCATATTTCTGCTCGCCAAAAGCTCCCAAGTTGTAAATATCCCTTAGTATGTTATAGGCTTTATTCATATTTTCATGTGTTACCAACAGTGAAATATGGGTTTGCTTATCAAACACTACTCTTAGATTGTTTCCAAAAGGATATCTAAACATATCCGAATCTCTATCAATACGAGAAATGTCAGAGAAATAATTCAATATCCATTCTGCATTTTCATTGCCATCGGTTGTTATTTGCATTAACTCCAACAATTTTTCAAGTCCTTGTTTTAGGTCGTGTCGGATTTCTCCCACAATGACCTTTTTATCAGTGTCAGAAGTGACAAGTCGAAATATATTTGCCTTTAGTAGCAGCTCTAAACTTTGTCTGTACAAATAAATCATAGCAAAATACCATAAATCAAGTTTTGCTATATCTTGATTTTCGGCAGCTTCTTCTCCTAAATAGTGAATAACACACTCTGCTGCATTAAAGAAATTTGTAGCGTATTTATTAAAATCAAATGCTAAATCTCCACTATTGGAGATTGAAAAGATATGTGTACAATCTTTATCTATGTGATATAAAGACATATTGGGACGTATCCATTTGAAATCATAATCCATATAGAAAATTCCTCCTTCCTAAAATATTATTTTACCATATATCATTGAATTTTTCTACCTGTGGCTATGTAAAA
>Ga0153928_1000105_pt1 | contig 43217 bp, 34 predicted proteins | sample TSNJ012MetaG_FD_106656 | JGI IMG/M metagenome (GOLD analysis project Ga0153928, IMG submission 106656) | Attine ant fungus gardens microbial communities from New Jersey, USA - TSNJ012 MetaG | ecosystem: Host-associated > Fungi > Mycelium > Unclassified | place: USA: New Jersey, Wharton State...
CCGCATCCGCGAAGAGGTCGATCAGGAAGCCAACATCATCGTGGGCGCCACCTTCGACGAAGGGCTCGACGGCATCATCCGCGTCTCGGTGGTCGCGACCGGTATCGATCAGGCAATCATGGCGGCGCAGCCGCAGGCTTCGATCGATTCGCGCCTCGCCGAGCTGACCCAGAAACTGCGCGCCAATACGCAACGGCTCAACGAGCGCCACGAGCAGCCGCATGCGGCGCCGGCGGCCGCCGCGCCTGCGGAGGTGCCGACCGCGGCGCGACCGCAAATGGCCAAGCCCACGGCTCCCCCACCGAGCTTGCCGCCGGCGGGCACGATCGAGGATGTCACCATCCGGCCATTGCCGCCCAAGCCGTCGCTGTTCATCGATCCGGCCGAAGATCACGCCCCGTCCGCGCACGAGCCGCCGGCCCCGCAGGCGTTCGTGCCGCCGGTGCCGGAACGGCCGCCGGTGCGCCCGCGCATGCCGCGAATCGAGGAACTCCCGCTACCGGCGCAGAATCAGCTGCGCGCGAGCCGCGGCGACGCGCCCGATCGGGCGTCCCCGGAGAAGCGGCGCACCTCGCTCCTGCAGCGCCTTGCCGCCGTGGGCCTCGGCCGGCGCGAGGAGGACGAGGACGAGCCGGCACCCGCGCCGCGCGCGGCAATGCCGATTCCACCGCGGTCCGCGCCGGCTCCGCGGCCGATTGAGCCGCGCGCCCCGGCACCGGACCCGGTATCTGAATATGCCAAGCGTCCGCCGGCCCCGCGTCCGGCGCCTCAGGGGCTCGACCATCACGGCCGGCCGGCGCCTGTGCATAACTCGATCGACGAGGATCAGCTCGAGATCCCCGCCTTCCTGCGCCGCCAAGCGAATTGAGCGCTCAAACCGGCGGCGGGTGGCCATTCCACCCGTCTAAAGGCAAAAATGACCGGCGGGGCTTGCCGTCGGCTCGGGTGCGCCACGAACCTGTCGGGGTTGCGGCACAGTAATGGTAACAGTCAGTAAAAAACCGTGAATTGGCCTTGTTCGCAACTGCCGGTACTCTTCCCGACAAAGGGGCTATTCGCCAAGGGGGACGGCGGCGGACGGGCTTCAATCCGCGCAAGAACTTTCCTCCATCGAAGGCGAACGCAAGGCCTGAAGCGTTGCGGCGGCCAAACCATTTTGGCACCCGCTGTTCGCTTCATCGGGTCGATGGGGTTGCGGACCTTGAGTATGCGAGCGGGCAGGCAAACCACCCTTGGCGACCGTGCCACGGTCGCGGGCATTGGTGTTCACACCGGCCTGCCGGTCACCCTCACGCTTCACCCGGCGGACGCCAGCACCGGCATCGTTTTCGTGCGCTGCGGCACCGACGGCCGCCCGGAGCTTGAGATTCGCGCCAACGCCCGCTCGGTCTCGGCGACCGAGCTTGCCACCGTCCTCGGCAACGGCGACGGGCCGGGCATCTCGACCATCGAGCACATCATGGCGACCCTGTGCGGTCTCGGGGTCGACAATGCGATGGTCGAGCTGGACGGGCCCGAAGCCCCCATCATGGACGGCAGCGCTGCCCCCTTCGTCGAGGCGGTCGACCGGGCCGGCATTGTGACGCTTTCGGCTCCGCGCCGATTCACCAAGGTGCTCAAGCCCGTGCGGGTCATCAAGGACGGCTCATACGGAGAGCTGCGGCCCTACGAGCGCGGTTTCCGGGTCGAAGTGGAGATCGACTTCGACCATCCGCTGATCGGCCGCCAGGCGCTCGCCCTCGATGTCGAGGCTGCGAGCTTCCGGCGCGAGATCGCGCGCGCGCGTACCTTCGGCTTCATGCGCGACGTCGGCAAGCTGTGGAGCGCCGGCTACGCGCTCGGCGCCTCCCTCGAGAACACCCTGGTCCTCGCCGAGGACCGGGTGGTCAATCCCGAAGGGCTGCGGTTCGCGGACGAATTCGTCCGCCACAAGGCGCTCGACGCGATCGGCGATCTCTCTCTCGCTGGGGCGCCGATCCTGGGGGCCTACCGGTCGGTGCGCGGCGGCCACCAGCTCAATCATGCGGTGCTGTCGGCCTTGATTGCCGATCCGACCGCCTGGACCGTGGTCGAAGCGCCCGCGCCTCGCGTGCGCGCCCATGCGGATGTCGCCGCAGGCCTGGTGGCGCCGGCCTACGGAGCCGAGGTCTCCTGAACCTCTTCCCGCCTTAATCCCGGCCGAATGTACGCCTAATCGCGTAGTTGGCCTGCAAGTTTTCGAGTACGACTGCGCGGGTCGCGGCGCTGCCGCATATCCGGGACGGGGACGAAACCGCACCTATGGCTTCGCGTTCGGTAAACCCAACTCGCAGGGGGCGGGAAGGGCGTGCGTTCGCCCGGGCGCTGCTGTGCGTCCTCGCGCTCGCCGTCTTGCCCGCATGCAGCCTGTTTGGGGAGAAGGAAAAGCCGATCGCCGACGATCCGGCCGACCGGCTCTATAACGAGGGCCTCTACCTCCTGAACAACAAGCACGACTTCAAGGCCGCCGCCAAGAAGTTCGAGGAAGTCGACCGGCAGCACCCGTATTCGGAATGGGCGCGCAAGTCGCTGATCATGACCGCCTACTCCTATTACGAGGGGAAGGAGTACGACGACGCCGTTTCGGCCGCCAAGCGCTACGTCACGCTGCACCCCGGCAGTCCCGACGCAGCCTATGCGCAGTATTTGATCGGGGCGTCCTACTTCGATCAGATTCCGGACATCACGCGCGACCAGCAGCGCACCGAACGGGCCGTGCAGGCGCTCGAAGAGGTGACGCGCAAATTCCCCAACACCGAATACGCGGTGAGCGCGAAGCACAAAGTCGAGATGGCCCGCGACAACCTCGCCGGCAGGGAAATGGAAGTCGGGCGCTATTACCAGCAGAAGCACGACTTTGTCGGCTCGATCAATCGCTTCAAAGTCGTGGTGACGCAGTATCAGACGACACGTCACGTCGAAGAGGCGCTCTACCGGCTGACCGAAGTCTACATGTCGCTCGGCATTCCCGGCGAAGCGCAGACCGCGGCGGCCGTGCTCGGCCATAACTTTCCCGACAGCCCCTGGTACAAAGACGCCTACAACCTCGTGAAAGGCGGCGGCCTCGAGCCGCATGAGGACCAGGGCTCCTGGATCAGCCGCGCGTTCAAGAAGATCGGCCTTTAGACTTTACCCACAGGCCTCCCGCGGCCGAGCCGCGGTTCGCATTGCCGCGTGCTTGACGGGCCGGAATCAGGATACGAGAGGCGCATGCTCGCCCGGCTTTCGATCCGCGACATCGTGCTGATCGAGCGGCTCGACATCGATTTTGCGTCCGGCCTCTCGGTGCTCACCGGCGAAACCGGCGCGGGAAAATCGATCCTGCTCGATGCGTTCGCGCTCGCGCTCGGCGCCCGCGGCGACGCGAGCTTGGTGCGTCACGGCGCCGGGCAGGGGCAGGTGACGGCGTCCTTCGACGTCACGCCGGGCCACCCGGCTTGGTCGATCCTGGCGGCGAACGACATCCCGGCCGACGATCAACTGATCCTGCGGCGTGTCCAGCTTTCGGACGGCCGCACCCGCGCGTTCGTCAACGATCAGCCGGTCAGCGTGCAGGTGCTCAAGAGCCTCGGTGCGGCGCTGGTCGAGATCCATGGCCAGCACGACGAACGTGCGCTCGTCGACGTGGCGACCCATCGCACGCTGCTCGATGCCTACGGCGGCCTCGACGTCGAGGTCGCCGAGACCGGCCGCGCGTGGAGCGAGTGGCGGGCCGCGGTCGAGGCCTTCGAGGGCCACCGCGCGCGCGTTTCTCAGGCAAGCCGCGAGGCCGATTGGCTGCGTCACGCCGTCGAGGAGCTCAAAGTGCTCGCGCCCGCGGCCGGCGAAGAGACCGCGCTCGCCGCCCGGCGCACCACCATGATGCAGGCCGAGAAGGTCGCGGGCGACCTGCGCGATGCGCATGAGGCAATCGCCGGCGGCCGTTCGGCGGTCCCGATGCTGGCCTCGGCGGTGCGCCGGCTCGAGCGCCGTGCCGCCCAGGCGCCGGGGCTGGTCGAGCCCGCCGTCAAGTCCCTCGACGCGGCACTCCACGCGCTCGAGGACGCGCGCACCCATCTCGAGACCGCGTTGCGCACCGCCGATCACGACCCGCGCGAATTGGAGCGCATCGAGGAGCGCTTGTTCGCGCTGCGCGCCGCCGCGCGCAAATACAACGTTCCGGTCGACGACCTCGCGGCGCTTACCGCACGCTACGCCGCCGACCTCGCTGCGCTCGACGCGGGCGCGCAGGATCTCGGCCGGCTGGAAGGACGCGCGCGCGATGCCGAAGCGCATTACCGCGCGCGTGCCTCGGGGCTTTCGGCGGCGCGCCGCCGCGCCGGCGCGAAACTCGACAAGGCCGTCACCGCTGAACTCAAGCCGCTCAAGCTCGAGCGCGCCCGCTTCTCGACCGAAATCGCCAGCGAACTCGCCGCGGCCGGTCCGGGCGGCATCGATCGCGTCGAGTTCTGGGTGCAGACCAATCCGGGCACGCGGCCGGGGCCCCTTATGCGGGTCGCCTCGGGCGGCGAACTCGCGCGATTTCTGCTCGCGCTCAAGGTTGTGCTGTACGATCGCGGCTCTGCCCCGACGCTCATCTTCGATGAGGTCGACACCGGGGTCGGCGGCGCGGTCGCCGATGCCATCGGCGTGCGCCTCGCGCGGCTTGCCTCCCGGGTGCAGGTGGTGGCGGTCACCCACGCGCCGCAGGTCGCGGCGCGCGCGGATCGTCACTATCTCATCTCCAAGGACACGCTCGACCGCGGCAAGCGGGTCGCCACCCGGGTAAACGAGGTCGCGGCCGAGCGCAGGCGCGAGGAGATCGCCCGCATGCTTGCCGGCGCCGAGATCACCGAGGAGGCCCGCGCCGCTGCCGAGCGCCTCATCCGCGCCGCCGCGGGTTGATTGCTGCCGGCGCCGCAGCAATAAACAACCCACCATGGCCGCCCGCGATACAGCCCAGATCGCCGTCGATGCGCTGACCGAAGCCCAGGCGAAGAGCGAGCTCAAGCGCCTCGCCGCGGAGATCGCCGCGCACGACCGCCGCTACTATCAGGAAGACGAGCCGACCGTCTCGGACGCCGAATACGACGCGTTGCGCCGGCGCAATAACGAGATCGAGGCGAGGTTTCCTGCCCTCGTGCGCGCGGACTCGCCCTCGCGTCGCGTCGGGGCCGCGCCGGCGCGCGGCTTTGCCAAAGTGCGCCACCGCGTGCCGATGCTCTCGCTCGACAACGCATTCAGCGAAGAGGACGTGCGGGACTTTGTCGAGCGCATCCGCCGTTTCCTGCGGCTCTCCGCCGACGAGCCGATCGCGTTCTCGGCCGAGCCCAAGATCGACGGCCTGTCGCTGTCGCTGCGCTACGAGGGCGGCCAGTTGGTGAGTGGCGCGACGCGCGGCGACGGCACCGAGGGCGAGGACGTCACCGCCAACATCCGCACGCTCGCAGACGTGCCGAAGAAGCTCAAAGGCCGGCATATTCCCGACGTCTGCGAGGTGCGCGGCGAAGTCTATATGACGAAGCACGCGTTTCTGGCGCTCAACCAGCGCCAGGCCGAGGCCGGCGGGCAGATTTTCGCCAACCCCCGCAACTCGGCAGCCGGATCGCTGCGCCAGAAGGATCCCGCGATCACGGCGTCGCGGCCACTCGGCTTCTTCGGTTATGCGTGGGGCGAGATGAGCGCGATGCCGGCCGACACGCAGTCCGGCATGATCAAATGGCTCGAAACCTGCGGCTTCAAAACCAATCCGCTCGCCAAGCTGTGCCGCTCCGCCGACGAGCTTCTCGCGTTCCATCACCAGATCGAACTGGCCCGCGGCGAGCTCGACTATGACATCGACGGCGTCGTCTACAAGCTCGACCGCATCGATTGGCAGGAGCGGCTCGGCTTCGTGTCGCGCACGCCGCGTTGGGCGATCGCGCACAAATTTCCCGCCGAGAAGGCCGTCACGGTCGTCAAGGATATCGACGTTCAGGTCGGCCGTACCGGCGCGTTGACGCCGGTCGCCAAGCTCGATCCCGTCACGGTCGGCGGTGTGGTGGTGCAGAATGCGACCCTGCACAACGCCGACGAGATTGCCCGGCTCGACGTGCGCATCGGCGACACCGTCGAAATCCAACGCGCTGGCGACGTCATCCCGCAGGTCCTGGGCGTGGTGGCGGAAAAGCCACGCGGCCCGCAGGCATACCGGTTTCCGACCACGTGTCCGTGCCCGGAGAAGACGAAGGTCGTGCGCGAGATCAACGCGGCGGGCGAGGAGGGGGTGCGCTTCCGCTGTTCCGGCGAGTTTGCCTGCCCGTACCAGAGGATCGAGCACCTCAAACATTTCGCGTCGCGCCGCGCCTTCGACATCGAAGGGCTCGGCGAGAAGCAGATCGAGCTGTTCTTCGAGCGCGGCTGGGTCAAGGAGCCGGGCGATATTTTCACGCTCGAAGGGCGCAACGCCAAGATCCGGCTCGAACAGGAGGAAGGTTACGGCGAGACCTCGGTACGGAATCTGTTCGGTGCGATCAGGGCTCGGCGCGACATTCCGCTCGATCGTTTCATCTACGCGCTCGGCGTGCGGCACATCGGCGACACGACCGCGCTGGCGCTGGCGCGTGGCTACGGCACGTGGGAAGCGTTCGAGGAGGCCTGCCGCAAGATCGCGCGCGGCGACGAGGAAACAAAGGAGGAGATGGACGCGCTCGACCAGATCGGCGAAACGGTGATCGACAGCATCGCGAAATATTTCGGCGAAAAGCACAATCGCGACATCGTCGATCGCCTCACCCGGCAAGTGAAGATCCGCGACGCCGAACGGCCGAAAGATTCGGCCGTCGCCGGCAAGACCGTGGTGTTCACCGGCGCGCTCGAAAAAATGACGCGCGACGAAGCCAAGGCCATGGCCGAGCGGCTGGGTGCCAAGGTCGCGGGCTCGGTCTCGAAGAAGACCGACTACGTGGTCGCCGGCCCCGGCGCCGGCTCGAAGCTTGGCAAGGCGCGCGAACTCGGTGTCGCCGTGCTCAGCGAGGAGGAGTGGCTGGGGATGGTGGGGGCGACTTAGTGGGATGGCGGGCGCGGCGCACGATCTCTGGGGCTACCTCCTCCGCCGGCCGCATACGCGCGAACATCCTCTCGTCGATAATCGGGTTATCGAGATCAGTCGCCGCGGCCCGTGTGAGCTTCGCATCTTCCTCGTCGCTGATCTGTGCGAGTGAGCGCGTCGTCTTGCGGCGCGCCTCTTGCCACTTCCTACTGGTTAATCGCATCGACATTGTGACTCACCATCATCCCCGCCGCACCAGCCCCACGAACGCCACGGCGCCGGCGAGGCCGAAGCCGAGCATCACCAGCACCATCGGCAGCGCGGTCGACGCGCCGTCGATGAGATGGCTGACGAGCTGGGCGGAGAGCGCGCCGAGCCCCATCTGCAGGAAGCCGGTGAAGCCCGAGGCGGTGCCGGCCGCCTGCGGGCGCACGCTTACGGCGCCGGCGAGCGCGTTGGGCATCAAAAACCCGCTTCCCACTGAGATGAGAATCTGCGGTGCAAAGATGGTCGCCGGCCCGCCGCCCGGCCATGCGACGACAAGCCCGCACTCGATAGCGGCACCCAAAAGCGCAATCAGCGTGCCCCACCAGATCATGCGGTCGACGCCGACGACGGCCGAGCGCTGGGCGGCGATGAAATTTCCGCTCATGTAACCGAGCGACGCCAGCGCGAACCAGATACCGTAGACAGCGGAGCTCTCGCCCATGATGGTCACGACCACATGCGGGGCGCCACCGATGTAGACGAAGAACATGGCCGAGTTGGCGGCGACGCACAGGGCGTAGCCGCAAAACTGCCGCGTCGCGATCAGCAGGCGCGCTTCGGTCAGGAAACGAACGAGGCCGCCGCTCATCGCGACGGCTTGCGTCTCCGGCAGCGCGAGGATGGCGCCGATCAAGGTCGCCGCGCAGACGAGACCGACGAACGCGAATATCGCCTCCCAACCGAGCGCGGTATCGAGAAATCCGCCGATCATCGGCGCCAGCATCGGAGCCACCACCGTCGCCGCGGTGACCCAGCCGATCATCGCGGCGGCGCGGTCGCGGTCGTAGAGATCGCGGATGATGGCGCGGCCGACCACGACCCCGGTCGAGGCGCCGACCGCCTGGACGATGCGTGCCACGATCAGGGCCTCGATGCTCGTCGCCGCGAGTGCCGCGGTGCTCGAAACCACCGCCAACGTTAATCCGGCGAGCACCACCGGCCGGCGGCCGAACCGGTCCGAGAGCGGCCCCATCACGAGTTGCGAGGCCGCAAGACCAAGCAGATAGAGCGAGAGCGTGAGCTGCACGGCCGAGGCATCGGTCCCGAATGTCGCCACCAGGCCCGGAACCGCCGGGGTGAGGATGTTGAGGGCCATCGGCCCGATCGCCGTCATGGCAATGAGAAGGGCGAGCACGCGCGGCGAACTCGCGCGCGCTTCCGGCGTGGCGCGCGCTTGATTGGGTAAAGGAAGGGTGCTCACGCGCCCCTAGTCCGCTAGCGGCCGGGTGGCGGCCGCGAGCCACGCGCGCGTGTCGGCGTCGACCAGCGGCGTCAGGGTTGCGGCGACTCTGGTGTGATATTCATCGAGCCAGCGCCTTTCTTCGCTCGTCAGCAGCGCCGGCAGAACGAGGCGCCGGTCGATCGGCGCGAGGCTGAGAGTTTCGAACGCGTTGAGGTCCTTCTCGGCGCCGGCGACGTGCGGCGCGGGAACGACGAGCACCAAATTTTCGATGCGGATGCCATAGGCACCGGTGCGGTAATAGCCCGGCTCGTTGGAAATGATCATGCCGCGCTTGAGCACGGCCGTGCCGAGCTTGGAGATGCGCGCCGGTCCCTCGTGCACCGAGAGATAGCTGCCGACCCCGTGGCCAGTGCCGTGGTCGAAGTCGAGCCCGGCCACCCACAGATATTGTCGCGCGAAACTGTCGAGCTGCGCACCGGTGCTGCCGTGGGGAAAGAGCGCACGCGCGATCGCGATGTGGCCCTTGAGCACGCGGGTGAAACGGTCGCGCATCTCGTGCGCCGGTTCGCCGACCGCGACGGTGCGGGTGATGTCGGTCGTGCCATCCTCGTACTGCCCGCCGGAATCGACCAGGAACAATTCGCCCGGATTGATCCGCCGGTTCGAGGCGCGGGTGACGCGGTAGTGCACGATGGCGCCGTTCGGTCCTGAGCCGGCAATCGTCGGGAAAGAGACATCCTTGAGCAGCCCGGTGTCGCGGCGAAAACTTTCCAGGGCCGCGACGGTATCGATTTCGGTGAGGTTGCCGCGCGGCGCCTCGCGGTCGAACCAGGCCAGGAACCGGATAATCGCCGCGCCGTCGCGGCGGTGCGCGGCGCGCGCGCCCTCGATCTCGGCGGCGTTCTTCACCGCCTTCATCAGCGCGATGGGATCGGCGCCGCGCGAGATTTTGCCGCCGGCGCCGGCAACGACGCGGGCGAGCGCGTCGGCTGCGGTCGCCTGGTCGAGGCGCACTGTCCGGCCGCCAGCGCTGAGGCGGGCGAGGCCTGCTTCCAGGGTCGCGGGCTCGCGCACGTCGGCCAATTCCTCGAGCCGATCGCGGACGTTATTCGTGAGCTTGCGCCCGTCGATGTAAATCGCCGCGCGTCCTTCCTTCGGCACCACGGCAAAGGCGAGGGGCAACGGCGTATGCGCTACGTCGCTGCCGCGAATGTTGAACGCCCAGGCGACCGCGTGCGCATCCGAGACCACGAGCGCATCGGCGTGCGTCTTCGCGACTTCGGCGGCGACGCGGGCGAGCTTCGCGCTTGCTTCTTCGCCGGCATAGCGCACGTCGTGCAGCACGACGGAACCGAGCGGCGGGGCCGGGCGGTCCGACCAGATCGTGTCGATGGGATTGGATTCGACCGCGACAAGGCTCGCGCCCGCCGCCGCGCAGGCTTTCGTGAGCTTTTCGACGCCGCCGATCGTGTGCAGCCAAGGGTCGTAACCGAGCTTGGTGCCGGCGGCGAGGTTTGCCTCGAGCCAAGCCTCGGGCGGCCGCTCGACCAGATGCTCGACGGCGAAGATCGCGGTGTCGACCTGCTCACGCGCCTGGACCTGATAGCGTCCGTCGACGAACAGCACGGCGCGGTCGGCGAGCACCACGGCGACGCCGGCCGATCCGGAAAAACCCGTCAGCCAGGCGAGGCGTTCCTCGGAGGGCGGCATGTACTCGTTTTGCTGCCGGTCCGCATGCGGCACGATGAAACCATCGAGCCCGCGGCGTCTGAGTTCGGCGCGCAAGGCCGCGACGCGATCCGCCGCCGCCGGTTCGGTGCGATCGTCGAATGTCTGAAACCGGGCCTCGAACATCGCGTGCTACTCTATGGATGACCCACCCGGGCGGCAATCGCGCTTATCCTGTCAGATTTTGCAGTTGACGTGCGGTGCGCGGATCGGACGCCCGCGTCCGATTTCCTGCCGGACAACTGCCGCTGCGTTTTACCAGAACGAGCGTCGCCCAGCCGTCGATGAATATGCGACGCTCGAGCGTGAGGCCGTGGGGCCGGTACGCCGCGAGCGCGGCGCTTGCTTGGGAGACGAGCAAGCCCGACAGCACCAGTCGTCCTTGCGGTGCGATAAGCCGGGCCAGCGGTTTGGCCAACTGCCGAAGGGGCTGCAGAAGGATGTTGGCGAATCCAAGATCATAGGGCGCGCGGGCGCGAAAGCGCCGATCGGCAAGACCGGCGGCCCGGATCACTTCGACCAATAAACCGGCCTTGTTTGCGCGCGCATTCTCACGGGCGGCCGCAGCGGCGTGCGGATCGATGTCGCTTGCAAGCACGGGACGCCGGGACGCTCTGGCGGCCGCAATGGCGAGCACGCCGCTGCCGGTGCCGACGTCGAGGACGCGTCGCGGCCTTCGTGCTTTGAGCAAACGGTCAAGCGCGAGCAAACAGCCGCGCGTCGTCCCATGATGGCCGGTACCGAACGCCAGCGCCGCTTCGATTTCGATGCCGATGCGGTTGGCGCCGATCCGCGCGCGGTCGTGCCGGCCATGCACGACGAAGCGGCCGGCCGCGACCGGCTGCAACCCGGCGAGACTTGCTGCGACCCAATCGTGTTCGGCGAGAGTTTCGAACCTAATTGCCTCGCCGGCTTCCACTCCCGCGACATCTGAAACAAGTTGGCGAATGGCGGTTTGGTCCGGGACCGAATGAAAATAGACAGCGACGGTCCAGCTCGGGTTGCTGGGATCGGACGTTGCGACCACCACATCGCTCGGATCAAGCGTTTCGGCAAGAAAGTCGGCCAACCTGCACGCGGCAGATTCAGCGGCGGTCAGTCGAGCGACAATAGACGGGCTGCGCGCGGCCTGGTTTTGAGGACGGTACGGCTCATTCTGCAGATGCGCGGAGTCGACAGGCGAGGAAACCAGAGCGATTATGTGATCCCGAATATCGACGGCAACAGCCGGATCGCTTCTGAGCTCAGTTATAGAGCGCGGATCAGGAAGATGGCGGCCCTGCTTCGCCAACTCTTCGGCATAAAGCGTCACCGCTTCCGCCGCATTGCGGAGAGCTTCCTCGACATTGTCGCCGGCGGAGAAACAGCCGGGTAAATCCGGGAACCAGATTCCGACCGCTTTGTCAGATCCGGACTCCTCGAGGATTGCAAGATAATGCGCCACGAGTACTAAGCCCGCTCGACAAATGAATCGACCACGCGCTTCTCGCCCGCCTTGTCGAAGGCGACGGTGAGCTTGTTGCCCTCGACCGAGACGATGTCGCCGTAGCCGAATTTCTGATGAAACACGCGCTCGCCCACGCCGTAAGGCGAGGCGGGACCGGTCGAACGTGCCACCAGTTCGCCGTCGATCGTCAGGGGACGGCGTCGCCGCGCCGCGCCCTTGCCGTTCCCGCCGGCCTCGTTGAAATCGCGTTGCCTCGCCCGGTTCGCCTGGGCGCGCTGCCAGCCCGGCGTCTCGTAATTCGAGCCGAAGGATTCCATCGCATCGAAACGTGAGGTCACGCCGCCCCAGCCGAAGCCGCCCTTCGACTCGGTCACCTCGACGTGTGCTTCGGGCAGTTCGTCGAGAAAGCGCGAGGGCGCGGTCGACTGCCACATGCCGTGCATGCGCCGGTTGGTGGCGAAGAAAATCTTCACCCGGCGCCGCGCGCGCGTGATCCCGACGTGGGCGAGCCGACGTTCCTCCTCGAGCCCCGCGCGGCCCTGGTCGTCGAGCGTCCGCTGGTTCGGGAACAGCCCTTCTTCCCAGCCGGGCAGGAACACGGTGTCGAACTCGAGGCCCTTGGCCGAATGCAGGGTCATGATCGAGACCGCATCGGCATCGGCGCCGCCATCCGCGTCCATGATCAGCGAGACGTGTTCCAAAAAACCCTGCAGGTTCTCGAACTCCTCCATCGAGCGCACCAGCTCTTTGAGGTTCTCGAGCCGGCCGGCCGCATCCGCCGAACGGTCCTTCTGCCACATCTCGGTGTAACCGGATTCGTCGAGCACGATTTCAGCAAGCTCGGTGTGCGGAATTTCGTCGCGCCGGGTGCGCCAGCGATCGAAGGCGGCGATGAGGTCGCGCAACGCCACGCGCGGCTTCGGCTTGAGCTCTTCGGTCTCGCTGACGATGCGCGCGGCCTCCATCAGCGACACCTGTTTGGCCCGCGCGTGGTTGTGGAGCAGCTGGACGGTGGCGTCGCCAAGGCCGCGCCGCGGCACGTTGACGATGCGCTCGAACGCAAGATCGTCGGCCGGCGAGGCGATGCAGCGCAGATAGGCGAGCGCGTCGCGGATCTCGGCGCGCTCGTAGAAACGCGGCCCGCCGATCACCCGGTAGGGCAGGCCGAGGGTGACGAAACGGTCTTCAAGTTCGCGCATCTGAAACGAAGCGCGCACCAGGATCGCGATCTCGTTGAGGCTATGGCCGCGGCGCTGCAGTTGTTCGATCTCCTCGCCGATTGAGCGCGCCTCTTCCTCGGAATCCCAGGCGCCGGTGACCGTCACCTTTTCGCCCGGCTCGTCCTCGGTGCGCAGCGTCTTGCCGAGCCGGCCTTCGTTATGAGCGATGAGATGCGAGGCGGCGGCGAGTATGTGCGCGGTGGAGCGGTAGTTGCGCTCTAGGCGGATCACCTTGGCGCCAGGAAAATCCTTCTCGAAGCGCAGGATGTTGTCCACCTCGGCGCCGCGCCAGCCGTAGATCGACTGGTCGTCGTCGCCGACGCAGCACAGGTTTTTCGAGCCTTGGCCGAGCAGACGCAGCCACAGATACTGCGCGACGTTGGTGTCCTGATATTCGTCGACCAGCATGAACTTGAAGCGCTGATGATATTGGCGCAGCACGTCCGGATGCTCGCGCATGAGCCGGATCGGCTCGAGCAGGAGATTGCCGAAATCGGATGCGTTGAGCACCTTCAGGCGCTCCTGATAGGCGGCGTAAAGCTTGATCCCGCGTCCGGTGGCGAAGCTTGCGCCCTCGCCCGGCGGCACCTGCTCGGGCGCAAGTCCGCGGTTCTTCCAATTGTCGATCACGCCGGCGAGCGCGCGCGCCGGCCAACGCTGCTGATCGATATTCTCGGCTTCCAGCACCTGCTTGAGCAGCCGCAGCTGGTCGTCGACGTCGAGGATCGTGAAATCGGATTTCAGCTGCACCAGCTCGGCATGGCGGCGGACCATTTTCACCCCGATCGAGTGGAACGTGCCGAGCCAGGGCATGCCTTCGACCATCTGGCCGACCATGCGGCCCACCCGTTCCTTCATCTCGCGCGCGGCCTTGTTGGTGAAGGTGACGGCGAGGATTTCCGACGGGCGGGCGCGGCCGAGGCTCAAAATGTGGGCGATGCGGGTGGTGAGCACGCGGGTCTTGCCGGTGCCGGCGCCGGCGAGCACCAGCACCGGCCCGTCGAGCGTCTCGACCGCGAGCCGCTGCTCGGGATTGAGGCCAGCAAGATACGGCGCACCGGCCCCCGGGCGCGCGCGCGCGGCAATGCCGCCCGGCGCCGGCACCGGGGCATCGAAGGCGTGCAGCTTGCTGGGTTCTGTCATCCCTCGTCCGTCGGCCCTCCAGGCCGAATCCGCACCGCAAACATGGCATCCGGCCGGCCCAAAGGGGAGGGGCTGCGGGCTCTATCCGACAGAAACGAACGAAAATCGGCGCGTCAGGCCGGGCGCGGCATCGCGATGCGGCGCCCTGCGGCCTCAGGCCGCGGCAGCATGGCGTGCGAGGCCTGCATCTTCGCGATTCGCGCCGCGATGTCGGCGGGAAACGGCACGGTTTTCTTGGCGTCCATATCCACGTGCAGTGACATGTTCTCCGAGGTCGCCGCCATCCAGCCTTCGCGGGCGTGGAATAGCTGTTCGAAGAAATGCATCCGCTTGGCATCGTGGCCGAGCAGCTGGAAGGTAACGCGCACGCGGTCACCGGCATGCAGTTCCCGCAGATAGCGCAGGTGCACCTCGGCGGCGAAGGTGGAGTGGCGGCGCTGCCGCAGATAGGTCGGCCCCACCCCCAGCAGTTCGTAGGCCTCATCGACCGCGCGATCGAACAGCACGTTGTAGTAGGCCATGTTCATATGGCCGTTGTAGTCGATCCAACCCGGCTCGACTTGCATGGCCGATGAGACGAACGGAGCGAAGAACAACGGTTCGAGGTCGAGGCGGTCGAGCATAACGGCATCCTGGCGAGGCGAACGAGCTTAAGCCTAGCATCAACTTGGGCGGATTCGTGAGCATCCAACCGCGGCTCTTTATGCGAATCCGGTCGACTTTGCCGGCTCCGGGGCGCGTCTGCTAACGTCCGACACGGCCGGCCCCGCATTTCGCTGCGGTTCAGCCGCTACAAGGCGCAGACCATGTCGCTTGCAGCAGAATCGATAGCCGGGCGTCCGCGCGACCCAAGGGCGGTAGAGGCGGTGATCCGCGCGCTCGCCGCCGCGTTCGGGAACAGGCTCGTCACGTCGCTTGCGGTGCGCCAGCAGCACGGCAACACATTCACCTGGATTCCCAACCAACCGCCCGACGCGGTGGTCTTCCCGAAGAGCGCCGCCGAAGTACAGCAGATCGTGGGCATCTGCGTCGCCCATCGCGTTCCCATCATTGCATTCGGCGTGGGCAGCTCGCTCGAAGGCCATGTGAACGCGCCGCGCGGCGGAATCTGCATCGACTTGCGCGACCTCAATCGCGTCCTCGCGGTGCACGCGGAAGACCTCGACTGCGTGGTCGAGCCGGGCGTCACCCGCAAACAACTCAACGAGCATCTGCGCGATCAGGGCCTGTTCTTCCCGATCGATCCCGGCGCCGACGCCTCGCTCGGGGGCATGGCGGCCACCCGGGCCTCCGGCACCAATGCCGTGCGCTACGGCACCATGAAGGACAACGTGCTGGCGCTCACGGCGGTGCTGGCAAACGGCGAGAGCGTGACCACCGGCGGCCGCGCCAAGAAATCGTCGGCCGGCTACGACCTCACGCGCCTTCTGATCGGCTCGGAAGGCACGCTCGGCGTGATCACCTCGCTCACTCTCAAGCTCCACGGCATTCCCGAAGCGATTGCCGGCGGACATTGCCCGTTCTCTTCGGTCGAGGCCGCCTGCAACGCGACTATCATGACAATTCAGTCGGGCATCCCGGTCGCCCGCATCGAGTTGCTCGACGAACTGCAGGTGAGGGCAACGAACATCTATTCGAAACTGTCGCTGCCAGAGACGCCCATGCTGTTCGTCGAGTTCCACGGATCGCAGGCGAGCGTGGCCGAACAGTCGGAGCGCTTCAACGAAATCGCAAGCGAGCATGGCGGCGGTCCGTTCGAATGGGCAACGCGCGCGGAGGATCGCACGCGGTTATGGCAGGCGCGCCACGACGCGGCGCTGGCCTGCATGGTGTTGCGTCCGGGCTGCCACGTCGTTGCCAGCGACGTGTGCGTCCCGATCTCGCGGCTCGCCGAGTGCGTCACGGCGACGCAACGCGATGTCGTCGAGAACCGGCTCGTCGCGCCCCTGATCGGCCACGTGGGCGACGGGAATTTCCATCTGGCCTTCGTCGTCGACATGGACGACCCCGCCGAGGTGGCGCGTGTCGACAGTGTGCTCGGGCGGCTCGCCGAACGTGCGCTTGCCATGGAGGGAACCTGCACGGGCGAGCACGGGGTCGGGCAGGGCAAGATGAAATATCTCGAAGCCGAGCACGGGACGGCGGCGCTCGAGGCCATGCGGGCGATCAAGCGTGCGCTCGATCCGGACGACATCATGAACCCCGGCAAAATAGTCGCGGTCTGAGGGTCCCCGGCCGACACAGAATCGCCGTCAAGAAAGCCTAACTGTGGCGCGGGGGCGTGGGGGTTCGTCGCGGACCGCCCCGGCAAGAAAAAACACGTCCGGAGAATACGTTGCAGGCAACCCTGCTCGGAGCGGCCATTGCGATCATCCTGGCGCTGGTTGCTGCGCTGGTCGGCCCGCTGTTCATCGACTGGACGCAGTACCGGGAGGTCTTTGAAGCGCGCGCGAGCCGCATGATCGGCATGCCGGTGCGCGTGACCGGCCCGATCGACGCGCGCATTCTGCCGAGCCCGTCGGTGGTGCTGCGCGGCGTCGAGATCGGCGCCGCGGCCCAGGAGCCGCGCCTCAAGGCGCGCGAACTGGGCATCGAGTTCGGCCTCGGTCCGTTGGTTCGCGGCGAGTTGAAGGCGGTCGACATGCGGTTGGTCGGCCCGAGCCTGCGGCTGGGGCTTGACGCGGATGGGCGCGTCGACTGGCCGAAGGTGCAAGGCGGCATCGATCCGGATCAGCTGTCGATCGAACGCCTGCGGATCGAAGACGGGCGCGCCGTTCTCGCCGACGCGCGAAGCGGCGTCAGCGTGATTCTGGACAAACTTTGGTTCAACGGCGAACTGCGCTCGCTCATGGGACCGGCGAAAGGCGAGGGCGGCTTTGCGGCCGACGGCGAGCGCTACGGCTACCGGATTTCAGCGGCGCGAGCGGATGCCGAGGGCGCCACAAAAGTGAAACTGGCGCTCGATCCGTCCGGCCATCCGCTCAATATCGAGGCCGACGGAAGCTTGCGCGTCGAGAACGGCGGGCCCGTGTTCGAAGGCGCGCTGGCGCTTTCCCGGCCGGCCGGCATTGCGCCGGCGAGCGGGCGCGGCACGGCCGCGGTGCCCTGGCGCGCCTCCGGCCGCGTCAAGGCAACCACCGCGAATGCGCTGTTCGAACAGATCGACGTTCAGTACGGGCCGGAAGGGCGCGCCATAAAGCTCTCCGGCGTCGCCGAGATGAAGCTTGGCAAGAACGCGCGCGTGAGCAGCGTCCTCTCGGCGCGCGAGGTCGATCTCGACCAGGCATTCGATCTTCCCGAGCCCGTTCGTTCCGTTCCGATCGCAGCCGTTCGCGCCATGGCGGAGACGGTTGCAGGCACCTTCAGGCCGCCGTTTCCCCTGCAGCTCGGTATCGGAATCGACAGCGTCACGCTTGCCGGGAGTCCGATCCAGGCCGTGCGCGGCGATTTCAAGCTCGATGCTGCCGGGCTCGATATCGAGACGTTCGAGTTCCGGGCGCCCGGCGCCACCGAGGTTCGGGTCAGCGGACGGCTGGCGTTCGCGGGCGACGAGGCGACCTTCAAGGGGCCAGCGACGATCGACGCTCCCGATCCAAAAGTTTTTGCTGCTTGGCTCGAAGGGCGCGACAGCCCCGCCCGCGGTCAGGTCGGCCCAATGCGGGCGAGTGGTGACGTCACATTCGGCGCCGAGCGCATTGCGATCGAGCGCTTTAAGGCGGAGGTCGATCGCAAGGCCGTCGAGGGCCGGCTGCTTTATTCGGCGGCGGCCGCAGGCCACCCGGCCCGGCTAGAGGCCGAGCTGAAAGCCGCCGTTCTCGACATCGACCGGTTGGTGGCGATCGGTCAGGCCGCCACCGCGGGGGCATCCCTCAAACTACCGGGCGAGACGGCGCTCGCGATCGACATCGGGCGAGCCACCATCGCGGGGCTCGAGGCGAAAGATACGACCGTGAAGCTTCGGCTCGACGCCGACGGGCTTGTGCTCGAGCGCGTTGCCGTGAGCGACTTCGGCGGCGCGGCGTTCAGCCTGACCGGTCGCGTGGCGTCGCCGTTCTCGGCGCCCCACGGCACAGTGACGCTCGACGCGGATGCACGCAGTCTCGATGGTGCCCTGACGGTGCTCGCACGATTTGCGCCTGAGGCTGCGGAAACGGCGCGCGGCCTCGCCCACCGCCTGATGCCGATGAAAACGCACGCGACGCTGACTTTGGCGGCCGATCGTGCCGCACCCAGCACGCTCGCGGTCGAAGGAACGGCGGGACCGGTGCGGCTACGCCTCGGCGCGCAGGCGAGCGGCGATCCTTCGTCCCCCGCCACGCTCGATACGCATTTCGACGGCGAACTCGTATCCGACGACGGGAGAGGCATCGTTCAATTGCTCGGGCTCGAGCGCATCGCGGTGGCCGAGAAGCGGCCCGGCCGTTTGAGCTTCGCCGGGCATGGGGTGTTGAACGCGCCGTTGCACGTGGAAGGCAAGCTGACGGCGGGCGGCCTTGAGGCGAGCGCAAGCGGAACCGCGCGTTTGTTCGGTTCGGAGCCGGCGACGGCCGCGCTCGACACCACGCTCACGGCCGACGTGCGGCTCTCCGGGCCCGGCGGCGCTGAGAATCGGATTCCGGTTGCCTTGACGGGCCGCGCGACCGCCACGCCCGGCAAGCTCGCGCTTGACGACCTCTCCGGCACGATCGCCGGAATCCGCACGCGCGGGCGTTTGGATGCGGCACTCGGGACGCCGCTTGCAATCGAAGGCCGCCTCGATCTGGACAGCGTGAACGTGCCTGCGCTGCTCGCAGCCGCGACGGGCGCTGCGGTGAAGGACGAGAGCGCGTTTTCGTCCGAACCCTTTGCTCATGGCCTGTTGGACGAGGTGCGGGGGCACGTGCGCGTGAGCGCCTCCCACGCAACGCTTACGCCGGGGCTTGCGCTTCGCGAGGCCTACGCGGACGCCCGGCTGGGCAATGGCGAAATTGCGCTTGAAGAGATCGCCGGCGAGGTTGCCTCCGGGCGCCTGAATGGCGCTGTGACGTTCCGCCGGGTCGGTGATGGAATGGCCATGCACGCGCGCGTGGCGCTGAGCGACGCCGATCCGACCGCCCTGCTGCCGGGAAGCGACCGCGCCGCGATCGCAGGAAGAGCTTCCCTTCAGGCGGAGGCGGACGCGACCGGTCGCAGCCCGGTCGCCCTCGTCGGGTCTTTGACGGGAACGGGGACCGTGACGCTCGCGGGGGCCGACATCGCCCGCTTCGATCCCGCGACGTTCGACGCGGTGATCGGCGCGATTGATCAGGAATCTTCCATCGACGCGGCCAAGGTCCGGGACATCGCGGCCGCGGCGCTCGAGCGCGGGAGTTTGCGGGTGGAACGGGCAGACGCGGCGTTCACCATCGCGGCCGGCGACGTGCGCTTGAGCACCGCGATCCTGCACGGCAATGGCGCCGACCTGAATGCAACCGGCCACTTCAATCTCACCGATCGGCAGCTCGATGCGCGCCTCACGTTCTCGGCGCCCGCTCCTCCCGGCAGTTCGGCCGGGCGGCCGGAGCTTTATTTGAACGTCCGCGGTCCGCTCGGCGCGACCCAGCGCACGATCGATGCCACGGCGCTGTCGGCATGGCTCACGCTGCGCGCGGTAGACCGCGAGGCGCGGCGGATCGACGCCATCGAAGCGGGGCGCGGGTCCGCCGCCATTACGAGCGAGTCGCCCCCCGTCCAAACCGGAACGGTCGCGCCACCGCCTCCCGTTCCGGCGAGTCCGCGACCGAATGCCCCTGCGCCGGGGCGAACGCCGAGCCGGCCGGAAGCTTCCGCCGCACCGGGCCCCGCTGCGGCGCCGGCGCTGCCGCCGCCGATCAACATCCGTCCGCCAGCAAGCGCGCCCGGAACGCAGCCGCGACCCAAGGCGCCTCCTGCGGCGGCCACTCCTGCGAAAAACGCGCCGGCCCGCCCGGCCGAGAGCCCGCCCCCGCCGGACGAACGTTCGCTCCTGGAAAGGCTATTCGGTTCGCAGCGTTGAGTGTGGCGGCACGTGGGTCGGTCCAGGATCCCGGGGACCGTTGCCCTGGGCCTGCGAGCGATAGTGATCGAGCACGAACAGGCGGATAGCGGACGAGAGATTTCCCTGCCGCCGGCCGCCGTCGATGCTTGCAACCAGATCCGACAACGTCATGTTGCGCGCTGACGCGATCTCCTTGAGGCCCCTCCAAAAAGCGTCCTCGAGGCTCACGCTGGTTTTGTGCCCGGCGATGACGATCGAGCGTTTGACGACCGGCGATTTCATCGACCGTCCTCCGTATCGACACGATGCGCGTCAAGTTCGTGACGGGCCTTCTCGGCCCGCGACTCTTCCAGCAGACGCTGCGCCTTCGAGCGGCCATGGACGAGGCGGTTTTCCGCGGCGCGCACGGCGTCCTCCCGTCGTTTCGCCGCCTTCCGGGCCCGCCGCAGGTTGACAATTTCGCCCATCTTCCACCTGACGTGCGGCCGCGCCGCCCCAGGGCTTACCCGGACAACGGACGCCAACGGTAAGGGTTCCTGTACCTCCCCCGGATCGGGGCCGGTCGGTTCGCCATCCCGGTCGAAAGGTTCCGGCACAAGCCGCGATTCGCCGGCGGCCACTGAAAACAGCGTGTTACAGGAATAACCCCGGGGAACGCCAGTATCTTCGCCGGGCGTATTGCACAGTTAGGTGATTCGGTTTGTCGCGCGGCTGCTTCCGAAAATCTTGATGTTTTGCAGCCTCATAGGTCCGTTTCATGATCCGGGACGACCGGTCGCGCCATGCTCACCCCGGCCGCGTCATTCGTCCCGGCTTCACCAATCGGTCGAACTCCTGGGCGGAAACGAAGCCGAGACGCACCGCCTCCTCGCGCAACGTGGTTCCGTTGGCGTGGGCCGCCTTGGCGATTTTGGCGGCGTTGTCGTATCCGATCTTCGGGCTCAGCGCGGTGACCAGCATGAGCGAACGCTCCGTCAACTCGCGAATCCGCGTTTCATCGGCCCGGATGCCGGCGACCGCATTGTCGGTGAACGAACGTGCGGCATCGGCAAGGATCCGGATTGATTGCAGCATGTTGTAGGCCAACACCGGCTTGAACACGTTGAGCTCGAGATGTCCTTGGCTGGCCGCAATCGTCACCGTCGTGTGATTGCCGAAGACCTGCGTGCACACCATGGTCAGCGCCTCGGCCTGGGTGGGATTGACCTTCCCGGGCATGATCGAAGAGCCGGGCTCGTTTTCCGGAAGAATGAGTTCGCCCAGCCCCGAGCGCGGGCCGGAGCCAAGCAGCCGGATGTCGTTTGCGATCTTGAACAGCCCGGCGGCGAGCGCGTCGAGCGCGCCATGCGCGGACGCATAAGCGTCGTGCGCGGCAAGCGCCGCAAATTTGTTGGGCGCGGACACGAAGGGCAATCGCGTGATCTGCGCCACCCGCTTGGCAAAGGCGCGGGCGAATTGCGGTTTGCTGTTGAGGCCCGTGCCGACGGCCGTACCGCCTTGGGCAAGAGGATAGAGTTCCTTGACCGCCGTGCGCACGCGCGCCGAGCCGGCGCTCACCTGCGCGGCATAGCCTGAGAACTCCTGTCCGAGCGTGAGCGGCGTTGCGTCCTGCAAATGGGTGCGGCCGATCTTGACGATGCGCGCGAACTCTTTGGCCTTGCGGTCGAGCGCCTTGTGCAGGTGCGCGAGCGCCGGCAGCAGATGCGCCGTGATCTCCACGGCGGCCGCGATGTGCATGGCGGTCGGGAAGGAATCATTCGACGATTGGCTCAGGTTGACGTGATCGTTGGGATGGACCGGCTCCTTGGCGCCAAGCTTGCCTCCGAGCAGTTCGTTCGCCCGGTTCGCGATCACCTCGTTGACGTTCATGTTGGTTTGCGTGCCGGAGCCGGTCTGCCAGATCACCAACGGGAAATGATCGTCGAGCGCGCCGTCGATCACCTCCTGCGCCGCCTTGACGATCGCGCGCGTGCGGCGCGCATCGATGAGCCCGAGCTTGTGGTTCACCTCCGCCGCGGCTTGTTTGATGATCGCAAGGCCTTTGATGATCGGCATCGGCATCCTTTCCGCGCCGATGCGGAAGTTTTCCAGCGAGCGCTGCGTCTGCGTGCCCCAATAGCGATCCGCCGGAACCTGAATAGGTCCAAAGCTGTCGGTTTCCGTTCGCGTTCTCGCCATGGCGGGGATGCCTCATCGCTGCCCTTGGGAGATAATATGGTCGGGTGACGACCGCTGCGAGAGCACGCGCGCAGAGCCGCGCCCACAGACCGGTTCGGCCGCGGGAGTCCACATGAACGAGGCTGCTGTTCCAGCTCCTGATGCGTTGCCGCTGCGCGACCGGCGGCCGCCTCCGGCGCCGCAGCCGCCGCGCGCCAAGCTCGGGCCGCTCGCCCTTTATCGCCGTCTGCGCACCAATCCGATCACTACCTGGGGGCGGGAGGCCTACGAACAGCCGATCCTTGCCGGCCGCGGGCTCATGGGTCGGTTCGTCATCGTGAACCAGCCGGATGCGATCCGGCGCGTGTTCCTCGACAACGCGGCAAACTACCCGAAGGACGCGCTCCAACTGCGAAAGCTCGAGCCTGCCCTCGGGCGCGGCTTGCTCACCTCGGATCACGACGATTGGCGCTTCCAGCGCCGCACCGTCGCGCCGTTGTTCCAGCCCTCGTCGGTCGCCGCTTATTTTCGAGTGATGGTCAATGCCGTCGCCGCCATGCTCGCGCGCTGGGAGGTCGCTGCGGCCGACCGGACGGTGGTTGATGCCGCGCGCGAGATGACCGCACTCACCTACGACATCATCGCGCGCACCGTGTTCTCCAACGAGATCGAAACGGGGCCGGAGGTGATGAGCGGTGCCATCACCCGGTTCCTGGCGACCAACGGGCGGATCGATTTATGGGACGTTCTCAATGTTCCGAGCTGGCTGCTCCGCCCGGTCGACTGGCGCGCGCGTCCGGCGACGCACGTTTTCCGCGGGGAGGTGCGGCGGCTGCTGGAGCGGCGCCGCGCGCGCCAAGCAGCCGGACAACCGGTACCGGACGATCTCGTCACCTTGCTGGCCGCTGCGCGCGACCCGGAAACCGGCGCCGCACTGTCGGAAGAAACCATCCACGACAACCTCGTCACCTTCATCGGCGCGGGCCACGAGACCACCGCGAACGCGCTCGCTTGGACCCTGTTCCTGCTCTCCGAATATCCCTGGGCGTTCGACGCAGTGGCGCAGGAGGTCGATGCGGCCCTGGGCCGCCGCGCGCCGGTGCCGGAAGACCTTGCGCACCTGCACGTCGCACGCATGACGCTGGAAGAATCGATGCGCTTGTATCCGCCGGTTCCGTTTCTCAGCCGGGAAGCGCTCGGGCCGGATCGCATCGGTGACGTCGAGATCGCGCCCGGCACGGTCGTCGTTGTCGCCCCGTGGCTCGTGCACCGTCATCGTCTGCTGTGGCGCGAACCCGATCTGTTCGAGCCCCAGCGGTTCGCGCCTGAGCGCCGCGCATCGATCCCGCGTTTTGCCTATTTGCCTTTTGGCCTCGGGTCGCGCGTGTGCATCGGTTCGGTATTTGCCATCCAGGAGGCCCTGCTCGCGTTGGTGATGATCGTGCAGCGCTTCCGGCCGCACCTTCTGCCCGGCGCGCCGGTGGAGCCGGTCGCGCGCGTGACGTTGCGGCCGGCGCAAGGCCTGCCGATGCGGCTCGAACGACGGGAATAGGCTCGCGTTACTTTTTGCGGAAACGGTCGAGGCGGACGACTTCCGCGCCGCCCTCGCTTTTGCCGGGAGCATCGGGTTCCGACGGCGGTTGCGCTGATTTTTCTGTGGCTTCGGCTACAGCGGCCTCGGCCGGCTTGGCGGCCGGCAGCGGCTTTGCCGCCGGTTTCTCCGCTTGCGGGGAGCCGGCCGCGCCCTCCTTGAGGTCGTCCTGCTCCGTTGTCCCCATGGTCTCGAACTGCAGCCCGAACTGCACCGAGGGATCGAAGAACCGCTTGATGGCATCGAACGGCACCACGAGATGCTCGTTCACGCCGCTGAAGGACAACCCGACCTCGAACGCCTGCTCGTTGACCGAAAGATCGCGGAACTGGTGCTGGAGGACGACGGTCATCTCCTCCGGGTATTGAGCGCGCAGGCGCTTCGACATGCGCACCCCGGGCGCGCCGGTATTGAAGGAAATGTAGAAATGGTGGTCGCCGGGCAGGCCGCCCTTGACGGTGTCCTGAAGGACCCGGCGCAGCACCGAGCGCAGCGCCTCCTGGGTCAACAGGTCGTAACGAATGTGGTCGACCGACATGGCGGTTGCCATCCCAGAATCACTGCGAATCTAGCGCTTGGCGCGAGGAACGCCAGTGCCGCGACCGAAGTTCGCGCAAGCGCTCCGCAACGGGACGCTGGCTGGTGCTTGTCGGCAAGGGGTTAAGTGGGGGCTTCTGTTGCCAGGTGCCCCCGAACCCCGCCTGACGCTGCTAAGACGTCAGGGCTTTAGATCGGTATTTCAAACCGCGTTACGCGGCCTGAGCAACCGGAGCATAGTTGTCGTTGGCAACTATGAGTTTGGCCCGATAACGTCGGAACCATCCCGGGCAAAAGCGCGCCCTTTACGCCCTCGTCGATCCTATTTCGCCCCCACCGAAGCCCAGCCTTGGTCCGGGCTTGGGTGGAGGCGCCGGGTACTGCCCCCGGGTCCGAAGGGTTTATTGCGACGGCCGTTTATCGCCATAGCCGGCTCGCGCCGGCATCCCCAATATATGCCCGGAAGGTTGACGAAAAAAGAGCGCAGCGCGGCCCGCCGGAGGTAGTCTGCCGGGCCGAGCAGCCCGATTCTCCAGGGCGCGCCGGCTGCGGTGGCCCATGCGGCAATACCTCGATCTCATGGAGCGGATTCTTAAGCGTGGCGCGGAGAAGCGCGACCGCACCGGCACCGGTACGCTTTCGATCTTCGGGCACCAGATGCGGTTCGACCTGAGCGAGGGGTTCCCGCTGGTCACCACGAAGAAGCTGCACGTCAAATCGATCGTCCACGAGCTGCTCTGGTTCCTGCGCGGCGAGACGAACATCAAGTATCTCAACGAGCATGGGGTGCGGATTTGGGATGAATGGGCCGACGAGCAGGGCGATCTCGGGCCGGTCTACGGTCAGCAGTGGCGCTCCTGGCCGGCCTCCGACGGCGAAACCATCGACCAGATGGGTGGCGTGATCGCGGAAATCCGCCGCAATCCGGACTCGCGACGCCTCATCGTGAGCGCCTGGAACCCGGCCGAGGTCGGCAAGATGGCGCTCCCGCCCTGCCACTGCCTGTTCCAGTTCTACGTCGTCAACGGGCGGCTCTCGTGCCAGATGTATCAGCGCTCGGCCGACGTTTTTCTCGGCGTACCGTTCAATATCGCCTCCTATGCGCTGCTCACGTTGATGATGGCGCAGGTGACCGACCTCGCGCCGGGCGACTTCGTGCATACTTTCGGCGACGCCCATCTTTATTTGAATCATCTCGAGCAGGCGCGGCTGCAGCTTGAACGCACGCCGCGGCGGCTGCCGATCATGCGGCTCAATCCGGCGGTCAAGGACTTGTTCGGCTTCCGCTACGAAGACTTCGCCCTCGAGGGTTACGAGCCGCATCCGCACATCAAGGCGCAGGTGGCCGTGTGACGACGGATCCGCTTGGCCGCGCCGGGCCGGGTGCGTATCCGATCGCTCTCGTGCTCGTCGCCGCGGTTGCCGAAAACGGGGTGATCGGCCGCGACAACGGCATGCCGTGGCGGCTCTCCTCGGACTTGCGCCGCTTCCGCGCGCGCACCTGGGGCAAACCCGTGGTGATGGGGCGCAAGACGTTCGTCTCGGTCGGCAAGCCGCTTCCCGGCCGGACCAACATCGTGGTGAGCCGCGACGCGAATTTTTCCGCACCAGCCGTTGTCGTGGCACCGAACCTTCGCGCGGCCCTGCAGGTGGCGCGCGGCGATGCCTTGCGGCGCGACGCAGAGGCGATCGTCGTTATCGGCGGTGCTGATATTTACGCGCAGACGCTGCCCATCGCCGATCGTCTCGACATCACCTTGGTCAAAGCGCGCCCGGATGGAAACGTGCGCTTCCCGCCGATCGACCCGAACGTGTGGCGCGAGATCGAGCGCAGCGAGCAACCCGCGGGTCGGAACGACAGCGCGGATGTCGCATTCATCACCTACGAACGGGCCGCGCGCCCAGCATGAACTCCGGCCGCGAGCAGGCTTATGTGCCGCCGCAACGCGGCACCAACGCGCGTTGTAAGCGATTGACTCGTCCCTTATAACCTCGCGCCGGGGGTACTGCCGGCGCCACAAGCCGGCGACCCAAGGAGAAATTCCCATGCCGTGGAGCAATCAGGGCGGCGGCCCCTGGGGGTCGGGCCCCAAGGGGCCGTGGGGCTCCGGTCCGCAATCGAGCGGACCCACGCCGCCGGACCTGGAGGAGCTGCTGCGGCGCAGCCAGGACAAGCTCAGGACCGTGCTCCCCGGCGGGCTCGGCGGCAAAGGCCTCATCCTCGTCGCCCTTGCCGTGCTGGTGATCTGGGCGGTGTCGGGCTTCTTCAAGGTAGAGCCCGACGAGCGCGGCGTGGTGCTGCGCTTCGGCAAATACACCTGGGACGCCAATCCCGGACTGAATTATCACCTGCCGTATCCGATCGAGAGCGTGATCATCCCTAAGGTCACGCGCGTCAACCGCCTCGACGTGGGCATGCGCTTCGTCGACGACAGCCGGCGCGGCACCACCATGCGCGACGTGCCGGAAGAGAGCCTGATGCTTACCGGCGACGAGAACATCGTCGACATCGACTTCTCGGTATTCTGGCTGGTCAAGCCCGACGGGGTGAGCCAATACGTGTTCAACATCAGCGATCCCGAAGGCACCGTGAAGGCGGTGGCGGAAAGCTCCATGCGCGAGGTGGTTGGCCGCTCGCAGATCGAGCCGATTCTCACCGGCGCCCGCCAGACGATCGAAGGCGCCGTGCATGACCTGATGCAGCGCACCCTCGACCACTACGGCGCCGGCGTGCAGATAAGCCAGGTTCAGCTGCAAAAGGTCGACCCGCCCAACCAGGTGATCGATGCGTTCCGTGACGTGCAGGCGGCGCGCGCCGACGCCGAGCGCGCTCAGAACGAAGCGCAGACCTACGCCAACCGCGTGGTGCCGGAAGCGCGCGGCCGTGCTGCCCAGATCACCCAGGCGGCCGAGGCCTATCGCGAGCAGACCGTGGCCGAAGCCACCGGTCAGGCGGCGCGGTTCCTCAAAGTTTATGAGGAATACAAGAAAGCTCCCGACGTTACTCGCCAACGGCTTTATCTGGAGACAATGGAGCGGCTGTTCGGCGGGACCGACAAGATCATCCTCGATCCCGGTCTCGGCGGGGCGGGCGTGGTGCCCTACCTGCCGCTTAACGAACTGACGCATCGGCCGGCGGGAACTCCGGCGCCGACGGGAGGCACGCGATGAGGGTCGGGTTTGCCGGCGGCATCATCGCCGTCGTGATTGTGCTTCTGGTGATCGTGGGATACGGTTCGCTGTTCACGGTCTATCAGACCAAGCAGGCGTTGGTGGTCCGGCTGGGCAATCCGGTCCGCGTCGTTTCCGATCCGGGCTTGCACGTCAAATCTCCGCTGATCGACAGCGTCATCTACATCGACAAGCGCATCCTCGATCTCGAGTCGCCGCCGCAGGAAGTCATCGCCTCCGACCAGAAGCGATTGGTGGTCGACGCTTTCGCCCGCTACCGCATCGAGGATCCGCTCAAGTTCTATCAAACGGTCGGTACGGTCGAGGGCGCGCGCTCGCGCCTGTCGACCCTGCTGATCTCGGCGTTGCGGCGCGTGCTGGGCGAGGCGACCTTCATCCAGGTGGTGCGGGACGAGCGGCCGCAGCTGACGGCGCGCATGCGCGAACAACTCCACCGCGAGGCGGCCGCGTTCGGAATCGAGGTGGTCGACGTACGCATCCGCCGCGCCGACCTGCCGGAGCAGAACAGCCAGGCGATCTATCAGCGTATGCAGACCGAGCGCCAGCGCATCGCCGCGGAGGCGCGCGCCCAGGGCAGCCAAAAATCGCAGGAGATCCGCGCGCGGGCGGACCGTGACGTGACCGTGCTCGTCGCCGAAGCGCAGTCGAAGTCGGAGCAGACGCGCGGCGACGGCGATGCCAAGCGCAACCAGATATTCGCCGAGGCGTATGGAAGGGACCCGGGGTTCTTCGCGTTCTACCGTTCCATGCAGGCCTATGAGACCGGGCTGCGCTCGAACGACACGCGCATGCTGCTCAAGCCGGATTCCGATTTCTTTCGCTATTTCGTCGATCCGAGCGGGAAGCCGCGTGACGAGGGCAACCAAAACGCCGGCGCCGCCAAATAGCCGCCGCGGGGTGGGGGCGCCGCGATGTCTGAGTTTCTGGTCGCGCTCGGGCTCCTGTTTGCCATCGAGGGGCTGGTGTTTGCGGCGTTTCCGGGAGCGGCGAAGCGGGCGATGGAAAGCGTGCTGGAAACTCCGGACGGCTCCCTGCGGATGGTCGGCCTGGTGTCCGCCGTCGCCGGCGTGGTGCTGATCTGGTTCGTGCGCGGCTGACACTTACCAAGGGCGGAACGGCACCTTACATGCCGCCCACGTGTGCGCGAGGGCGCTCTGCGGCGTGTACGTGGTTTGGTCGCCATTCCGCCGGATTTTGCCTTCATCCGCATCGGCCGCCGGCCTTGCCTTCATGCTTGGCCGGGGGCAGTGTCGCGAATGAACGCTCTTGGGAGATGTGATGCCATGGCCGGCATTTCCACGCAGGTTGCACGTCTTTGCCGTCCCGCGCTGATCGCGGGCGCGGTGCTGCTCGCTCCGACGCTGATTGAGCCTGCGGCGGCGCGCGGGCCGGAAGCGATCGCGGACGTGGCCGAGTCGGTCATCGACGCGGTCGTCAACATTTCCACCTCGCAGACCGTTGATGCCAAGGGTGGCCCGCAATTGCAGCTGCCGCCCGGCTCGCCCTTCGAGGAGTTGTTCGAGGAGTTCAACCGCAACCGGCGCGGCGAACAGAACCGCGAGCGGCCGCCACGCCGCGTCAACTCGCTCGGTTCCGGCTTCATCATCGATCCCGCGGGCATCGTGGTGACCAACAATCACGTGATTTCCGAGGCCGACGAGATCAACGTGATCCTCAACGACGGCACCAAGCTCAAGGCCGAGTTGATCGGGAAGGATCAGAAGACCGACCTCGCGCTGCTCCGGGTCAAGCCGGAAAAGCCGCTCAAGGCGGTGAAGTTCGGCGATTCCGACAAGCTGCGGCTGGGCGAATGGGTCGTCGCCATCGGCAACCCGTTCAGCTTCGGCGGAAGCGTCACCGCCGGCATCGTCTCCGGGCGCAACCGAGAGCTCAATTCGGGCCCGTATGACAATTACATTCAGACCGACGCCGCCATCAACCGCGGCAACTCGGGCGGCCCGCTGTTCAATCTCGACGGCGAAGTGATCGGCATCAACACGGCGATCATCTCTCCCTCGGGCGGGTCGATCGGCATCGGCTTCGCGGTGCCCTCGAAGACTGCGCTGCCGGTGATCGAGCAGCTGCGCGAATATCGCGAGACCCGGCGCGGCTGGCTCGGCGTGCGTATCCAGCAGGTCAACGACGAGATTGCCGAGAGTCTGGGCATGAAGCAGGCGCATGGCGCGCTCATTGCTGGCGTCGACGACAAGGGGCCGGCGAAGCCGGGCGGCATCGAGCCGGGCGACGTGATCGTGAAATTTGACGGCCATGACATCAAGGAAATGCGCGACCTGCCGCGTGTCGTTGCCGACACGCCGGTCGGCAAGGAGGTCGAGGTCGTCGTCATCCGCAAAGGCAACGAGGTAACCAAGTCCATCAAGGTCGGCCGGCTTGAGGAGGGCGAGAAGCAGGCCGCGCTGACCAAGCCGCAAACGCCGGAGGAGCAGCCGGCGATCAAGCGCGTGCTCGGGCTCGACCTGGCCAATATCTCCGATGATCTGCGCAAGCGCTTCAAGATCAAGGACAACGTGAAGGGCGTCGTCATCACCGGCGTTGACGCCGGCTCGGCGGCCGCCGAGCGCCGGCTCGCCCCCGGCGACGTCATCGTCGAGGTGTCGCAGGAGGCGGTCGCCGACGCTGGCGATCTGCAGCGGCGCATCGATCAGGCGAAGAAGGACGGCCGCCGGAGCGTGTTGTTCCTGGTCGCCTCCGCCGACGGCGACACGCGCTGGGTCACGGTGCCGCTGCAGTAGCGCGCGCTTAGGCCGAGGCGAACTCCTCGCGCCGGTAGCCCTGGACATAGAGCAGCGCCGTGAGGTCGCCATGGTCGATGCGGGCGTGCGCCTGCGCGGCAACGAGCGGCTTGGCGTGATAGGCGACGCCGAGGCCGGCGGCGAGCAGCATCGCAAGATCGTTGGCCCCGTCGCCCACCGCGAGCGTCGCGTCGGGAATTAATCCGAGGCGGGCAATGAGGTCCTTGAGCGTGGCGAGCTTGGCTTCGCGTCCGAGGATCGGCTCCTCCACCTTTCCGGCGAGCCGCCCGTCGGCAATGACGAGCTCGTTCGCGCGGCTCTCGTCGAAGCCGATCATGGCGGCGATGCGCGCGGCAAACAGGCTAAAGCCTCCCGAGATGAGGCAGGTATAGGCGCCGTTCGCGCGCATGGTCGCGACCAAGGTGCGGCCGCCGGGTGTGAGTTTGATGCGCTCGGCGATCACGTCGGCGATGGTCGAAACCGGCAAGCCTTCGAGCAGGGCGACCCGCTCGCGCAGCGCCGGCGCGAACGCGATATCGCCGCGCATGGCGTGCTCGGTGATGGCGGCAACGCGTTTCTTCAGCCCGGCCTTGTCGGCCAATTCATCGACGCACTCCTGACCGATCATGGTGGAATCCATGTCGGCGATGAGCAGGCGCTTGCGTCGCGCCGTATTCGGCTGGACCACCACGTCGATCGGCGTGCCGGCGAGGTCTTCGCGCAGCCGCTCGGCCCAGGCACGATTGCCGTTGTCGTTTTCGCCGGCGGGGTTAAAGGGAACGTCGGCCGCGATCCGCGCGGCGAGCCAGCGCGGCTCACCCGAGGCGGGAAGCGCGTCGCGCGCGCGCTCGAGCGCGGCTTGGTCGAGCGCCGCCGCGTCGGGATTTGAGATCAGGGTCGCCACGTGGGTCATGGCAACAACGACATGCTGAACCTGCGCGAGGGTCCGCGCGCCCAAAGGGCGGTGCTTATCGCAGGGCCGACCGCGAGCGGCAAGTCGGCGCTGGCGCTGGCGCTGGCCGAACGGCACGGCGGCATCATCGTCAACGCCGATTCCATGCAGGTCTATCGCGACCTGCGCATCATTACCGCACGGCCCATGCCGGAAGACGAGGCGCGCGTGCCCCACCGGCTTTACGGTCACATGGACGCCGGTACGACCTATTCGGTGGGCCACTGGATCAACGACGTCGGTCGCGTCCTCGATGACGTCGCCGCGCGCGGAACTTTGCCGATCCTGGTCGGCGGCACCGGGCTTTATTTCAAGGCGCTCACGCGCGGCCTTGCAGCCGTGCCGCCGATCCCGCCGCAGGTGCGCTCGGGCGTGCGGGCGCGGCTCGCGGCCGAGGGCGCGGCGGCGCTCCATGCCGAACTCGCGCGGCGCGATCCCGAAGGTGCCTCGGCGCTCAGGCCGGGCGACGGCGTGCGCATCATACGCGCGCTCGAAGTGATCGAGGCGACCGGCCGGCCGCTTTCCGCCTGGCACGGCGTGGCCATGGCACCGCTCGTCGATCCCGCGCGCACGGTCAAAATATTTCTTGCGCCCGACCGCGTCGAACTCAAAGCCCGCATCGGCGCGCGCTTCGATGCCATGGTCACGGCGGGCGCGCTTGAGGAGGTGCGCGCGCTCGATGCCCGCGGGCTCGACCCCTTGCAGCCCGCGCTCAAGGCCCATGGCGTGCCGTGGCTGCGCCGGGCGCTATCCGGCGAAATGCCGCTCCCCGAGGCCATCGAGGCCTCCAAACGCGACACCTGGCGCTACACCAAGCGGCAATTCACGTGGTTTCGCCACCAGTTGCCGGATTTTGCTTGGGTCGCCCCGAACGACGTGCCCGCCATGATTACCGAAGCGTTGACGCCGGTGTCGCTTGACTCTACGGCAGATGCGTCTTTATAAGACCGCCAAACCAGCAAAAGGGCGCACCGTGCGCGATCTTTTGGTCCTTATCGTAGGAAGGCGCACCGCCGGGGGTGGCTAGGCCACCCGCGATATGAGGCGGTGCGCGTGAAAGGGGGCTCTTGCAGCCCCTTTTTGATTCTCAAGGTCCCCAGTTCGAACGAGCGGAGAGTGCGATGGCACAGGAGATGAGCGGCGCCGAGATGGTGATCCAGGCCCTCGTCGATCAGGGCGTGCAGCACATTTTCGGCTATCCGGGCGGCGCGGTCCTGCCGATCTATGACGCGATGTTCCATCAGGAGAAGCTCAAGCACATCCTGGTGCGGCACGAGCAGGGCGCGGTACACGCCGCCGAAGGCTACGCGCGCTCGACCGGCAAGGTCGGCTGCGTGCTGGTCACCTCGGGGCCGGGCGCCACCAACGCGGTGACGGGATTGACCGACGCGCTGATGGATTCGATCCCGATCGTGTGCATCACCGGCCAGGTGCCCACGCACCTGATCGGCAACGACGCGTTCCAGGAATGTGACACGGTCGGCATCACCCGCCCGTGCACCAAACACAATTATCTCGTGCGCAACGTCGTCGACCTGCCGCGCGTGCTGCACGAGGCGTTCTACGTCGCCGCCGCCGGGCGGCCCGGTCCGGTGGTGGTCGACATCCCGAAGGACGTGCAGTTCGCCAAGGGCCTCTATTCCGGCTCGAAGAACGTGCAGCACAAGACCTATCAGCCCAAGCTCAAGGGCGATCTCGACCGGATCCGTGCGGCGGTGGCGCTGATGGCGCAGGCCAAGCGCCCGATCATCTATTCGGGCGGCGGCGTCATCAATTCGGGCAGCGAGGCGAGCCATCTGCTGCGCGAGTTCGTCAAGCTCACCGGCTTTCCCATCACCTCGACCCTGATGGGGCTCGGCGCGTTCCCGGCCGCCGATCCGCAATGGCTCGGCATGCTCGGCATGCACGGCACCTACGAAGCAAACATGGCGATGCACGATTGCGACGTCATGCTGTGCATGGGCGCGCGCTTCGACGACCGCATCACCGGCCGGCTCGATGCCTTCGCCCCCGGCTCGAAGCGCATCCACGTCGACATCGACCCGTCCTCGATCAACAAGAACGTCAAGGTCGACATCCCGATCATCGGCGACTGCGGCCACGTGCTCGAGGACATGGTCCGCCTATGGCGCTCCTCCTCGGTCGAAGTGGACAAGAAGGCGCTCGCCGCCTGGTGGAAGGACATCGACAAGTGGCGCGCGCGCAAGAGCCTCGCCTACCGCGGTTCCAACGAGATCATCAAGCCGCAATACGCGATCGAGCGGCTCTACGCGCTCACCCGCGGCCGCGACGTCTACATCACCACCGAAGTCGGCCAGCACCAGATGTGGGCGGCGCAGTTCTTCAAGTTCGAGGAGCCGAACCGCTGGATGACGTCGGGCGGGCTCGGCACCATGGGCTACGGCCTGCCGGCCTCGGTCGGCGTGCAGGTCGCGCATCCGAACTCGCTCGTCATCGACATCGCCGGCGAGGCCTCGGTGCTCATGACCATGCAGGAAATGTCGACCGCGGCGCAGTACCGCCTGCCGATCAAGATCTTCATCCTCAACAATCAGTACATGGGGATGGTGCGGCAGTGGCAGGAACTGCTGCACGGCGGGCGCTATTCCGAGAGCTACACCGCCGCGCTGCCCGACTTCGTCAAGCTCGCCGAGGCCTATCACGCGGTCGGCATCCGTTGCGACAAGCCGGGCGACCTCGACCACGCCATCCGCGAGATGATCGACGTCGACCGCCCGGTGATCTTCGACTGCGTGGTCGATCCGGCCGAGAACTGCTTCCCGATGATCCCGTCCGGCCGCGCCCACAATGAAATGTTGCTCGGCGACAGCGCACTCGCCCCCGAGGACGCGGTCACCGAGGAAGGCAAGGTGATGGTGTGAGTTTGTAACGCGCAATAGCGCCGCCCGCGCGTATTGCGCCGGCCTAGTGCGCCCAACGGAGCAACTGCCATGAACGCCCAGCCGCAGACCCACTACCCGGCCGCGACCGTGGTCGAGGCGATCGTGCATCACACGCTCGCGGTGATCGTCGACAACGAGCCCGGCGTCCTGGCGCGCGTCATCGGCCTGTTCTCCGGGCGCGGCTACAACATCGATTCTCTCACGGTCTCCGAAACCGAGCATGAGAATCACCTGTCGCGCATCACCATCGCGACCACCGGCACGCCGATGGTGATCGAGCAGATCAAGCATCAGCTCGAGCGGCTGGTGCCGGTGCATAAGGTGGTCGACCTCACGGTGAGCGGCCGTTCGATCGAGCGCGAGCTGGCGATGATCAAGGTGCGCGGCGGCGGCGAGAAACGGGTCGAGACGCTGCGCCTTGCCGAGGCCTTCCGCGCGCGCGTGATCGACGCCACCACCGAGAGCTTCGTGTTCGAGATGACCGGCCGTTCCGACAAGATCGACCAGTTCGTCGAGCTGATGCTGCCGCTGGGCCTCGTCGAGGTGGCGCGCAGCGGCGTCGTCGCCATCAGCCGCGGCCCGGAGGCGATGTGAGCGTGCTTGTGCCGGTGCCGCAACCGACCTAGAACCACGCCGGCTTGAGCCTCGATCAGGCGGGCTATTCATCGAGACATCCGAGTGAGGGGAACCATGCGTGTTTACTACGATCGCGACGCCGACCTGAACCTGATCAAGGGCAAGAAGGTCTGTATCATCGGCTACGGCAGCCAGGGCCACGCCCACGCGCTCAACCTGCGCGACTCCGGCGTCAAGGAAGTGGCGGTCGCGCTGCGCAAGAACTCCGCCGGCGTGAAGAAGGCACAGGGCGAGAAGCTGCCGGTGATGGAAGTCGCCGAGGCCGCCAAGTGGGCCGACGTGATGATGATGCTCACGCCCGACGAGTTGCAGGCCGGCATCTATCAGGATCAGCTCGCCGGCAACATGAAGCAGGGCGCCGCGCTCATGTTCGCGCACGGGCTCAACGTCCATTTCAATCTGATCGAGCCGCGCGCCGACCTCGACGTGATGATGATCGCGCCCAAGGGGCCCGGCCACACCGTGCGCTCGGAATACCAGCGCGGCGCCGGCGTGCCGGTGCTCATGGCGATCCACCGCGACGTGTCCGGCAACGCCCACGACCTCTGCCTTTCCTACGGCGCCGCGATCGGCGGCGGGCGCGCCGGCATCATCGAGACCACGTTCCGCGAGGAATGCGAGACCGACCTGTTCGGCGAGCAGACGGTGCTGTGCGGCGGCGTGGTCGAGCTGATGAAGGCCGGCTACGAGACCCTGGTCGAGGCCGGCTATTCCGCCGAGATGGCCTATTTCGAATGCGTGCACGAGATGAAGCTCATCGTCGATCTGATCTACGAGGGGGGCATCGCCAACATGAACTACTCGGTCTCCAACACGGCGGAATACGGCGAATACGTGAGCGGCCCGCGCATCATCACCGACGAGACCCGCGCCGAGATGCGGCGCATTCTCGGCGACATCCAGTCGGGCAAGTTCGCCAAGGACTGGATGCTGGAGAACCGCGTCAACCAGACCTCGTTCAAGGCGATGCGCGCCAAGATGGCCGGACACCCGGCCGAGCAGATCGGCGAGAAGCTGCGCGGCATGATGCCGTGGATCAAGGAGCGCGCGCTGGTGGACCGCAGCCGAAACTGAATTAACAAAACCGTCATCCTGAGGAGCCCGGCGCGTCTTCGCGCCGAGCGTCTCGAAGGATGGCCACACGCACCGTACCTGCTTCCATCCTTCGAGACGGCCGCGCGCAAGTGCGCGCGACCTCCTCAGGATGACGTTTGTGTTTGCTCCTCATATTCGCCATTCGCTCATGATGGGTTTCCGCCCTTTCGCGGGCGTCAACCCATCCTACTTCTTCTTCTCCACCTCCCCCCACAGCCAGCGCGCCACTTCCGCGAGCGAGGCGTTGGCGCCGGTGGCGCGCAGGTTCGCCGCGCGCATCAAGTTTACGTCGATCGCGCCGATGAGCGGGGAGAGCGCGCCGATAAGCGCACCGTCGTTGGCGCGCGCCGGCGCGATCAGCAAAATCGCGTCGTAAGGCGGGATCGCGTGCTTGGGATCCGCGAGCACGACCAGATCGTGCTGGGCGATGCGGCCGTCGCTGGTATAGGCGGAGATGACGTCGACCTCGCCCGCGGCGACCGCCGGGTACATGAACTCCGGCTGCATCTGCCGCTCGCGCGCGAAGGAAAGTCCGTAGGCGCGCCTGATCGCCGCCCATTCCGGCCGGGCGAAGAACTCATAGTCGCCGGCGATCGTGAGCGTTGGCGCGCGCGCCGCAAGGTCGGCGATCGAGCGGATGCCGAGTGCCTGTGCGCGTGCGCGCGTCATCGCCAGCGCGTAGGCGTTCTCGAACCCGAGCGCGCCGAGCATGTCAACGCCGCCATTCCCGGCGAGCCATGTTTTCACGTCGGCGAGAACCTCCTCGCGCGGGCGCACGTCGTCGCGATGAAGCTGGTTCGCCCAAATCGTCCCCGAGTAATCGACGTAAACGTCGATGTCGCCGGCCTTGAGCGCGTCGAAAATCACGTTGGAGCCCAGCCCTTCACGGCGCGTCGCCGATAATCCCGCGGCCGCGAGGCGCTGCTCGATCAGCGCGGCGAGAATATATTGCTCGGTGAAGGTCTTCGCGCCGACCACATAGGTCGCGTGCGGCCGCGCCAAGGTCGGCGCCAGCCCGCCCGCCACGATGAGGACGAGGCCGAGGGCGCCGAACCAAGTGCGCACGCGGGCGCGGCTGCGCACGCCGCTCTCCATCAGCGCAAGGAGCTGATCGACCGCGAGCGCCAGCACGGCCGCGGCCGCGCAGCCGAACAAAACAAACACCCAGTTCTGCGTCTGCAGGCCGGTGAAAATATAATTGCCGAGGCTCGCCTGGCCGATGGGCGTCGAGAGCGTTGCGGTGCCGATCACCCACACCGCCGCGGTGCGAATGCCGGCCATGATCACCGGCAGGGCGAGCGGCAGTTCCACCATGGTGAGCGATTGCCGCGCCGTCATGCCGACGCCGAGCGCCGCTTGTTTGACCGCCGGGTCGATGCCGATGAGGCCGGTGACCGTGTTCCGCAGCACCGGCAGCATGCTGTAGAGCGCGAGCGCCAGCACCGAGGGCAGAAAGCCGAGTGCGGAGAATTTGAATCCGAACCAGCCTGCGGTGAGCGCGGCGACGCCGAGCAGCAGCGGATAAAACAACGCCAGCAGTGCAAGCCCCGGGATCGTCTGCACCAGGCTCGCAGCGGCGAGCACCACGCCGCGCAGCGCCGGCCGCTGCACCGAGACAATCGCGAGCGGCAGGCTCACCGCGAGCCCGAGCGCAAGCGCGGTCACGCTCACCAGCACATGGCTGCCGAGGTAGCCGGGCAGCAGCCGGAAGGCGTCGGCGACCGGCCCGGCGAAGCTGCCGTTCATGAGGCCGCCCCGCGGGTCATCAGCGCGCTGAGCTGCTCGGCTTGGCGCCGCGGCGTCGCCATCAGTTCCTCGACGTAGGCGCCGTGCGCGCCGGTCATTAGGCCGCGCGGGGTGTCCTCGGCGATCACGCGGCCCGCCTGCATCACGGCGATGCGGTCGGCAAGCAGCACCGCTTCCAGCATGTCGTGGGTGATCATCACGGTGGTCAGGCCGAGGTCGTCGTGCAGGCGCCGGTAGTCGCGGCCGATCGCATCGCGGTTGATCGGATCGAGCGCGCCGAATGGCTCGTCCATCAGCACGATGCGCGGCTCGGCCGCGAGCGCGCGGGCGACGCCGACGCGCTGGCGTTCGCCGCCGGAGAGCTGGTGCGGGTAACGCGCGGCTTGCTCGCGCGACAGCCGCACGAGGCCGATGAGCTCGTCGACGCGTGCCGCGCGCCGCCGCGCGTCCCAGCCGATGAGGCGCGGCGTCACGGCGATGTTCTCGGCGACCGTCATGTGCGGAAACAGGCCGACGCCCTGGAACACGTAGCCGATGCGCCGGCGCAGCGCGATCGGGTCGGCCGCGCGCACGTCGGCGCCTTCCACCTCGACCGTGCCGCTCGACGGCTCGGCCAGGCGGTTGACGAGCTGGAGCAGGGTGGTTTTGCCGGAGCCCGACGGGCCGACCACCGCCAGGAACTCGCGTTCGGCGACGGTGAGCGAGACGCCGTCGAGCGCGTGGACGCGCCCGCCCTCGTAGGCTCTGCTGACATTATTGAATGCGATGACGGCGGTCATGGGTGTCCCCCACCGCCGTCATCCTGAGGAGGTCGCGCGCGCTGGCGCGCGACCGTCTCGAAGGATGGCCACAAGCACAGTGCCTGTTTCCATCCTTCGAGACGCCGGCCTTCGGCCGGCTCCTCAGGATGACGGCCGAGATAGTCAATTTTCGTGATCATGCGGTTCATCGCAATTCATTTGTGACACATGGCGCCGGATCGTACGATGGGCCGGCATGAATCTCCTCTCCATTCAGTCGCATGTCGCCTACGGGCACGTGGGCAATTCGGCCGCGGTGTTCGCGCTGCAGCGGCTCGGCTGCGAGGTGTGGCCGGTGCATACCGTGCAGTTCTCCAATCATCCCGGCTACGGCCAATGGCGCGGCAGCGTATTCGAGGCCGCGCACGTCGGCGAGGTGGTGCGCGGGATTGCCGAACGGGGCGTCCTCGCGCGCTGCGACGGCGTGCTCTCCGGTTATCTCGGGGCGGCCGAGATCGGTGCCGCCATCCTCGACGCGGTCGCGCTTACGAAGGCCGCGAACCCGCAGGCGCGCTACTGCTGCGACCCGGTGATCGGCGACGCCGGCCCGGGCGAATACGTGCGCGTCGGCATCGCCGATTTCCTGCGCGAGCGCATGCTGCCCGCCGCCGACGTGATCACGCCCAATCAGTTCGAGCTCGAGCGCCTGAGCGGGAAGGGCAGCGCGACGCTCACGCTCGCGCTCGCGGCGGCCGAGAGCCTGCGTGGGCGCGGCCCGCGCGCCGTGCTCGTCACCTCGCTCCATACCGCGGAGACGCCGCGCGACGCCGTCGACATGCTCGCCTGCGACGCGGGCGGACGCTTCCTGGTGCGCACGCCGCTCCTGCCGGTCGCCGTGAACGGCGCGGGCGATGCCGCCGCGGCGCTGTTCTTCTTTCATTATTTGCGCGCGGGCGACGTCGCCGCGGCGCTTGCGCGCACCGCATCGTCGATCTTCGGCATCGTGCGCCGCACCGCGCAGGCGGGCACGCGCGAGCTGCTGCTGATCGAAGCTCAGGAAGAGCTGGTTGCGCCGAGTCAAATATTCCGTTCCGAGCCGGTGTGAGTCGCAGCGAGGAAACAAACGATGCGCCGCAAATTCTTCACCCTCGACGTGTTCACCCGCCACCGTTACGCCGGCAATCCGCTCGCGGTGGTGCTCGAGGCGGACGGGCTCGACGGCGCGGCCATGCAAAGCATCGCGCGCGAGTTCAATCTCTCCGAGACCGTGTTCGTGCTGCCGCCGGCGGACAAGACTCATCGTGCCAAGCTGCGCATCTTCACGCCCGCGGCCGAGCTTGCGTTTGCCGGCCATCCGACGGTGGGCAGCGCCGTGCTCATCAATCGGATGGATGGTGGGTCGGGAAAGCGCGAGATCGTGCTCGAGGAGGGCGTCGGCCCGGTGCGCTGCATGGTCGAAGCGCTCGACGCACAGACCGGTAGCGCCCGGTTTGCGCTCGCGCGGCTGCCGGGCGAGTCCGGCCCGACCGGACCCGTTGACGCGATTGCGGCCGCACTCGGCCTCGATGAGACAGACATCGGCTTCGATGGTTTGAAACCGGGGCGCTGGTCCGCCGGCAACGAGTTCAACTTGGTGCCGCTCAGGAGCCTCGATGCCATGCGCCGGTGCCGCGCCAACACCGCGCGGTGGAGCGAAGCCTTCCTGGGAAGAGAGGGCCGCGCGAGCGCATTCATGTTCTGTCGCGAGACGGTCGAGCGCGGCCACGCCTTCCACGCCCGCATGTTCGCTCCGCTCGGCGGAATCCCGGAGGACCCGGCCACGGGGTCGGCCGTGGCCGGGTTGGCCGGTATGCTGGCGCGTTTCACCCCGATGGCCGACGGCGCGCACGAGTTTGTCATCGAGCAGGGTTATGAGATGGGACGCCAGAGCCTGATCCGGCTGTCGATGACAATGGGGGGTGGCCAACTTACCGGCGCGGCCATTGCCGGCGAGGCGGTGGTGATGAATGAAGGTACGCTCGAGACGTGAGCCCCGGCCGATCCAAAACAAATATTTCGTCGCGATCCGGTTCGAGTTGAAGCGAGGAAACAAACAATGCGCCGCAAATTCGTCACCCTCGACGTGTTCACGCGCCGCCGCTACGCCGGCAATCCGCTCGCGGTGGTGCTCGAGCCCGACGGCCTCGACGAGACGGCCATGCAGGCGATCGCGCGCGAGTTCAATCTCTCCGAGACCGTGTTCGTGCTGCCGCCCGCCGACCAGGCGCATCGTGCCCGGCTGCGCATCTTCACGCCCGCCGCCGAGGTTCCCTACGCCGGCCATCCGACCGTGGGCACCGCCGTGCTGCTCAACCGCATCGACGGCGGCGCGGGCATGCGCGAGATCGTGCTCGAAGAGGGCGTCGGACCGGTGCATTGCACGGTCGAGACCCTCGACGCGGAAACAGGCCGCGCGCGGTTTGCGCTCGCCAAGCTGCCGGAGCCCGCGGGCGAAGCGGGCCCGCCCGCGGCGGTCGCCGCCGCGCTGAGCATCGACGAAAAGGATATCGGCTTCGACGCCTACAAGCCGGCGCGCTGGATCGCCGGCAACGAGTACACCTTCGTGCCGCTCAACGGGCTCGACGCGATCCGCCGCTGCCGGATCGGCTCCACGCAATGGCGCGCGGCGTTCGGCAACGGACACGTCACCGGGGTCTACATGTTCTGCCGCGAGACGGTCGAGTCGGGCCATGCCTTCCACGTGCGCATGTTTGCGCCCGACGTGGGCGTGCCGGAAGACCCGGCGACCGGGGCCGGCGCCGCCGCCTTCGCCGGCCCCATCCTCCGGGGCGAGCGTTTGGGCGACGGCCGGCACGACCTCGTCATCGAGCAGGGCTATGAGATGGGACGGCCGAGCCTGCTGCATCTGTCGATGACGGTGCAGGGCGGCCAACTCACCGCCGGGGCGATTGCCGGGGAGGCGGTCGTGGTCAGCGAAGGCACGCTCGAGGCGTGATCGCCGCTTGATTTTGCCGCCCGGCGACGGCATGGGCTCGTCATGCCGTTTCCGGTCGTCCGCCTCGCGCGCGCCGAACTGCGGTTCGCGCCGCGGCCGTGGGCGTTTGCGCAAACGCGCCGGGCCGAGATCGACGCCCATTTCACGGTGCTGAGCCGCGGCAACCCGCACGCCTTCAACGGCCGGGTGCTCATGCTGCACGACTTCGCCATCGACGATGGCGTGCTGCGCGGCGCCTATTTCGAGACCGACTTTGCGAGCTTCATCGCGTGGCGCGACTTTGGCTGGCCGGATGCGTCGGTGCGCAATTGCTTCGGCCAGGCGGCGCTGCGCGCAGCCGACGGCGCGTTCGTGCTCGGCGTCATGGGCGCGCACACGATGAACGCGGGCCGCATCTATTTCCCCTCCGGCACGCCCGACCCGAAGGATGTCGTCGGCGAGCGGGTCGACCTCGACGGCAGCGTGCTGCGCGAACTCACCGAGGAGACCGGGCTCACCGCCGCCGATGTGAGCCTCGGGGCCGGCTGGCACGCGGTGCTCGCCGGCCCGCGCCTTGCCATGCTCAAGCCGGTGCACTCGCCGCTCACCGCCGCCGAGTTGCGCGCGCGCATCCTCGCGCATATGGCGAGCGAGGCGCATCCGGAGCTTGCCGACGTGCGCATCGTGCGCGCCGTGTCCGACCTCGACGACATGATGCCGGAGTTCATCCAGGATTATTTGCTGGAGATGTGGAAATGATTCCGGCACCCTCCGCCTCGTCATGCCCCGCGAAAGCGGGCGATCCAGTAAACACAGGCCTGAATTGGTTCTGAAAAGCCTGTGGTTACTGGATCGCCCGCTTTCGCGGGCGATGACGAGGTCGGTGAAAACCTCAAGGGCGCAGCCATGAAGATCCCCAAGCTCATCAAGCAATATCGCGTCGAGGAGGGGAAGGGCTTTCGCCTCGCCGACTTCGATCCCGCCGACACCGGCGGCCTCGACGTCGACAAGAGCGAGGCGAAGGACACTCTCGCCAAGGACATCAAGCGCCTCGCCGAGCTGCAGGAGCTGCTCTACGCCGAGCACCGCTGGGCGCTGCTGGCGGTCTTCCAGGCGATGGACGCGGGCGGCAAGGACAGCGCGATCGCCCACGTGATGTCCGGCGTCAACCCGCAGGGCTGCGACGTGCATTCGTTCAAGCAGCCGAGCGTGGACGAGCTGGCGCACGATTTCATGTGGCGCGCCATGGTGCAGGTGCCGCGGCGCGGCCACATCGGCATTTTCAACCGTTCCTATTATGAGGAAGTGCTGATAGCGCGGGTGCATCCCGAGGTGCTGCAGCGCCAGAGCCTGCCGCCGAAGCTCGTCTCCCGCCATACCTGGCGCGAGCGCTTCCGTCACATCCGCAACTACGAGGACTATCTGGTCCACAACGGCATCCTGGTGATCAAATTCCACTTGCGCATCTCCAAGGAGGAGCAGCGCCGCCGCTTCCTCGCGCGCATCGAGGAGCCGGGCAAACGCTGGAAGTTCTCCATGGACGACGTCAGCGAGCGCCGGCATTGGGACCGCTACATGGACGCCTATGAGCGCATGATCCGCCACACCGCGACGCCGCTCGCGCCGTGGTACGTGGTGCCGGCGGACAACAAATGGTACGCGCGCATGGTGGTGGCGTCGGCGCTGGTTCATACGCTCGAGTCCCTCGATCTCAGCTTCCCCAAGGTCGAGGGCGAGGCGCTGCGCGAGCTGATGAAGGCGAAGAAGACGCTGGAGAAGGAGTAGGTGGGCTCCTCTCCCCGCTTGCGGCAGGGCTGTCCGGGGAATGATTCACAATGTCGCAGGGCATGCCCGATCCAACCGGCGCGAACCGGGTACTTTCTGGTTGTCACGACTCAGAAAGGGACCGGGCATGCGACACCGCGATAGCA